>MDSY01102300.1_pt1 | contig 10794 bp, 9 predicted proteins | sample 811131 | NCBI WGS metagenome assembly MDSY01 (sample SAMN05326643, study PRJNA326480) | marine metagenome | isolation source: seawater | place: Atlantic Ocean: South West | collected 2010
AAAAAATTACAGTTCCCTGGTTTATTAATGTAGAAACTCCAAATAGAAATCCTATGGAGAGTAATAATTTCTCTGTATGTTCATATTTATTAAACAAGTAGTAAATAATTGATAATATTGCCAAACAATAAATTTCACTAAATTCACTAACAAACCATACATAGCTAGTAATTAAAATAAATAGAAGAGATGATAAAAAAGCTTTCACTCTATCACCTGTGTTATTAAAAATAGTTAAATACAAAAAAAGAACACTTATAAATAAAATTAAATCATTAACTAATCTAAAGACAATATAATTTTTATTTGAAGCGATCGAGAAAAAATTATATAAGTAGAGCAATAAAGGCCCTTTTGATTCCCACTGTGTTTCAAGTGGAATAAAGCCATAATTAATTTCTCGGGCAGCTACTAAATATGAATGAACATCCCACGTAATTGTTTCAATATTCAGAAATTTATTCTGAGTTAAAATAGTCAATATTAATAAAAAAGCAATATATAGAAAGTTACTTAAAGTATTTAATTTAAAATAAATTAATGCCTCTTTGTTTTTATCTACAAAAAAATATTTTGAAAAAATTAATAAAAAAGCAAGAAAAGAAAAAGTAATTAAAGTAGCTTGCTTTTCTGAATTCGCATAAATATTCAAGAAAGATATGAAAATTATTAACAATAAAATAGGAATATATTTTGTATTAACTTTATTCATACATTTATAGTAATTGAATTACAAATTTTAAATATCTATAACTTCTATCTTGGGGGAAAGCATTTTTTCAACTTGATTAACATCCCCGTCCCATATGTCACCAATGTTGAAATATTCTTTAAAACGATACATATGATGATTCACATTTTTGACCATTGTTGGATTCAGATGATGGTCAAAAAAAAGGTTTGAGTAGTGTAAATTTATTAACTTCTTTGAGGATAATGCAGCAGCAATTGCAAATGTACCAACACCTGAAGTTGCAAGATTTTTTGCATTAAGCAAAATATTAAAATCTTCTTCAATACTATTAGACTGTATTTCGACTTTTGGATGGTCCATTAATAAAGATATCACAGGATTGTTAAAAGGTTGGGAGCTTACAATGATTGTTTTTTCATATCTTTCGATCAAATTTAAATAATAATTTAATGGATTTTGAATATAAACGACGTTACTTATGATTTCGCCATCTTTTTTAGCGAATATATCTCCGCTTCTAATATGAATAACGATTGTTTTATCATCTATATCAATATTTTTGAGAAAATTTAACTTGGGAAAGATTTTATGTTGAAAAATATAATAGAAATTATCTAAATAATAATCTCTGTCTTTGATATCTAAGGGAAAATCTGTAATGTCAGGCGTAGGTAAATTTTTGGAAGTATTGTCAAAATAAAAAAATCTAGAATCAAATCTATATTTATTAAAAAAATTGGAAAGTTTATTATTTATTTGTGAAATATTATCTAGTAGCTCATGCTCTTTTGAATAAAAGTTATATCCATTAAGGTTTGAATGCATAATACCTAACGCAATTTGTTGTAAGTTATTTCCAAAACCTCCATAGAAATTACTAAGTGTATAGTTCGAAATAAGTAACTTTTTTATTCTATTTTTCATATTTTAAATAGTAATGGATAAGACCATATTTGGATTGATATTTATTTGAGAGTGATTAAATTTTTTAAGCCTGACTTTATATATGGTAAACACTTAAATCTCATAAAGTTAATTTGGCTTAATTTATATTTATTAAGTTAATATGTAGATATGTCTAGAGAAAATACTATGAACGTTCCTTCAGAGTTTATTAATCCTAAACAACATATGGGTTATCCACCATACAATCAATCTATTAATTTTGAATTATATTTTTATCAAGAATTTATTAATGAAAACATTCAGACACCACTTACATATATTCCAATCCAATGGACTAATTATCATATACAGAATGAATTTGGAAAAAACTTAAAAGAATTAAACAACTTCATTAAAGAAGTATTACGTAAAAATAAGAATTATTTTACTGTTGTTCAATATGATGGAGGTCCTCAAATAGATTTACAAAATACTTTGATTTTTTCTCAGGGAGGAATATTCGACATAAATAAAAAATACAATAATTATTTACCCCTTCCGTTAATAACAAAAAAGAAATTAAAAAAAGAAGGTAAAGAAAAAGTGTTTCTTGCATCCTTCTCTGGTAGGCATACTCACGGTATTAGAAAAAAAGTAGAAAAAATTTTGGGACATAATGAGGACATTAAAATTACGAATTTAGATTCAATGAACTCAGAGTTTACAGATGAACAATTTAATTCTTATAAAGATTTAATTTCAGAATCATATTTTTCACTTTGTCCTAGGGGATATGGTCCAACTTCGTTTAGGTTATATGAATCTATTAGTTTGGGTACAGTACCTATTTATATTTCAGATGATTTTTTCCTACCCTTTAAAGAGTTAATTGACTGGGAGAATTTAGCTGTTCTAATAAAGCCTAGGGAAATAAAAAAAATTCCGCATATCATTGACAAGCTTCTTTCAGGTCCTGATTATGAATCTATGTTAGATTATGGAAAAAAATGTGAAACCCAGTTTTTTAATTTTGAATTTATGAAAAAATATATTTTTGAAAAGATTAGGTAAAGAAAATGGTAGAAAATTTAAATTATGGAAGAAAGCTTTTACTTCAAGAATTTGATGATTTTTGTTCAATACAAAAATTCCCTAGCAGTGTTTCGGTTGCAATAATTGGAGGATCTAGAGATGATCCCGAAGTAGAAATTATTAAAAAATATTCAAATATTGAAAATATTACTGTCTTCGGCATTGACCCTGACTCTGATGAGTATCTTGATTTAAATATGAGAAATAATAATAAAAAATATGATGAGTTTGATTTTATTCTTTGTTCACATGTATTAGAACATATATGGAATATTGAAGAATTTTATTTAAACATTAAAAGCTTATGTGATGATAAAACAATACTTTTTTTAAGTTGTCCTAAATCTAATATGGAACATGGATCTCCTGAATACTATTCCTCTGGTTATAGTGTTGGGTTTTTAAAAAAAAATTTAGACAGCATAAACTTTAAAATACTAAAAAGTGGAGAGGTTGGCTCAGAGGTTTATTATAAGTCTATCCACCTTCTTCAAGACTGGTTGACTGAGGATGAAGTTATTAATCAATATAAATTTAAAAGCAGCAGTTTAAGGTTCAAAATAAAACACTTTTCTAAACTTTTTAATATCGGTAGCTATTTAGTTTTAAAAAGAAACAGCAACAGGAAAACATCAAATTTTATGACAGACTCATTTGTCTTTGCAAGACTTAAGAATTAGATATCATTTATACAAACTTAAATTTTTTTATTTTAATTCTGTAAAACCTACTAAGTGATTTTTGAATCTATAGTTTGTATTTATTCCGAAAAATAAAAAAGTATTAACTAATAAAGATTTTAATTTTTCTTTTTGGTATTTTTTAACATCAAGGGGGTACATTTCAGGAACATACATATATTTCATTTTTTTTAAATTCACTGAATCAAGAAGAACATTTAACGAATTATGTGTAAAGAAGTGTATATGTGATGGATTTTCATAGCAATGCCCATCTGGGTCAACTTCAGCTCTGGGAGTAGTTATAAATAGTTTTGTATGATTATCCATAACTTGACTAAGCTTTTCAAGTGTTTCTTTAGGGTTATCTAAATGTTCCATTACCTCAATCATATAAATAAGATCATAACTCTTTTCAACTTTATCAATTTTATAAATTTGATTTAAAGAGAATTTATCATAAAAACCCTTTAATTTTTTATTTGGTTCAAAACAAAAAATTTCAACGGAGTCTCCCAATGTTTTTTTAAAGGTTCTTGAAATATGTGCAACACCAGATCCAAAATCAAGAAATGTATAGGCCTTTTTTGATTTTACATATTTTAATAAAAATTTTAATAATCTATTATTTCTTTCCAGAAATACACTTAACGTTTCATCAGATTCTTTTGAGACCTCCTCTTCTCTTTGGTCTACTCCTTGACCTGGATAAAAATCTGGATAAAAAAAATGTGAACAATTAAGATTTTCACAAGAGAAAATTTCGTAGTTGAATTTAGTAGTTGTGAGTTTGTAAGATGTTGCACTTCCACAAATTGGACACATTAGATTAGCCTTTATTGTTACAATTTGTCTAATTATAACAATAAAAAAAGAAGTATTTGTAATTTTTATGCCCTACATAAAAACTATTTAGCTAAGATAATTTTACATATGAGTAAAAAAGTTTTAATAACTGGTGGTGCTGGCTTTGTAGGGCACATGGCTATAAAAGAAATACTTGACTCTACTGATTGGGAAATATTAGCCAATGATAGATTGAGCTATGCAGGAAATTTAACAAGAATTGATGAAATATATAAAGAAAAAGGAGAATCATCACATCAAAGATTAAAATTCGTTTACCATGACTTGAAACCCCCCCTGCCTGCCGATCTGATTAAAAAAATTGAAGATGTTAATTATATAATTCATATTGGCGCTTCAACGCATGTGACTAAATCAATTGAAAACCCACGTGTTTTTATCGAAGATAATATCGTTGGAACATTTAACCTTCTAGAGGCTTCAAGACAATTGGATAATCTTGAATTATTTTATTACTTTAGTACGGATGAAGTTTTTGGTCCTGCATCAAATAATGAAAGGTTTAAAGAGTGGGCAAGATATAATTCAAAAAATCCTTACTCAGCGACGAAGGCTGCAGCAGAAGAGTTAACCATTGCGTATGCAAATACCTATAGATTTCCATCTTTAATATCACATTGTTCAAATGTTTATGGTGAAAGACAGCACCATGAAAAATTTATACCAAATACGATTAACAAAATTCTTTCAAATGAAGAAATTATTGTGCATACAGACTCAGAAAATGTTCCTGGAACGAGGTATTACACTTATAACGAAGATTTAGCTAAGACAATACTGTTTCTAGTAAAAAACTATGAAAAAGTGAAAGAAAAAAGCTATCAAGATTCGAAAATAGACATTCCAAAAGTTAACATATCCGGCGCTAGTTTAGTTTCAAATCTTGAAATCGTTGAGCTTATTGGAAAACACTTAAAAAAAGATTTTAATTATAAATTAATGGCAGACGATCCAACCAGGCCAGGACATGATGTAAGCTACGGTCTAGATACAAGTCTTTTAGAAAGCCTCGGAGGAGTATTTGACAGAAAATTTGAAGATGGTTTGAGTAAAACTATAGACGGGTTTATTAAAAATCCTGAATGGCTGAGTTAATTTATTAATAAAGTAGAGTTAATATGAAATTTCCTTCTAACCTTATAAAATTTATTATTGTTAGTTTTTATAAAATTCAACCAAAAACAACTTATATCTTAATAAATAAAGTAATAACTTTTTTAAATACTAAAACTACAAGCAGTAAAAAATCAAAAATTTACTCTAAACTATATTATTTTCTAAATCGCTTATTAGGAAATTATAAATATTACAGTCCTGACAGATTGTTGGTGAAAACCGTCTCTAGAAAAATGATTTCTTCAAAAGAAATAAAATATTTTGATATAGGAGGAGAAGAAGGTTTATATTTCGACTTACTCAATAAAAATATAAGAGACATTCAAGAAGCTTATTTATTTGAGTTAGATGAAATAAATTATAAGATTTTAAAATATAAATATAAATCATTTGATAACGTGAAAGTCGTAAATACTGGATTTTCAACTAGAAATCAAAAAGTTAAAATTTATTCAAAATTTCCTGGGTCTCAAGAATACGAAATTCATAATCCAGATAAGGAATCTTTGTCACCATACGAACAGATGGTGAGTTTCGAAACACTTGATGAATATTACTTAAAAAATTTATATGAAAAAAAGATTGATTATCTAAATATAAACAACAAAGAAGAACCTTTAGAAATCTTATTAAGTGGAGAGTCTGTTTTAAAAAACTTTAAAATAATAACATTTACAATAAAACAAATTTCAAGTGATGAAAATACGAATTTAGACAAATGTATTAACTTGCTAAATAGTAGTAATTTTGAGTTGTTTAAATTCTCTGAGCTTGGCTTATTAGAAATTGATATTAAAAATAAGTTAGAACCTATCAAAAATAATTTCTATTTTAAGTTTGTAGCTATTCAAAGATAGTTTTTATTTCTTATATTAATTAAATTGCCAAAATTAATTTTCTTAATGCATAGACGGAATCAAACATTATATTTCCTTTAGTTTGCCAATAGCTATTGTCATGAATTCTATGGGTGTGTGAGTGGTTCTTGTCAAAATATAAGATTCCATTAGCTTTTAACCAAAAATAAACTAATGCGTAGGAATCATGTGAGTAAATATTCAAATATGATTTATAGCCTTCTTCACAGATACTTAAGTAGTCTTCTTTATGAAAAATAGGGTTACCGATACCTAAGGCCCAATTAAGATTATTTTGATTTATATCGGGATTTTTAAGTAGAAATTTCTTAATTTCATCCAAAGGCAATTCACCATAATTTTTAGTTAAATTTACATTCCTTTTTATATATTTATTTTTGTTAAGTATGTAAATATTTGATGGTATATATAAAACATTATTATGAAATGTTGAATTTTCTAAAAATTTAATCGTAGATTTTCTTATTAAATTATCAGAATCTATTTGATAAATAAGGCTATTTTTACAATTTTTTACAGCTAAATATTTATTTATGAAACCACCAAGATTTTTATTGTTTTGATTTATTTCAAAATTAATTTCTCTATATCTTTCTGAGTATAAATTAACTAAAGAAATTATTTTTTTAAATTCTTTTTCATTAGATTTATCATCGTTAATTACTACCTCGTTAAAAGGCTTTTCATTAGAACCATTAAAAAAGCTTATAAAGAGTTCCTCTAAGTAATTTGAAGAATTATATGTAGCTATAGCAAGGCTTATATTTTTCATATAATGTATCTAATTCGTTTCACTTATAAAAACATATTAACTTAATGCATGGAGTAAAGCACTATCTTTGACTTACAACACTATCATATATAATAATGAAAAAGGTTTTAATAATAGGCGGGAACAGTTTTCTTGGTGGAGCAATCGTAAATAGATTTGTTAATAATAAAAAATTTGATTTATTTACAACTTATAGAAAAAACAAAAATTCCAGACTGTTTATAGACAATCTAGATAAACAATGTAAGACATTACAGCTCGATGTTACAAGGCTTAATGATGTGAAAAAACTTTTAAGAGACATCCGGCCAGATATAATAATTGACCTAACCTCCTTAGTAGATGTCAATAAAAGTATTAATTTCCCCAAAGAGAGTTTTGAATCAAGCGCTATAACAACTTTAAATATTTTGGAAGCAATAAGAGTAGAAAATCTAAATAGTGTTTATATTAATCATTCAAGTGATAAAGTTTATGTAAACAACGAACCACCTTTTAATGAGGAAATGAAACTTTTTCCAAATGATATATATGGAGTTGGAAAATTATCTCAAGAACTAATATCAAATTCTTATAATTTTCACTATGGAATAAAAAATATAAACATAAGAAGTGCTAATTATTATGGGCCATATGACTTTGATTTTAATAGATTAATTCCTTACCTATTGAAGTCGTTTATTGAAGATGAAGAAATTTCGCTAAGGACAAATTTAGAATTCAAGAGAGACTTTCTATTTATAGATGAAGCATCAAAAGTTAATGAATTAATTTGTAATCTAGTTCTTGATAAAGCTTTTTCAAACTTTGGGGAGTCTTATAATTTTTCACAAGAAAAAAATTATTCGATACAAGAAATTATTAATTTAATTTCTGGAATTAGTAAAAATAACCCTGAGATAAAAATAAACAATATTGAAACAAATTTTGAAGCTAAAAAACTGCTTTTAGATTGTTCTAAGTCAAAAAAAGATCTAGGTTGGCAAAATTCTATTACATTCGAAGAGGGGATAGAAGAAACTTATAAGTTTTATTATTCATTTTTAAGTAAAAATTAAGAATTATGAAAAAATTTTTGACAGTTTTAGCAGGCCACCCAAGAGGGGGAGAGTCCACATGGGGATCAATATATAAGAATGTATTGGAACCATTAGAATCCGACTTAGCTATCTGTACAGGAAGTAAATGGATTGAAAACCAATCTTTCTTAGAAGAGGCAAAATATAAATGGATTATTGAAGAACCTAGTAATTGGTTTGATTATTATGAAGATAATTTTACTGGTAATTGGAAAAGTTATTTTAATCTTGGTAAAGATACCGGCTTATATAATTCTGGATCTATTCATTATGCCTTAAAAGATATAATATTAAAAAATAATATACAAACTCTTAAAGAATATGAAAATATTATATATACAAGATTTGATCAATTTTTTATTGATAAACAGCCTTTTTTTAAAAATGATAAAATTTTAATCCCTGAAGGAGAAGATTACTTTGGTATTTGTGATCGACATGCTTTAGTTCCTGTTCAATATATCGAAAAATACTTAGATATTTGTTCTTATGTAGATTCATCTGCATCTTTGGATAACATACCTGATCATTTAAATTGTGAAGTAAGTTACCAAAATTACTTAAATTTTTCTGATTTAGACAAACATATATATAGACATGAAAGAACCCAATTTACAGCTGCCTTAAAAGATGATTTTACCAACTGGAGAGTCCCAAAATATAAAATATATTATTTTTCAGGCTTAATGATGAAATATCCTGATGAATTTATTTCTTCTATTAAAAACTATAAAGATAAGAATGGATATTTTAAAATAATGAGGAGTCTAAAAATATTTTTTATTAACTATGTATATTTAGAGACTAGAAGATTTTTTGGCAAATTAAAAAATCTTCCTTAGTTATTATTATTTTTATAAATATAGATATCATTTACATTATCCAATAAAGTACCGCACTCATTATTATTTTTATAATCTAAAAATATATAGTTATCTAAAAAATCAAATACTTTACAGTCGCCTTGATAGAAATTTTCAAGATTTTCTATTCTATTTTTCCATTCTTGAGTTGCTGCAATCGATTGTGGAAAGTAATGGTATGTAACATAAGTATCAATTTCAGTTTTTATCTCAATATCTGAGAGGTTGCTCTGAACCGATCCTTGATAATATAGCGGTGTTAAAACAACTTTTGGATTTAACTCTTCAATTCTTTCTCTCAGTTCTTGAGATGAAACAAAGCTTTTTTCATCCTGGTATGTAGTGTTAGAGATTGAATAGTTGATATTAAAGAAAGATATTAAAACTAATATCCCAAAAAATCCTAGAAAAATACTATTAGAAGGTAGATTGTTGAGAGATTTAAGAACGAAAACAACAGTCAATAAAGCCAGTAAAGAAATAATTTTATATGGTTGTAATAAAATAAATGAACTTATAGGGCTAACAAAATTAATAAACAAATAAATAATTAGAACAATTGTAGTGAACTGAATTAACTGAAAAAAATCATCCTTTTTCTTATTAAAAAACAAAGAATAAATAATTACAAGAGATACGAATATTAGAATATTAGTAAAATTATTTCTCCACATTGGATTTATGCTTAAAATTGATCCACCTACATCTACAAATGGATATACATGAAAAGGCATAAAGTCTTTGATAATATATTCCAGATTTTGGTACCTTAAATTTTTATCACTTAATTCTAAGAAATTAGTTTTTAATAAAGTAAATATTAAAGGAGATGTTGAAAATAAGACTATTAAAGCAGATTTAATTATTTGGGTTAAGTCAATTTTCCGAATAAAAATATAGGCAACAAAAGGTAGCCAAATTACAAACGCTGCAAGATGAAAATAAACAGAAATAATAAAAAATATATTTGCTAATAAATATTTTTTATTAATTAAATAAAAAATGGCTGTAAGTATTGAAAAATAACAAAAAGATTTAGGAACGGGTGAACCCCAAAGTTGGTCACCTGCTGCAAAACTTTGATTTGCAACTAATAATATTGGAAATAAGAATTTAATTTTTTTATTAAAATTAAAATATTCAGAATATTTATGAATTAAGAAAGTTAACCATACTGCAAGTAAGATTTCTAAGATAACTTTGCTATATATTCCAAAAATATTATAAAAGAAATTAATTAATCCAGAATAAAAGAACCATTGATTATTACCAAAGAAAGCAGAATAAGGTGTGTCACCCCTGAGGGAGTAACCCAGATAATATAAATCATCTGGAGTTAAGTTTAAATCAAAAGCTTTTGTAGAAAATAATAGAATTATAAATATAATTCCTAACTCAAGGCGTATGTTTAATTCTTTTGATTTGATAAATAAGTAATAAATTAAATAAATTGTTAAAAGTTTTAATAAGATATAAATCAAGTTGATCCGACCCTCAAATAAGTAAATGTTTATGAGGTAATCAAGTATTAAATATAAAATAGAATATGTTACTTTAGTTTTATTATCTCGTTGATTGAATAAAATAATAAAAAAGATTAATCCAAAAAATGTGTTAAAAATTCGCAATAATGTTGTTGAAGTTCCAACATTAATTATTGTCACATTACTTATAATTTGAATCGAGGTAACTTTACTAAAGCAGTTGAAGTTTTTTATTTCAGGAAGAAAACTAATTGAATTTCTTTTAAGGGAAAAATTAATATTTTCTTGCTCAAGTTTTTTAGTTATCTGATTTACATTTATCTTACATGAAAAGCTGTTATTAAAATTTTCAATATTTTTCTCACTATTAAAATTATTTTCAGA
>MDSY01041869.1_pt1 | contig 10793 bp, 32 predicted proteins | sample 811131 | NCBI WGS metagenome assembly MDSY01 (sample SAMN05326643, study PRJNA326480) | marine metagenome | isolation source: seawater | place: Atlantic Ocean: South West | collected 2010
GATACTGTACCAGCAACTGTAAGACCAGTATCAACAATAGGAGCTCCATAATTTGTTGTGCATTCTTTTCCTTTCATATAATTTGACTTAATTAAACCATACGAACATCCATGTAAAATAGCTAATGTTAATATAAAATAAATCTTTTTCATAATATATCTTTCTTAATAGCTTTGTATTAGCTCAATCTTATTTGTATTAAAACTATTTATTATTATTGAAGAGACTTTGTTTTCAAATAAAACATCTATGTCAATCCATTCTACTATATTTTTAGAGCAGGGATACTTTTTTTCGTTATATCTGTAATTACAAACTATACAATATACAATTTCAATCATGTTATTATATCTTTCAAGTTTATAAGATATTAAATCACCCACTTTAAAGTTTATATTTTTAATACAACTCAAAACATTTCCTTTTATATATTTTTAGAGAAAGGAAGAAATAGTCTATAACAAACTAAACTTATTAGCATAAGTAATGATAAGTTTGGATATTTATCTATAAATGCAATAACAAAAAGCATTATAATAATAATAAAAGAATAAAAAATATATTCAAGTATAAGATCCATACTAACTCTCTTTATAATTATCCGTAAATAACATCTTTAAATAAACAACACTGAACAAAGACGTCACCAGTAATTGCATCTTCATCTTCTTCTAAAAAATTCTTGTAATGATTTGCAAAGTTTTTACTCATAATATTAAAACCTGATTTAAGTTTTTCAAAGTTTAGCTCTAAACCTTTAACGTCTTGTTCAATATCATCAATGATTATTTTCCACTCTGGATTCTTAATATCATACCAATCATTACCTCCACCTAATGATACTGTGCTCCAATAAAAAATTCCACCTTCCAAACCTGCACATAATAAATCAATAATTCTTTCTTCAGAATGTTTGTGTACAAAAGTAACTTCAATCATATTAATTTCCTTTTTTGTTAAAAGTATTTTTAATTCCTTACACTTAGATTATACAATATTAAATTTTTATTTACACATTTAATAAATTCAATTGTTAACATATAAAACATATGAATTTTTATCAATAGCTAATTCAATTCCAAAATAATCATAAGCATCTAATACATGATGTGCAGTTTGAATTGTTGGAATAATTCTAGTATTATCTTGTAAAAAGTGTTTCATGTTAAATCTATAATACTTTATTCTTTTTTCAATATCCACTTCATTAGAAGCAGAAATATTTTCAGGTATTTTCCATGTTGCTAAAGACATATTAATTTCCTTTTTTAATAAACTCTTTTGCTGAATCTTCATCTACTGAAAGATATAGAACACTATGATTGTCATACTCTACAGAAAGATAATGAATTCTATGAACTACATACTCTTTATAACTTCCATTTAAATAATCACGTTTGTCTTCTTCAGACTTGTCAACGAAATATCTCTGACATATAACTTTATCTTTATCAATAGACATTGTTATCAAACAGTTATTTTCATCAAAACATCTAGCAACTAAAAAAGATTTTTTATTTAAAAACTTTTTGTTAAACTCTATAAACCTAGTATCTTGATTTTCATATTCATCGATATCTTTACAAAGAATTTCAGTGTATCCAGAGTCTTTCAAAGAATTAATATCTAAAACTTCTTCTTTGTCACAACATACAAATACTAATAAAAATAACATTACATAAAAATATTTCATTCTTTTCCTAACTGTTTTTTGTAATACCCTTTACAATAACACTTTGAGCAAATTTTGTTAACTTAACTGCTTGAGTGCTATAACCATTATAATTTTCTAAACCTAACTCTTCTCTTTTTCTTTTAACAAACTGATCAATATCATGTGTACCAATGCAATAAATCTCTTCACTTAAATGACTACCTCTACCATATACTATAACTCTAAATAAAGTAGTTATATGACGATTTTCTTTTTTAATAGACATAACTACATAGACCAATAAGTTTCTGAAGAAGGTGAACAAAAGTAAGGTGTATCATATCTCTCTTTAAACGGTTTGCCATTCATAATATTAATACGAGTAACATAAGTTTCATGAACATATGTTATAAACTTTTTTTGTCTTGGATATGTCTTTTGAATATGCTCTTGTATCTTACCAAGACTCCAAGTATTGTCAAAATCAATCTTATCAATAAATCTTTTTCCACCTTTACTTTTCGAGACACGACCATCAATCTTGTAAACTTCTACTGTATGCTCTACCATGATAACTCCTAATGTTTTAAATTAAATACCTATACTTTCTATTCTCCTTTGAATGTCCATAGAAAGTTTTTTATCTTTAACAGAATCATAATGATAGTTTTGCGTTAATTCATATCTTACATTCCATAAATCCATGTTTAATGTAAGCAAAACTTGTTCTTCTTCTAAAGGATTACTTCTTTCAAAGTCATAATATTTTAAAATAAGATTTTGTAATTCTTCTGAAGTTTCATTAACTTTCATAAATTCTCCTTAAATTTAAAAGTTATTTTATTTCTCATCATTTAAGACTTCTCTAAAAGTAAGTTTATCTGAAAATGATATAAAATGTAAAGCTCCTACAATATACGTTGTGCTATATTTATGAGATTCAGTAATCAAAAACAAAACACCCGCATCAGTAATATCTTTAACAATACCTTTTTTTTTGCATCTATGCTCTGGATAAATAAAGACTTCTTTACCAATCATTTGATTTAAACTTGACATTGTATTTCCTTGATTTGATTAAAGATATGATGTTAAAAAATCTATGATAGCTATTGCAATAACTCTATCTTTTTCTTTTTCAGATTCTGGTAGTTTAGAATAAGGAGTATCAGCAAGAGTAACTCTATTGGTTTTCTTGTGTGGCTGTGTTAGATATCTTGGATCTTTTACATGATAAGCTGCATAAGACCAACCATCATGCACAGCACAAGCTACGGCTTCAATATCATTTATACCTAATCCTTCTCCATAGAAAAACTCATGTAAACCATATGTTGCACTTAGTTTGTTTGCTTTATAACCAAAAGAGTTGGTATCTGTCGATAGACCGTAACCGTAAGCATTATCTAATGCAATATCAGATAGCTTAGTTGCTTTTTCAATTAATTCTTGTTTAATTGCGCCAACATTGACTTGTAAAAGTTCTCTCATTTTTTTATCCTTTTTTAAAAGTTATTGTATTTCCTTACAATAATATTATAATATAAATTAAAATTAAATTACACATTGAAAAATTAACTTATTATTCCTAACTTGTCTAGCAAAGCCAAAGTCACTAAAACAATGTAGGGTATAGAGAAAGTTAGTAATAAATGTAAACTCATCTCATCTTTTCTCATATCATTCCTTTTCTTTAAATTGCGTAAATTCCGTCTTCATTAATAATGTCAATAAGCTCTCCATAAGATGATTCTTCTTTAGATACGTCATTGTCAAAGTGTCTATGATATTCGCTCATAAAGTTTAATCCCATATTGACAACTCTTTCAACACCATCTTTCTCACAAACTCTTTCTCTAATAAAAGCAAGTGCTGGATATTCGTCATACACATCTTCATAATCATCATCGTCTGTTACATTACTTTTATTAAAGTATAAGTCTTCAAAACGATATCGAGTATTTTCACCAGGATCTAAGAAGACATTTGCCATGTATTGCTCATCAACTATAATCTTTTTCTGATATTGAAGATCTGTTTGTAATCTGTTATAAATCATATTACATGCATCTTCAGCTGTTGCATTCCTGAGAATACTAGGTATAGAAGTATTACTCATAATCAAACCTTTCAAAAGCTGTTAAAAATATTATTTAATAATTTATTACATATAGATTATACAATGCAGTTTTTTATTTTACACGAAGAATAACTGGTACTTCTTCTTTAAACACATCATTCCAAGATCTAAAATAATCTCTAAGATAAACACTGTTATAACCAGAATTCCTTATTATTAAATCACTATCTTTACTATATCTTTTACAACTTATTGTAAATCCTCCATCTATAGTTTTGCAGTTTAATTTATAATAAAAAATATCATTAGAATAATCATAAAAGTCTTCTACACTTAAAAGATTTATACTAGAATTAGCAGGGATTCTATGATAATCTTTACCGTTTTTTTTAACAATAAGATTAAGTTTAGTAGTTAAAAACATTATAAATCCTCGAAAATAAATTCTACAAGTTAGCTGGGTGGATACTCCAAACATCTTGCTCAACATCATGAATAACTTCTTGTTCTTCTTCTAACTCATCAAGAATACTATATAAAGTACCCATTGGAACTTGTGGTACCTGCTCAATAATCTCATCAAGTGAACAATCATTATCTTGAATGTACTCTAAAATGATAGAACGAAATTCATCTCTCATATCTTCTAAAATTGTCATGATTAAACCTTTCAAAAGCTGTTAAAAATAAAATTATTATTTCCTTCCTTACAATAATATTATAATATATTAATAAAAAATATTACACGATTAATGGAAACTTTTCATCAAACACATCTTTCCAATATAACGTTAATAATTCATTTTCACTATCAATATTATTTACTTGAATCATGTTCATGTTACTCCCTAAATCTTTTGAACATGAAATTACTAAGTCATCATTTAAAACTTTACATACAATATCATATATAATACGACCGTAATAAGGGTCATAACCCTCAGAAGTTTTAATGTAATTTATAGTAGTTTCCACAGGGATTTTTTTACCATTAAAAGATAACGGAAATTTATTTACTAAAATACTCAATTCATTAATCTCTTTCTAAAATTTTTCTTCTATACTTCTGTTATGAAATAATACATGACCAACTTTTAATAACTTATCTGAACCACCATGACTTATCCTGAAAAAAGAAAAATAAGATCCATCTATACTGTATCCATCACCTATAACTTTTTCTTTTGCTTCACTAAGACTACCAAAAGGACCAAAAAGATCTTGCACTTCATAAGAATCTTTAACTGAGAACGTAACAAAAAACATATTAAAACTTACTTCCCTTCAAGCTCTACAGCATAATCTTGTTTAACTTTTTCCCAGTAACGTTCACATTCTTCTTCGTCACAAGTATTATTCCAAATATCTAAACAACCACCATCTCTTATAATATAAAACATTGGAGAATCGTACTCTTTACTATCAACTCTAATAAAGAAAAAAGATCTTTTATATAGATCAATATAGTCTTTAATAAAAATGCTATCATCAGAATATAAACCTAAAAATTCCCAGAGGTTTTCTGATAATTTTGGTTTTGCAGTTCTTGTCATAATCATAAATTAATCCTTTCACGACTTTGAAATTATAACGTTATCATAACCTTCAGACTTAAAGTTATTCCTAATTTCTTTAGCTTTATTAAAAGTAATACAAGAATCTACTACTTCTACACCACCTACCCAAACTGTATATTTATCTTCTTTAGATTCTTCATATTCTTCCTCTTCATCGTCTTGATCATCATATATTTTATTTATCGCAAATTCTTCTACTTCACTTTCACTTAACCATTCTAATAGCTTGTCAAGAACAAATTTTCTTGTAAATAAACCATTATCAATGTCATCAATCAATAGATTGGTATATCTTCTATTCATAGTATAACTCCAAAAAAGCTGTTAAAAAATTTATTTAATAATTCCTTACATAAAAATTATACATCACAATATTCAATATTTACACTTAATGGATTCAATACCCAACTATCACAATCTTCGCTGTATATGATATCTTGATTTTTTTCCAACTCTAATAATATAATTGTAATCTCATCAGCAGTAATTAAATGTTCTTTATATAAATCACTCATACTAATAAAATCACATATCTCACAATAACTCTTCTCGCCACTTGCAATATATCCTAATATTAAGTCTTTAAATTTTGTAAAACTATTCATAACAAAACCTTTGTAAAATAAAATTAAAAGTCTTATAACCAAAAACTCTTCATCTCTTCACTCCAATTACAATAATCTCTATAATCAATACTTCCTATATACTCCTGAGGAATACTATCAATATCAGCTTTATCAATTAATAATTTACAGTCAGGATAACTCTTAATAAAATCCATAACCTCATCACACTCAGAATATCTGCTTAATACGATATCATCATTATTAATACTCTTAACTACTAATAAACTTAAAAACCACTTATTCATAATCTTCACCTCTACTTAATATCAAAAGCCTCTCTTTTATCTCTTCAAATGAATTACCATCAGCTTTTTCATAAACATCAAAATGATGATTATTTTGAGACATGAATATTCTAGTAAAATAATCATTTTTCTCTTTATTCCACATCTTACCTTTAATGAATGATATTTTATTAAAGTTTATCAATATATCTTTTTCTTTACCTAACACTAACCAACACATATGATAAATCCTTTTTTTGTTGATATAGATATTATTCTACAGATTAATCAAATTCTATCAGCAAAATTATAATTTACTGCTAAATCCTGAATGTCTTTTGCTAACCTAAGATAACCAGAATTACTAGCTACATCAGTAAACAATAACATTAAACCAGCAACAGCATGATCATGGACACCAATCTCATCTAAATCATCTTTATCACCGTCTTCAAGAATCTGATTAATAATCACAGACAATAACTCTTTAGCTACAACAACATGCTCATGATCAGCATACATACCTAAAGCTCTTTCACCACACTCATTATCATATCTCATAACTCAACCTTTCTTTTATCAATTAATAATTTACAGTCATAATATCATTCAAAATCAGCGCCAATAGTGGTCAAGCTGATCAGTTATTCTATCACGACTTTCTTGACTATCTTTAAGGATAGGGTCTGGATCAGGAAAAATAACATTAGGTAAATCTTCAAGGTCAGATATCATTCTTGAAACTCTTTTACTAAAGTTTCCTTCAGTCCACTCCTTATAAGTTTCAGCACCTAGTTCTCGTGGACGATCAGCATAGTCTAAAAAATTCCAAGTAATAATCACACAATGATGACCAAATACACCTGTTTCATTTTTAAAAGTACCAATACAGCCATAAAGAAGACTGTGTTTTACAAGAGTATCTAGTACTAGATCCTTAGCTTTTTTAATTTCTTTACCATTTAGATGAGAAATCAAGATACGAGGATTTTTAAGATTCGCTCGATTCACATAACAGTGAATAATAGCTTTATCTGCATTAATCAATGCAGAGTCTGAATTTATATAAGAATTATTATTATTCATTGTATATCCTTTCAAAAGTTGTTAAAATTAATATTTCCTTCCCAACACTTATATTATACCAATTATATTCAATTATTTACACATATAATGAATTCATATAACAATTAAACCCTTTCAAAAGCTATTAAAAATACTATACTCTTTACTTAAATCATAATTCAAAGATAATTTTTGTAAGTCATACTGAAGTCTATGAAGACCTAAGTCATGAGAAGTATCCATAAGAAGTTTAAGAAATCCTGCAACTGCAAAATCATTTGCTGTCATCTCATCATAATCATCAGCTTCAGCGTTTTTTACTATCTGCTGGACAAGATCAATCAATAACTCTTTAGATACTAAGACATTCTCATGATTAATATACATGCCTAAAGCTATATCTCCCATTTCATTATCACATTTCATATCAAATCCTTTCAAAAGCAGTTAAAAAATTAATATCTAAAAGGTGGAGAATCATAGTCACATAAAGATAATGCATATTCTATTCCACCAATTGCATGCTGAATCTCATTATCTATAGGATCTTCAAACTTAGCTTCACTATTCCCACGAATATCTACAGAATCATCATCATTAGTAATATGTGTAAAACCTTCAGACTTAAAATTATCCAAAATCTTTTTATAGTTTCTCCAATCAGTTAAATTACCAAGATAACTGTTACTAAGAGTTCTACCCTCTACTAAATCTAACTTATTCAACATCTCAGCTTCACTAACACCATTATAAAAAACACGATCAGGATTGCTAAAATTATATCCAGTTATATGTAATACCTTCATATTAAAACCTTTCAAAAGTTGTTAAAAATAAAATCTATTCACTCAAATCAACAACATCAGGAAACTCATGTAAATAATCATGCTGAAATACTGCAGGACGATTCTTATAGATCTCCAGTAAACCCTTATACGCTAACAATTTAATCTCTTCTTCATTCATATTCTCAATCACACTATCAGCTAACTTTTCTCTATTCTCTTCATTATTCACTAACATAAATAAGTCTCCCTTTAAAAGCAGTTAAAAAATTAAAGATCAGATACATTAAAATTATAAGGATCAGATTTACCATCATATACTTCTACCCAATTCATATATTCACCATGATTATCACTTCTCCACATATAACTATTACCATTAACAACCCAATTTACCTGAACTCCTTGACCAAAATTAATTATTTTAGAAGGCACAGAACCAAGTTTAGCTGTAATAATATAAATTTGCTCCTGAATCCTCTCAGTAATATTTTTAGATAATAAACTCATAATAAAATCTTCCTTTAAAAGCTGTTAAAAATAAAAATAATATTTCCTTCCCCACACTTATATTATACCAATTATATTCAATTATTTACACATTAATAGTCTTCATCTTTGTCTAACTTTAAAAAACCATCGACTTCCCATTTATATCTTGTATACAATGCTTCTTGTATGTCGTAAGAAGATAAATTTTCTAACTCAAAAGTAGTAAGATGATGAAACAACTTTTTCAAATCTATACGAACAGGAACACCAATATTGTTTGCATATGCATCATGCAACATCTCTTTCTCATCAGTATCTAAATCATCATATTCATGAACATTAGAAACATAATGCTTATCCAGCTCACCATTAGCAGCACGATCTCTTAATCCAAACTTCCAAGCAACTATAATATTCATATCAAAACCTTTCAAAAGCAGTTAAAAATAATATCTAATCACTCAAATCATAACAAACTATATAAACAATACTCTGAAATATCTACTACATTTGTCATCTCTTTAATAACCTTACTCTTTCTCTTAAATCTCTTCATAATCTTAAGACAAAAACTATCTTCTGGATTATCTCTAATAAGCTTACTAATATCAAAAGCATGCTTCTCTAAAATTCCCTCAAAAACTTTCTTATCATTATGCATAAATATAAAAAACATCTAAAATCTCCTCTCAAAAGCTGTTAAAAATAAAATTATTATTTCCTTCCCCACACCTATATTATACAATATATAATCATCTCTTTACACTATAATAATATCTCCAATACCATATACAAAACATAATAACTACCCAATACACTCACTACATATATCATACACCTATAACACATACTCATATCCCCCTCACTACAAAACTACACCTACCTCCATTATAACGCTCATATACACTAACATCAACTAACGCCCAATACTTCTCCCCCTCTACATTCACAAACATCTTATCCCTACTACGCCAATGATCCACTCCATTCAAAAACTTCACCACTCCCAATACAAACACTTCTCTCCCCCTCACTAATATACATGCACCATACACATACTCCTCCAACCCCAAACACCCCTTCAAATAATCATTCTCCCTCAATAACTCCTCATAACTTAACATATCTCCTCCTCTTATGATTCGATACCCTGTAGCATCGAGCAACAAATGGTAAAACTTAAACACAGATTAATCTCTAATCTCTCTCTATATGTTTAATCATCTCAAATCAAAAACATTCACAGACGTTAAACCAGATACATCTATCGCAATCTCAGAATACGACACGGGATTTGACTCGGGAAACGTTTTGATTTTGATAATCATTATCAATTAGATTTTTTATTATTATAAGTTATTGATTTGATAACAATTTATCTAGAGTAGACATAGAAAAAGTGGTATTTATAGGGTTGAAGTTATTAGTTAGGTGTATGATGCAGCCTTCTTCAGCAGTTTCCCATGAATATTCTTCGTGGTTGAAGAATGCTTTTGAAACGCTTTCGTAGAAAACAATATGATCTGTGTTGATAGTGTATTGTTTACCGTCTTTGCCGGTTACGCTTATTGTTTTATTCATGATTAAAAACCTTTCTGTTTATAGGTGGCAGACATATTCAAGAGAATATTCGTATGGTCTTGGTATTATACCTGTATCCTGAAATAGCATGAAGTCGATGAATTTATTGCGTTCATCTGAGTTATTGAAAGTATCTTTAGGGATAGATAGGTATTTGTTAGTTGGGATGTTTTTGCAGTTATAAAAAGCTTCTTTATCTGTTGAGGGCCAGCAGATGTCGTATACATAAATTAAATAATTTTTCATAGAAAGTCCTTTTAAGTTAGGTATTTACATTATTATTATATCAACTTTGGTGTGTGATTTACACATTGTTGATTAATCTAGGGTTGAGTCTATAACGGCTGAGACAACGAGAATTGAGAAATGAAGTTGGTTGTAATCGTTAGTGAGTAATGAGTTACCTACAAGAATGAAGAAAGAGTAGAAAACGGCATTATTCAGAGAAACTATTACGGGTATCATTATAAACTTTCGTGACTAGATCTACGCAAAAGTAGATAAAGAGTAATTGATCAAAGAAGTTATAAAGTTAAGAGAGTTAGGGCAGCACAGAATGTCGTCAGAAGCGGTTGACGATGCGAAGGGTTAGCGAGAGACTCAAGAAGGGTTAAGAGAGTTAGGGCAGTTCTGTTTGAGATAGAGCAGCATTTGATCTACTTTCCCCGGGGGCGAGAGTCAAAAAAATAAATGATTCGTTACCCTTTGA
>MDSY01042752.1_pt1 | contig 10793 bp, 12 predicted proteins | sample 811131 | NCBI WGS metagenome assembly MDSY01 (sample SAMN05326643, study PRJNA326480) | marine metagenome | isolation source: seawater | place: Atlantic Ocean: South West | collected 2010
TGCTTATTAGGATTCGGTGCACTCATCTATAAATATCTCCTATCGTTGAATAAATTGCATTGATGTAATTGCACCAAGAAAAAATACTGTTGGTACAGCTAATGCATGTATTGTAAGCCAACGAAAAGTGAAAATAGGATATGCTATTGGTTGATTTGTATTTATCATTTGTACCTCTTACATTATTTCTATTTTTATAAGCCTTTCGTTAAATCTTCTAATTCCTGCTTAGCACTGAAACGATCGTTCACTAGCGGAATCTGTTGACGATCCTGTGTAAAATATTCGTTTGGTCTTGGCGTACCAAATACATCATAGGCTAGACCTGTACTAATAAAAAGGAATCCCGCAACAAATAAAGCGGGTATAGTAATACTATGGATAATCCAGTACCGAATACTTGTAATAATATCTGAAAAAGGTCTTTCCCCTGTTGAACCACCTGACACGATTCTTTCTCCTAATATAGTTTAAATCAATTAATTTTATCCCAATGGAATAAAATGCTTGTTCCTTAAATTTATATAATCTAATGGAAGCGTAATATAAAATTACCAACTAATAATTTAGTGGTAAATAAACTTGAATAATATTATATAACGACTTTAATCTTTTTTTAAAGTTTATTTTTAACCTCTGAACCCTTATTCATAAAATAAGTGTTAACTAAAATAAAGTTAGCGAAAGTTATTTGGCCTGGTTATAGTATTTGTCCGTAAGTATGTAATCCTTTACCTAAGAAATTTACGCCAAGGTAACAAATCCAAACAACAATAAACCCAAGTGACGCTATTAGCGCAGGCTTTTCTCCTTGCCAAGCTTTTGTAATTCGCGCATGTAAATACGAAGCGAATACTAGCCACGTTATTAAGGCCCATGTCTCTTTAGGGTCCCAACTCCAATATGAGCCCCATGCTTCATTAGCCCATACTGCGCCGGCTATGATACCAATTGTTAACAGTGGAAATCCAAAACTGATTGTCCTATAGCTTAAATTATCAATACTTTCTAATAAAGTGAGCCTTGTATTAATCGAAGGTTTTTCTTTAGTATTACCTTCATCTAAAATTAACGTTGAATAACTAACCGCACTTTCTGTTTTGTAAAAAGCTGTTTCAGCCATAAGGTTCGTCCCTTTACTACTTTGAATACCATACGCGCTACCTTGTAGTGAAATTTTTTCGCCTCGGCTTTTTACTAGTATTAAGAAAAATATACTTAATAAGGAGCCAACAAGTAAACTAGCGTAACTTAACATCATTACAGTAACGTGCATCATTAGCCAATTTGACTTTAGTGCCGGTACGAGAGGAGAAGGCGCTTGCATTACATCTGGTAGAGATAAACTGGCAAAACCAGTAACGAATAAAGCAATAGGAGTACTGATTGAGCCAGTAAGCGATATTTTTAATCGACTCTCGATAAAGACTGTCAAAGTGGTTATTCCCCAGGCTAAGAACATTAAGGATTCATATAAATTGCTAAGCGGAAAGTAACCAAACGTTAACCATCTCGAACCTAATAGAATAAAAAGACAAACACTTGCGCACAGGTTGCCATAAAACGCTAGCTTAGGTAATAACTTGAAATTTGAAAAAATTAAACTTGCCCAGTAAATTATGGTTACAAGTAATAGATTCGCAAAAATTAAATTATCTAAAATTGATTGTATATCCATTTAATTTAAATTAATAAAATTATTTCATAGTTAAAAGATGAAAAGAATTGCAAAGTAAATTAAAGAATTATTCAGAAGTCTCTAATAAATATTATGAAACCTAAGCTACTTCTTCTTGTTCAATCAATACGAAAAAGAGCGCAAAACATATACCTGGAAAAACAAGCGTAACAACTGGTGTTAAGATAGAAGGTAAAAACGATGCTGTCATAATTTTTCTTACGATGTAATTAAATAACTTAACTAAGTATAATTTTAACACTCGATTGTTATTTATTTGGCTTTTCTATAAAAAGGTTTACTTAATAATTATAATTTTTCTTACTTTAGAAAGCGGGTAGAGAGAATCGAACTCTCATCATTAGCTTGGAAGGCTAAGGTTCTACCACTAAACTATACCCGCTGCACTACATACATTAGATAGTAAACTAGGCAAACAAGTCAGGTCAAATTAAAAAAAATTTTTACATTTACCGCAACGTAATTTATATTATTTGTTGTGTCCGTTAATTTTAAAGGCGATATGGCCAAGTGGTAAGGCAGTGGATTGCAAATCCTCTATCCCCAGTTCGAATCTGGGTGTCGCCTTAGGATGGGGGTATGGTGGAATGGTAGACACAACAGACTTAAAATCTGTTGACTAATTGGTCGTGAGGGTTCAAGTCCCTCTACCCCCAATATTTACTAAAATTTAAAAAGTTATTTTGTGACCAAAAATTTATAGTAAATTTCGTTTATAATTGTATTGTGTGGAATTTGTTTTTCTAATTCGTTGTAGTTCGAAAACCGATTAAGTTTAAATCTTAATAGATCCACTGTGAATTTAAGACAAATTAAACTACACTGTTATTTTTCAAATTTATATAAATGGTTGTATCAGAAAATCTTATTAAGAAAAAAGTGGAAAGACCTGTTTTTCCTTTTACTGCCATTGTTGGGCAAGAAGAAATGAAGCTTGCATTAATTTTAAATGTAATTGATCCACGTATTGGTGGTGTAATGATTATGGGTGATCGAGGTACTGGTAAATCAACCACAATTCGAGCGGTAGCTGATCTTCTTCCTGAAATTAAAGTTGTTGCTGGCGACGCATTTAACTCATCCATGGATGACTTTGAATTAATGAGTGAGGAAGTTAAAGCCGTAGCATTAAATGATGGCCAATTGGAAGCTGCGTATAAAAAAGTGCCAATGATTGACTTACCTCTAGGTGCTACAGAAGATCGTGTTTGTGGGACAATCGATATTGAAAAAGCACTTACTGAAGGTATAAAAGCTTTTGAGCCTGGTTTATTAGCTAAGGCTAATCGTGGGATATTATATGTAGATGAAGTAAACTTATTAGATGATCACTTAGTTGATATTTTATTAGACTCTGCTGCTTCTGGTTGGAATACCGTTGAAAGAGAGGGGATTTCAATCCGCCATCCTGCACGATTTGTTTTAGTTGGTTCAGGTAATCCTGAAGAAGGTGAATTACGTCCACAACTTTTAGATCGTTTTGGGATGCATGCTGAGATTCGTACAGTTCGCGAACCAGAAGTTCGTGTCCAAGTTGTTGAACAACGGAGTACTTTCGATAGTAATCCGGAAAAGGCGCTTGAATTTTATGATTCTGCCCAAAACGAGTTGAAGCAAAAAATTGTAGATGCACAAAATCGTTTGTCAGAGGTTGAATTAGACATGAACCTGCGCGTTAAGATCTCACAGGTTTGTGGTACACTTGATGTTGATGGTTTACGTGGTGATATTGTAACAAATCGTGCAGCGAAGGCGTTCGCAGCTTATAACGGTAGCACTAAAGTTACAATTGATGATATTGAAAGTGTCATCACGTTGTGCCTTCGTCATAGATTGCGAAAAGACCCACTTGAGTCTATTGACTCAGGTGATAAAGTTCAGACTATATTTGAAGAAGTTTTTAAATAATTTGATTAAAATAGGCTCAGTAGGATTCGAACCTACATTAGAGACTTAGAAGGTCCCTGTCCTAATCCCTTAGACGATGAGCCCTGTTGACTAATTATTTGATTTGCAGTAAAATGGGCGGTATAGGATTTGAACCTATGGCCACCTGCTTGTAAGGCAGGCGCTCTACCACTGAGCTAACCGCCCTCATATATCTTGATTATATCTGCTATTGTTACATTTAGCAAATATTTTATATTTGTATTTACTTGTCTAAAGCAAATAGACTGAATTTGAGTCTTAAATAGATTAATTAATGACAAAAAAAATTTACAGTTTTAAATAATTCGCTTTTTAAAAACTATGGAAGTATACAATTATAGTGAAGTACCAAATAATACTTCTGGGCAAAGTATTTTTCGTCTCGTATCAAACGTAGAGTCCGAACCATTGTATTTTTTACAGGAGTTATATAAATCTCCACCTAGAATTAGTATTGCTTGGAAAGACCTCGAGGCACAACGTACTTCTTGTGAGACTGGAACTCATCAGTTAGTAACATCTAAAAAACCAACAACCTTTATTGGGAGCCAAATAAATAGAAACCGATCTGTTAAAATTTTAAATCGCTATACAGAGACGATAAAAAATGCTTTGCAGTCTGTTCCAGTTTACGTTCTTGTGAATGGGCGTAACGAGTTAGTAGTTGCTACTTCGAAACCAGTAAAGTATCCCGATTCTAACTTACTATCACAATCAAAAAGACAAAGATTTGGTTTTATTTTTTTGGATAAACGTGAAGCAGACTTATATCTAGCTGAAATAACGCGGAAGGTAGATACGGCCATTTATACGGAAAGGACAACTGGATTATCCCAAGTTGGGTTGTCGATACATTGTATTGGTTTAGATTATGCATATCATTTATTCCGCCACGAAATTGATGTTGATTTTCGATTTGTTCCAAATCTTAACCAAGTTACCTATCTTCTAGAGAACGTGAATCCGTCAGACATTTCAACGTATAATCCTTACTCCCAACCTATAACAGTTGATATACCAGATGACGAATATAGAGACCTAGATAATTTGATGATACCCGATTTAGATCATGCTGAAGTGAGTTCTTTTAAGGGTGTACCAGTTTATGTAATACAATTAAAAGATGTGCCGTATGCTACGGCACAAGAAAATATGTTAAAAATGGGTAGCTTCACTGATGATTTGCAGTCAAAAGGTGTAACTTTTAGTTCTATTTCATCACGTATAACTGAAAAAGTATCACCATCCATTTTGGACTATTATCCTGATTTATTTGTCAAACATGCAGTTAACAAAACTGAACAAAACTTAAAAATCGAAGATCTATCAACTCCTTCTAAAATTGAAAGTGTAAAAAGTCGAATTTCAAATTACGTTTTTTTTGATAAGGTCCATGCAGAACAATTTGGTCTAAATTGTAATCAATATCTAGTCAAAAATACTACACTTTCGAGTTTCGGAAGAACACAAATTTTTAGTCTAGAGGGTTTTCTAGAAATGTGGGAAAACGCAATTCTATTAAAACAAGATTTTAATGAGGGGAAATTTAATTTTAATTCAAAGCAGTCGACATATTTTATCCCGTCTAAGGAATCATTAAAGATTTTAAAAGATTATGCGGCTCAACCAAAGAAGTCATTGTCTAAGTCGATTAATTTATGGGCTCAAAGTAAATTAATTAAACTACGCTGGCTCCAGCATGATTACTTAGGGCTTGTTTTGAGAGGTTATAGATTGTAGTCGTTAATTTTTGACAAATTTTATTTTCTAGTTTAAGTTCATATGAACAAGTTCGGGGTTGTTTTGGATTCGACATTTCTGATAAAAATTTATTCTTTTTATGGTTTATAAGGCCATAGTTTTACCTAATAAAGGCAAACAATATTTCTATTTTTAATTCAAGATTAGCTTTGGCTTAATTTTTTGAATTTAGGTATAGATACTCTATCCCTTAGATTATTAATAAAGCGCAAGTAAAATGTAAAAAACTTGTAGAGGTTCTTTGTTATATTTAATTTTAAACGTTATTCTCGATTGATAAAAGAAAAAAATTAATGTCGTAATGGACGTGGGTTCAATTCCCACCAACTCCAACAATTTAACTTTAAGCATCTGTAGCCAAGTGGCCGAAGGCATCAGACTCATAATCTGCTTCTCATAGAGACATCGCTGGTTCGAATCCAGCCAGATGCATTCATATTTAAGGCCATGCTTCTCTGTCCTTGCAGCAAAATTGCATACCTCAGAAAAAAGCACGATAAGTTTTACTTCTACTGTGTTCAGAATAGGTTGTTAAACCTAGTATTCGGTTCATACTAACTACAGTGAAATTTGTTTAAATAAACTCAAGGCTTAGAGGGATTCGAACCCTCCACACCCAGAACCGGAATCTGGTGCTCTATCCACTGAGCTATAAGCCTGTACGACGCTAACTACCTATTACAAAGCGCACAGGAATTAGCAAACCGTTTATTTGAAATTAATAATTTATTTTGTATCTTTTTTCATTAATGTCGAAGTATTATCGTTAGAGTTTTGCCATTGGTTCAAAATTGTAGAAATGCTATATAAAATTTCCGCCTTTTTACTATTTTCAACCCACGATTTCGTTTCGAGCTCACTTCGAACTTGATCCCACGCGTCAGTTTTTGGCCAAAAAAAATATTTTGTTAATGGAATTTTTTCACCTGATTGTAGTTGGTCAATTGCTATACCAATTTTAGTATCTAACCAAAGAATATTTAATTCTAATCTTGAGTTCAATAGATATTTGAAGTTTAATTTTTAATTAAAGACATTACATTTGATCAAAGATTTTTGCTTTGACAAGTAAATTGTAAACTGTTTTAGTGGTTTGTGCACCTTGTTTTAAACGGGTAATAATAGGCTCAATTTTTAGGTGTGTTTCGTCAGTTAAAGGATTATAGAATCCTAATTCTTCAATCGCTTTACCATCTCGTTTTACCCTACTGTCCATTGCTACAATTCGGTAAGAAGGTTTTTGCTTTCGCCCGTATCGTTTTAGTCGAAGTTTGATCATAATTTTTTATTTAAACTGTTAATTTAAAACGGCCTTTCTTACGGCGTGCATTAATAACGCGACGCCCTGTTTTTGAGGCCATACGAGCTCTAAATCCTGAGACGCGAATTTTTTTTAACTTGGTTCCATGTAATGTTCGTTGTGTCATTCGTCGATAAATTTAATCTTTTTTAGTTTACCAGCTAGATTTTTTTAGCCCAGGAATAATACCTTCGTGAGCCATTTCTCTTACTACGTGACGGGATAATCCAAAGTCGCGATAAAATCCGCGACTTCGACCTGTTACCCAACACCGGTTACGAAGTCTAGTTGCAGCTGAATTTGGTGGAATTTTCTCAAATTTTTTATAAATCTGAAGCTTTTCTTTGTACCCATCATCTGAGTTAAGTTTCTGTTTCAAAGATTTTCGTTTAGCTTCATATTTTTTTATTAGATATTCACGCTTTACGTCGCGCTGTATCATACTTTGTTTAGCCATCTATTGTTTAATGTTTTATAGCATATAATATATTTAGAGTTTATTCAGCTTATAAAAGCGACTAGTCATTTTAGACTAGATATTTATTTCCTAAGTCTAATTTTGTCTTATATTAGTGAAAAAATCAAGTTTGGATCAAAGAATTTTTTAATCTCTTCATTTTGAGAATTTACCTTGGGTACATTTGGACTAATATATATATACTATTTAATATTTGTAAAAGGAATATTTTTTCGCTCCGTAAAATATATTTTTTGTAAAGTACTATTTTTCAAATTTAATTAAAATGCAGGGATGAATCAAAAAAACGACAACTTTATTGATAAGACGTTTACAGTTTTAGCAGACGTATTAATTAAAGTTTTACCGGCAACCAAAGATGAAAAAAAAGCATTTTCCTATTATCGTTATGGTATGTCAGCCCAATCTAGTGGTGATTATGCCGAAGCATTAGAAAATTATTATGAAGCATTAAAGTTGGAAGAAGATCCATATGACCGAAGTTATATATTATATAACATTGGTTTAATTTATGGTAACAATGGTGATTACTCAAAGGCACTTGAGTATTACCACCAGGCTTTAGACTTAAATTCAAGGATGCCGCAGGCATTAAATAATATTGCAGTTATTTATCATTATCAAGGTACTAAAGCATCTGAAAAGAAAGAGTTTGAAGTCGCTAAAGATATGTTCGATAAAGCTGGTGACTATTGGAAGAGTGCTATCCGTTTAGCGCCAAACAATTACATTGAGGCACAAAATTGGTTAAGTATAACTGGTAAATTAACTGATAACTTAAATTAATTTTTATAAGCAGTTTTCTAAGTTTGCCACTATAATATATGTATACTGTAATGACAAGTAAAACTCAAGTGTTTTTTAGTTCTAATAGATAAAATTTATAAGAGTTCACTTTTAACAATTTTTTAATATAAATAAATATGACGATTGCAATCGGACAAAAGCAAGATCGTAGCGTATTCGATCTTATTGATGACTGGCTAAAACGTGATAGATTCGTTTTCGTTGGTTGGTCAGGATTACTTCTTTTCCCTTGTGCTTATTTAGCTGTTGGTGGTTGGTTAACAGGAATTACATTTGTTACTTCTTGGTACACACATGGTTTAGCAAGTTCATTCCTTGAAGGATGTAATTTCCTTACCGCTGCTGTATCAACTCCGGCAAATAGTATGGGTCACTCACTACTTTTATTATGGGGTCCTGAAGCACAAGGTGACATTACACGTTGGTTCCAAATTGGTGGCCTTTGGACATTTATTGCCTTACACGGTGCATTTGGAACAATTGGTTTCTGTCTAAGACAATTTGAGATTGCTCGTTTAGTAGGTATCCGTCCTTATAATGCTATTGCATTCTCAGGTCCTATTGCTGTATTTATTACAGTATTTTTAGTTTACCCACTAGGTCAAGCAAGTTGGTTCTTTGCACCAAGTTTCGGTGTTGCGGCTATTTTCCGTTTTCTTCTATTTTTACAAGGTTTCCACAACTGGACTCTTAACCCATTCCACATGATGGGTGTAGCTGGTATTCTTGGTGGTGCATTATTATGTGCTATTCACGGTGCAACAGTTGAGAACACATTATTTGAAGACGGTGATGCTGCAAACACATTCCGAGCGTTTACTCCGACTCAGTCAGAAGAAACTTACTCAATGGTAACAGCTAACCGATTCTGGTCACAAATTTTTGGTGTTGCCTTCTCTAACAAGCGTTGGTTACATTTCTTCATGTTATTTGTTCCTGTAGCAGGTATGTGGACAAGTTCAATTGGTATTGTTGGTCTTGCTCTTAACCTACGAGCGTATGATTTCGTATCTCAAGAGCTTCGTGCCGCTGAAGATCCAGAGTTTGAAACTTTCTATACTAAAAATAACCTTCTAAACGAAGGTATTCGAGCTTGGATGGCAGCTCAAGATCAACCTCATGAAAACTTTATCTTCCCAGAGGAGGTCTTACCACGTGGAAACGCCCTTTAACACAGTAATCGCAGGCCGCGATATCGAATCTACTGGATTCGCTTGGTGGTCTGGTAATGCACGTCTAATTAATGTATCAGGAAAACTTCTAGGTGCACACGTTGCACATGCTGGTCTAATGGTCTTTTGGTGTGGTGCAATGACATTATTTGAAGTTGCACACTATATTCCAGAGAAACCATTGTATGAGCAAGGTTGTATCCTTATTCCTCACCTTACAACTTTGGGTTGGGGTGTTGGACCAGGTGGTGAGGTAGTTAATACTTATCCATTCTTTGTTGTTGGTGTTCTACACTTAATTTCTTCAGCTGTATTAGGTTTTGGTGGTGTATATCATTCATTAATTGGCCCAGATACACTTGAAGAGTCATTCCCATTCTTTGGTTATGATTGGCGTGATAAGAACAAGATGACTACAATTCTTGGTATCCATCTAGTACTATTAGGTATTGGTTGTTTCCTACTTGTAGCAAAAGCTTGTTTCGTAGGTGGTCTTTATGACACGTGGGCCCCAGGTGGAGGAGATGTTCGAGTTGTAACAGCTCCAACTTTGAATCCGTTAATCATTTTTGGTTATGTCCTTAAATCACCATTTGGTGGTGATGGTTGGGTGATCAGTGTGAACAACCTTGAAGATATCGTAGGTGGCCATATTTGGCTAGGGTTCCTTTGTGTTGTAGGTGGTATTTGGCATATTTTAACTAAACCATTTGCTTGGGCTCGCCGTACGTTTGTTTGGTCAGGTGAAGCGTACCTATCATACAGTCTTGCTGCTCTTTCATTAATGGGTCTAACAGCAGCTGTATTTGTTTGGTACAATAATACTGCTTATCCGAGTGAGTTTTATGGCCCAACTGGACCAGAGGCATCACAATCACAAGCTTTCACATTCCTGGTACGTGATCAGCGTTTAGGAGCAAATGTAGCATCCGCACAAGGTCCAACTGGTTTAGGTAAGTATCTGATGAGATCACCAAGTGGTGAGATTATCTTTGGTGGTGAAACAATGCGTTTTTGGGATATGCGAGCTCCTTGGGTTGAGCCACTTCGTGGACCTAATGGGTTGGACTTAAACAAAATTCGTAACGATATTCAGCCATGGCAAGAACGAAGAGCCGCTGAGTATATGACACATGCTCCATTAGGTGCATTAAATTCAGTAGGTGGTGTAGCGACAGAAATTAACTCAGTTAACTATGTTTCGCCGCGTTCTTGGTTAACTACTTCTCATTTCTTCTTAGGATTTTTCCTATGGGTTGGTCATCTTTGGCACGCAGGTCGTGCACGAGCAGCAGCAGCTGGTTTTGAGAAAGGTATCAACCGTGAAAATGAGCCGGTACTTTCAATGCGTCCTTTAGACTAATTATATAGTTTATATTGCGTTTGAGATAATATATTAGGAGGTAGTCTACGACTACCTCCTAATTTAATTTGAAGAGTACTTTGTTTACTTAGTTAGCTAAAACATTAGATTCAATCTCTACTTAATTGCATCGGAGAAGGTGGGATTCGAACCCACGGAAGCTTGCACTTCATCTGATTTCAAATCAGACGCAATCGACCAACTCTGCCACCTCTCCAATTAAACATATATAATTATAAAAATTTCATTATCATTTGTCAATGATAAAAATACTTAGTATATAA
>MDSY01080335.1_pt1 | contig 10793 bp, 11 predicted proteins | sample 811131 | NCBI WGS metagenome assembly MDSY01 (sample SAMN05326643, study PRJNA326480) | marine metagenome | isolation source: seawater | place: Atlantic Ocean: South West | collected 2010
CCGCCTGCCAATGCCCAGCCTGATATTCTTTTCGATGCTCAACGCAGTCAATTTCGAGGCACGGGATGGAGCCTTGGATTGGGAGCACATTGGCTCCAAGCCGTCCCTAAAGAATCTGCGTCATTGCTCCTGATTGCAAATGAAAGCAATGAAATTGACACCCTGAATTATGGGCTGTGGAATCACAACGGGTCCACCGGATTTCGTATTGGCATAGGATATTGGTACGTTGCCAAAAGACCGATTCTGTGGGATCGTATTAGCATTCAATTGGAGGGAGGAAAGCACCAAGCAGTGTCTGAATTCATAGGGCTAGTCGCAGATTCTGCTGGGGGCATGGTTTTGGATACCCTGACCGATGTTAGTGCGCCGGGATTGGTGTCTGAATTAACCCTTCGTTTTCATCGTGCGATCGAATTCAAACCTGACTTCTTTTTGGAGTGCCAACTGGGATTGGGTTGGGACGCCGAATGGGGGGGTAGCTTCCATCGCTCAGGACCCAAAGCACAATTTGTTCCACGTGCGAATCCGAGCAGACACCGAATTGCGCTGGAGGTCGGGTTAGGATTCGGAGTGAGAACTCGCTCAGGACGTTACTTGCGCATCATTTCTCAGACCGATGCCCTTCAACTCCAGCCCTTGGCGGCGGACGGCCGCGGACGAATTGATCGGTACGAAGGAACATTTCGGTCGACCCACCTGACCCTTCAATGGGATTTCTTGCGAGACAAGCCAGATATTTCGTGTGCTGGAAAGAACCTAGGGAATGAATCGATGCCTCTGTTTGAGCCAAAGATGCAGCGGAAATTAAAGAAACGTAGAAGAGGCTGAAATATGCCCAAAACTATCGTTCTGCGCACAATTCTACCAATACTTTAGAGGAGTCAGCGGGGTGAAGAAAGGCAATCATTTTCTGGTCAGCTCCCTCTTTCGGCCCACTAACCAGTCGATAACCGAGGAGCTTTAGTCGCTCTATTTCTTCCATGAGATCATCCACGAAAAAGGCAATATGATGAAGTCCTTCTCCTCGCTTTTCAATGTGCTCTGCGATGGGACCGGAGACGGAGGTGGATTCCAATAGCTCAACCTTGCTCTCTCCTGTCTGAAAAAAGCTAACCTTTACAGATTCTGATGGAACCTCCTCTCGCTTGAAAGGTGGCACTCCTAGAATATCCTCGAAAATGCGCTCCGCCGAATCCAAATCTCGAACGGCAATACCTATATGTTCAATCCGTTTCATCATGAATAGCGTCTGATTCAAATGTACACCATGAATTGGGCGTTGCTGTCCTAAATTCGCCACATGTCACAACAACACAACGAATGGATGCCACTAGACCTGTCGGGGAAGACTGCGGTCGTATGTGGCTCAACGCAAGGCATTGGGTGGGCAGCCGCATCTCATCTCGCGGGATTGGGTGCGCGGATCATCTTACTTGCTCGCAATGAGCAGCGGCTAAAAGAAGCCCATTCCAAGCTACCAGGTGCTGCTAGTCATGGTTTTGCCGTAGCCGATTTCAGTGATCCATCGAACGTTCAGTCCGCCATCAATGATGTCGTGGCTGCGAATGCAGTACACATTTTGGTCAATAATACGGGCGGTCCAGCCGGTGGCCCCATCGTGGAAGCTAACATTGATGCGTTTCGAAACACCTTTGAGCAGCATTTGATATGCAATCAGATTTTAGCCCAAGCCGTGCTGCCCGGAATGAAGTCAGCGGGCTACGGACGCATAATCAATGTCATCAGTACCAGCGTCAAACAACCACTCCCCAACCTCGGAGTGAGCAACACCATTCGAGGTGCTGTCGCAAGTTGGGCCAAGACTTGGGCGAATGAAGTAGGTGCCTTTGGCATTACGGTAAATAATGTGCTTCCAGGAGCAACGAATACCGCCCGGCTGGATCAAATCATTGAAAACAAATCCGCCAAAACCAACACCTCTTCCGATGCTATTCGGCAACAAATGGCCAATGCCGTGCCGATGAAACGCACAGGAAACCCAGAAGAAGTAGGCCGTGCCATTGCATTTTTAGCCTCACCATCAGCTAGTTACATTTCTGGAGTGAATTTACCGGTGGATGGAGGCCGAACTTCTTCCTTGTGAATTAGATTTGCACTGCTAACGTTAATAGACACGTTGATGACCCATTCTCTCCACGAGCAGGTTCAGACCTTCATGAATGAAGTCGCCGCTCAAAACCCGCATGAACCCGAGTTCATCCAAGCGGTCCAAGAGGTTGCTGAAACCGTAATTCCCTTTATTGCTGATCACCCCAAGTATGCCAAGGAGCAAATCCTGAAGCGTATGGTGGAGCCTGAGCGCGTGATTATGTTTCGCGTGGCTTGGACTGACGATGAAGGGAACATACACGTAAACAGAGGCTATAGAGTTGAATTCAACTCTGCGATTGGACCCTACAAAGGCGGACTCCGATTTCATCCTTCAGTGAACTTGAGTGTTCTGAAATTTTTGGGCTTTGAACAGGTTTTCAAAAACAGCCTTACCACGCTTCCCTTGGGTGGCGGAAAGGGCGGCTCTGATTTCAATCCCAAGGGAAAATCTGACCGTGAAGTAATGCACTTTTGCCAAAGCTTCATGACCGAACTGGCCCGACACATTGGACCCAACACCGATGTGCCTGCCGGTGACATTGGAGTCGGTGGCAGAGAAATTGGCTACATGTTTGGTCAATACAAGCGATTGCGCAACGAATTCACGGGTGTCCTCACTGGAAAGGGACGCAACTGGGGAGGATCATTGATTCGACCCGAGGCCACAGGCTACGGAGCTGTCTATTTCGCTGCGGAGATGCTCAGCACCAAAGACCAAGATTTAGTCGGTAAAAACGTGGTCATTTCCGGTTCGGGAAATGTCGCGCAATACGCTGCTGAAAAAGTCATACAGATGGGTGGAAACGTGCTAACTATGTCAGACTCTGGAGGATTCGTCCACGACCCCAGCGGCATCGACAAAGCCAAACTAGACTGGATCAAAGAGTTGAAAAATATCCGACGCGGGAGGATTTCGGAATACACCGATGCCCACCCAGGATCTAGTTATCATGCCGGCAAACGGCCTTGGGGAATTAGCTGCGACGCCGCCTTCCCGTGCGCCACGCAGAATGAGTTGGAATCATCAGACGCACTAAAACTCGTAGCAAATGGTTGCATGGTAGTGGCAGAAGGCGCCAACATGCCAAGCACTCCGGAAGCCATTGAAGCGTTCCACGCTGCCAAAGTGTTGTTTGCCCCAGGCAAAGCATCCAACGCAGGAGGCGTTGCAACTAGTGGCCTTGAGATGTCCCAAAACAGCTTGCGCATGAGCTGGTCCCGCGAAGAAGTGGATCAGCGCTTGCTCACCATAATGAAGGACATCCACTCACAATGCGTAGAATACGGAACTGACGAAAGTGGTTATGTGGATTACGTCAAGGGTGCGAACATCGCAGGTTTTGTAAAAGTCGCTGACGCGATGATCGATCAAGGCATCGTCTAATCGACACGAAATATCGGGTTACCTTTGGCGCATGAATACCGGATTCCAACATCTGCAAAGCGCCAATATTTTTTTTTTCGCGGAACACTTGATGGGCACATTCGACCAGGTTTTGAGGCATACTGTTGCTTTTAAGTGAGGCCGTTGAAACACATTGCACTCTTCTTCGGCGCTCTGCCATTGATCATATTGACTCAGTGTGCGGGCAGCGATACGCCCACTGCTCAGCCTACGGAAGATATCGCCCAGCCATCCTTTGCTGCTATTAAAAGAATCTATACCATGAAGTGCTCACTTTGCCATGGCAACGACGGCAAGCTAATGGCTTCAAAAGCACCTGACCTCAGCAAATCGAAAATGAGCCTTGAAGACCGTGTGGCAATTATCTCTTATGGAAAAGGCACCATGCCGCCGCAAAAGGGAATTTTAGACGCCGCTTCCATTCGCGGAGTTGCTGCTTACATCGAAGAATTTAGGGACTGACGAAGCATGCTGGATAAGAAAAAAACGTACTCCACCGCACAAGAACCGGAAACGTGCATCTTGATTGGACTAGTGACCGGAAGAGAAACACGAGATATGGTGAATGAGCACCTCGAAGAGCTGGCCTTTCTGGCAACCACCGCCGAAGCCAACTCCATGAGGACCTTTATTCAAAGCTTGGATCGACCCGACACCCGAACATTTGTGGGGAGCGGAAAACTCCAAGAGATAAAGGAATTCGTGGAAGAAAAGGATATTGATATGCTCATCTTTGACGACGAATTATCGCCGACACAGTTGCGAAACATCGAACGGGAGATTCCCGAACGTAAAGTTCTGGATCGACCGAATTTAATTCTGGATATCTTCGCGCAGCGAGCACGCACAGCACATGCAAAGACGCAAGTAGAATTGGCCCAATACCAATACCTGCTCCCTAGGCTCACCAACATGTGGACACACCTGCAGAAGCAAAAAGGTGGAATTGGAATGAAAGGGCCGGGTGAAAAAGAAATCGAAACAGATCGACGAATCATAAGGGACCGCATTTCCCATTTGAAAAAAGAACTGAAATCCATCGATCAACAGATGTCCACCCAACGTGGCAACCGAGGCGCATTGGTTCGCGTAGCTCTTGTAGGGTACACGAACGCTGGTAAGAGCACGTTAATGACGTTGATGTCCAAGAGCAAAGTATTTGCCGAGGATAAATTGTTTGCGACCCTAGATACTACCGTGCGCAAAGTGGTCTTGCAAAACCTCCCCTTTTTGCTAAGTGACACCGTTGGATTCATTCGCAAGCTTCCGCACCAGCTTATCGAAAGCTTTAAGTCCACCCTTGACGAAACACGAGAAAGCGATTTGCTGCTTCATGTAATAGATGTGAGCCATCCCCAATTTGAAGAACACCTCATCATTGTCGAAAGCACATTGGCTGAAATCGGGAGCGCAGACAAGCCTTCAATGCTTGTTTTTAATAAAATCGATCGCCTCATCGAAGAACCCTTTGGACCCACCAGAGAAGATCAAGTTGAGGGGCTTCGTGAACGTTTTGAGCGCGTAGATCGAGAAGTGATTTTCATTTCAGCGATTCAAAAAACTGGATTAGAGGAACTCCGTCTTAAAGTGTTCGAAGCCGTCAAATTGATTCACGTCAAACGATACCCGTATCAAAACTTTCTTTATTGAATGAGACCAGCCATGCGGGAGTTGCTCTGACTTTGCGACCTTTGCATCATGGCAGCCATAAGACAAGAAAAAGTCGCCGAACTCATCCGGCGTGATTTAAGTGTAATATTCCAGCAAAACGCAAGCGCCTGGTTGGGGGGTATGTTTATTTCTGTGACGCAAGTGAGGATGTCGCCTGACCTCGGATTGGCAAGAGTTTATCTCAGTTTCATGGCCGTACCGGACAAAAAGATAGCCTTAGAAGCGGTGAGACAACAAGGGTGGCGTGTGCGAAAAGCGCTGAGTGATAAAATTGGAAAACAAGTCCGGATTATTCCTGAGTTGAACTTCTATCTCGACGACAGCATCGATTATTATGAGTCCATCAATAACGCGCTAAAAAAATAAAATCACTGCCGTGAAACTCCCATTTCGTCTTGCATGGCGGTACGCCTGGGCACGTCGATCCCGGAGCTTGACCCACCTCATCTCAGGCATTTCTATGTTTGTGATTGCGGCGGTAACTGCCGCGATGATCGCCATATTGAGCGCATTCAATGGCATTGAATCCGTCGTTTCAGAGCTGTTTGGCACCCTTGACGCTCCGGTAGCTATTGTTCCTGCATCGGGCTCTGCATTGCCCGAAAGCATTGGTCACTGGCTCGAACAATCCTTTGGCCCCGAATCAAACACACCCGTTTTAAGTGCAATCGCGCCCGTTATTGAAGACGAAGCTGTTGTCTCTTGGAGTGGAAATCAACCCTATATCTGCACGGTATTGGCTTTTGACTCCAAATTATTGCAGGCCACTCCCATTGCTTCTTCCGTACGCTCGGGTACCTGGGACCCGAATTGGGATGAGGCTTCTACATGCATCATCGCAGGGCTAGGTGTCAAGAATATCCTGGGATTAAATTCCATCAATGACGATGGACAGCGGCCATCACTGCTGCTGCGAGCACCGATTAGAGGAAAAAAACTGACCCGTTACAAAGAGCGGGCATTCCACTCAGAGCGGGCATTTGTTTGTGATGTCTTTTCTGTCAACGCCGAAATTGACCGAAAATATATTCTAGCACCTCTCGCATTTGCACGCCAGCTTTTCGCCCGGGACTCGGTCGTGTCTCGGTTTGAACTGGGCTTGGCCTCGGGGATATCGGAAACGGAAGCAGCGAGCTCCATCCGGTCCGGATTGCTCGCAAGTGGTCTAAAGGCTGCGGTGCGCACGCGTTCGGAGAAAAACAAATTGATCACTCAAACAAATCGCGCGGAAAAATGGGCGACTTTTTTCATTCTTAGTTTCATTTTGGTTGTCGCTGCATTCAACGTCATGGCATCGCTCACAATGATGCTATTGGACAAGCGACAAGACATGGAAGTACTCAATGCAATGGGACTCACAGGATGGAAGCTGGAGCAGGTCTTTGCCCTTCAAGGGGTAATGATTAACACCATTGGCGCCGTAACCGGCACTTTACTAGGGGTGCTGCTCGTCCTTGGTCAGCAGCATTATGGCTGGGTGAAACTGCACGGCTCTGTCATCCCATCCTACCCTGTTGCGCTTGAGGCACTCGACGTAATTGGCACATTAACCGTCGTCGTCGTCATCGGTGGCATTGGCTCAGGTTGGATGGTTCGAAATCTTGTCCATAGGTTCGTATAGCCGCAGCGGAAAACGGCGATTCAAATCGCTTTTTCAAACGGCATGGTCGCTAAAGCATCCAGTTTATCTCGGACTGCACTCACTTCATCCAGCGTTACCAAATCCAAGCGATGAGACTTGAAGTCGCGCAATCCTTTAAAGTAATTCGCATAATGCCGCCGCATTTCCACAATTCCCAATCGTTCGCCTTTCCATTCCACGCCTTTGTCAAAATGTTCCCTTGCCACCGCAACCCGTTCTGCCATGTCCGGTGGATCCAATAGTTCACCGGTCGCCATGAAGTGCTTAATCTCACGAAAAACCCATGGGGCTCCAATGCTTGCACGTCCAATCATGATGCCATCTACGCCATAGCGTTCTTTGTATTGCACCGCTTTTTGCGGCGAATTGATGTCGCCATTGCCAAAGACAGGGATATGGATTCGCGGATTGTTTTTGACTTGAGAAATTAGGCTCCAATCTGCCTCGCCCTTGTACATCTGAGCACGGGTTCGGCCGTGGATACTAATGGCCTTAATGCCAACATCTTGGAGGCGTTCTGCAACTTCAACAATAAACTTGGATTGATCATCCCAACCGAGGCGAGTCTTCACGGTGACCGGAAGCGAAGTGCTGTTGACAATTTCCTTGGTCATTGCGACCATCTTGGGAATGTCTTGCAATATGCCTGCACCAGCACCTTTGCATGCGACCTTCTTCACCGGACAGCCGTAATTGATGTCAATTATATCCGGTTGCGCTTGTTCGGTGATGGCCGTTGCCTTCCGCATGGATTCAATTTCACTCCCAAAAATTTGAATCCCCACCGGACGCTCATATTCAAATATATCAAGCTTCGCTCTGCTCTTTGCAGCGTCTCGAATCAACCCCTCGGAACTGATGAATTCGGTATACATCAAATCTGCACCATACTTCTTGCAAAGTGCGCGAAACGGCGGGTCACTTACATCCTCCATCGGCGCAAGGAGCAAAGGAAATTCTGCAATATCGATGTCGGCGATGCGGACCATTTTTTCTTTGATGTGGACATTTCCATTCAATCCACGAACTTGCAGACTGGTTATACCCTCTTGCAAAATTAAGCCATGATCCGAACCGCCTTCCAAACAATGCACCCTTTTGGGCAATTGATTTTCTTTTTTTGCATGGTACTCGTGGGTATGGCTGTCGCATCTGGTGCTGGATTCGCTTTGTTAGCAAGCGTATTAGGGCACTCTGTCGAACAGGCTTTTGCATTCGCCAATGATGCCGATTCAGAGGAAGGCAAGATTTATAACCTCATCATCAATGGAGCCAATCAATTGCTATCCTTTGGACTCATGGCATGGTTGGCTCACCGATTGTTTGCGGGACGAACCTTCCTCAATCTCTCTTTACCGAAGCCAGGCTGGTGGCTTTGCGCTGTGGCAATGGCAGTAGCAGCTCAACCTCTCATTGACCTTACGTTTCGAGCGAATGGAATGCTCCTCGAGTTCATGCCTGACGCATTGGCTCAATCGATCAATCATTATGAGTCAGTGGCAGCTGAAGTCACCGCGTCGCTTCTCACTTTTGATGCCAGTTGGCAATTCCCAGCAACGCTTATCACTGTCGCCTTGTTGCCCTCAATCTGCGAGGAATTGGCCTTTCGCGGAATCATTCAACCGCTGACCGCACGGTGGACGAATAATATCCATGCAGGCGTCTGGATGGGCGCATTTCTATTCAGCGCCATACACATGCAGTTTCATGGATTCTTGCCCCGCATGATCATTGGAGCAGGATTAGGCTACCTCGTGGTTTACAGCGGGAGCCTTTGGCCTGCAATCGCAGCGCACTTCTTCAACAATGCTGGAGCTATCGTCATGGCCGCCATCTTTGGCGAAACATTCATACAACAGGAAATGAATGACAGCAGTCCCTGGGAACTCGGTGATTACGGATTCGCTGCTGCTGCTTTGGCAGTAGGCATATATGGGATCCGCTGGATACGTGACCAATCACCTTGGCCCGAACGTCATCCCGTAAACTGATCAGTCTGAAGAATTACTCTCTACAAAAGCGCGAGCCACAATCAAGTCCTCTGGTGTTGTGATCTTGATGTTTTGAAAATCGCCATCTACCAAATGGATGGAACGTCCTGCATACTCAAATACGCTCGCATCATCTGTGAATTCTTCGCGAAAACCTGTGCCATAAGCCTCCTTTAGGGACTGAATATCGAAACATTGAGGCGTTTGTACTGCACGCAATCGGTCCCGCACCACCGCATGTGATCCCGCGCCATGTACTTCTCGAATGCTGTCTTTTACTGGGACCACCGGCACAGCCGATCCCGAAGAGGCCGCCGTCTCATAGCAGGCCTGAATCGTGGAGACTGACACAAAAGGACGTACTGCATCATGAATGCCAACAACCCCTGCATCTGGTAATGTCTGAAGGCCATTGAGCACTGAATGCCAACGTTCTACTCCCCCAACAACCACGTGCTTCACTCCGGCTGAGCCGTATTGATTTTCCAAGTTGTGAAACTCCTGCACCAAACTTTCATGAAGGACCAAAACGACCTCTAATTCTTGGCCCAAGGCTTCCCGAAAGCGTTGAAGGGTCCACCACATAAGTGGTCGACCCTTCAACAAGAGAAATTGCTTTGCAACCGGCTGTTGCATGCGCGTGCCCGTACCACCAGCCACGAGAATGAGGTATTGCTTCACCCCCGTGCAGCTTGATAACGATCAGCTACGGCATTCCAATCAATCACATTGAAGAATGCAGCGATGTAATCAGGGCGACGATTTTGGTAATTCAAGTAATACGCGTGCTCCCAAACGTCCAGTCCTAAAATGGGTGTCCCCCCACAGCCTACTCCTGGCATCAAAGGGTTGTCTTGATTGGCAGAAGAGCAAACCTCCAATTTGCCATCCTTGACGCAAAGCCATGCCCATCCCGATCCAAATCGTGTTGCAGCTGCTTGCGCAAATGACTGCTGAAATTTCTCCATTCCACCGAGTTCACCATCGATGGCCGCTGCCAAATCACCACTCGGTGATCCGCCGCCGTTTGGAGACATAACACTCCAAAACAATGTATGGTTGAAGAAACCGCCACCGTTGTTGCGCACACCCGCATGATCCGAATGTTGGGCGAGCAATGTGTCGATGGATTTCCCTTCCATTTCAGTGCCAGCGACAGCAGCATTCAGCTTGCTGGTGTAGCCCGCGTGGTGCTTTCCGTGGTGTATTTCCATTGTACGCGCATCGATGTGCGGTTCAAGGGCGTCATAAGCATAAGGCAAAGCTGGGAGTTCAAAAACCATGATTTTTTGTATTAATGTTTGTTGTTGTCCAATTGCAAAGATAACTGACCGTCGATGATGATAATAGCGTCTGTGTTTTTCAGCCAATATATCGCTTTCTGGAACTCTTGATCAAATTGTACTGAATACTCATGAAATGCGGATTCCCCGGAGGCATTCCGAAGAACCTGTGAGGCAAAGCGTTGTTTCAACAATGAGCGTTCGGAAGAGCGAAGTGTCGGAATATCAAATCCGCCTTCACGGGCTGCATTCATCAAGTGATTCCAGCCTGCATCTGTCCAGATTTCAGGATTTTCAGGTTCTTTGTCCTCTACAAACCAATTCGAACGGTGGGCATCAACGAAAGAAAAAGCGGCATCTCTGAGCACTCCCGACCAACTCAATTTTGACATGAGGCTCGACATTCCCGATGTATCAAGCGGAACAAAAACATCCGGGGTTATGCCCCCGAGGCTCTTCACGATTTTGCCTTGCGGCGTTCGAAAAACCAACGAATCTGTGTCGGCATTTAACATACTGTCGGCTTCAAACAATTCGCCTCGTTCGTATCGCATAAAATAGTCATCTCCGTAATCCACGTCACTGCCATAAGGCTTTTGAATTGCTCTCCCAGTAGGGGTATAAAAGCGCGCAACCGTAAGCCGCAAAGCCCCGAGGTCTGATATCGAGAATTCTTCTTGGACAAG
>MDSY01107296.1_pt1 | contig 10793 bp, 8 predicted proteins | sample 811131 | NCBI WGS metagenome assembly MDSY01 (sample SAMN05326643, study PRJNA326480) | marine metagenome | isolation source: seawater | place: Atlantic Ocean: South West | collected 2010
TTCAGACACGGGCGTTCAAGTGGGCAGCACAGAAAGCTAATCGAGCCTTGCCGTCCAATGTACTGGGGGGGGGACCCTGATCACCCCCGGACTGTGGACCTCCTTCGCAAGCATGAGACCCTTAACGCTAGGTCACAGATCAAGCGCTCCGCTAATCCCCTCGGTCACCCAAGAGAGGAACCCCACGCACTGCTGCATCCCAACTCTCCTCGAACTCAGCACGCGCAGGATCGCCGGTCCTTGGTCGCCGAATCGCCTCCGAAAGAAACGCTAGCATGATACCGATCATGCCACCGATCATTGCACCCAGGACGGTCATGAACACAAGCCGCCGTGGATCGTTGAGAGGCGGGAAGAATGGGCTCTGGAGTACTGTAATCACAGGCGTGTCACGAACCTCGGTGATTCGGGCCTGCTCATAAGACTGCACCATCGTCGTCAGTACAGATTGGCGGAGCCCTACCTCCCTTCGTAAACCATCGTGCTGGAAAGTCAACATAGGAGAGTTTTCCCACTGACGATTAGTCTCAAGGAATGACCGGAGATTGCCCTCGGCCTCCTCTAAGTTGGCCTCAGCCTCCTCCACACGTGTCTCTATGAACACACGTTCAGAAGCAGCCTGGGACTGACGTGTATCCATATTGAACAGGGCTACCTCTGTAAGTAGCTCTTCCGCGATTTGCACCGACAGATCCGGCCACTCCGTCTTGACCGAGACCGTTACCGTTCCTGTCTCTCGACTGTTCGAAACAGAAACAGCCTCTGTTCGAAGCCACTCTAGGACTTCTTCATCCCTGAGCGCTTCACTGTCCTCATCTATCTCGAGCAGGTCTTTCAGCTTTACGATGCCCACGTCGTGCACAGCGAAAGGTTCGTCAGACACACTCGTCAGAATCTCTCTAGAAACAAGTAACTCCTGATAGAACTGCGGACTTGCTTCATCAGCAACCCCTCCTCCCCCGACATTCACGCCAAGCTGGCCCGCCAGCGCCGCTAGCTGTGAGTTTCCGCCTTGCTCCGATCCCTGCGGCCGGAACGCTGCGCTTGTCGTGTAGGTCAGAGGTTGAACAAGCGCATAGGCTGCGGCTAATGCACTCACAAATAGGGTGAAGACCACGACCGTTCCCCTGCGACGCACAAGGACCGCCATGATCTCCCAAAGAGAGATCTCGCCGTCGTTGGTCTTTCGAACGGGTGTTAACGTTTCGAAGTCGGACATCGGGAAATGGGGTAGGGCCTAACCGAACGCTTTGTAAGCGTCCGATTACGGTGGTGTATACGGCCAGATTATCGCAGTCGCTTGTGTCAACAGCAAGCAACTTCTTACAAGCGGTGAGCTTCTTCGGGCACCAGAGACTGACTGACTTAATGAATGCTGAGTTGCTAACTGATCATTTAACGCAAACCGATCTCCGACCATTGTCTTTTCCGAGCAGGTCAACTTGGCAGTTACATGGCTCGCATCCAGTCAGTCTCCCATAACCCACGAGAAGATCAAGGGCGCCACTATAGTTGCATCCGAATTGATCTCAAATCTTGGTGTCGAGGGTGAGAGCTTCCCCCACGAGATCTTCTCATTCGCGGGCGCTCCGGAGTACCCACCGTAAGACGGCTGTGCATCCGTGACCTGACAGAAATAGTCCCAATATGGAACGTCACGACGAAGGTCTTGGATGATGCATGGCACAGCACAAATCGCGAAGTCTCCTGCAATTCCTCCGCCCAGCTGAAAAAACCCCACTGACGGAGCGTCACCGGCACCGTGGTTCTCCTGATACCACTCGATTAAGGACTCGAACTGCTCCGTTCCCGACTTCACACACGAATGGTCGGGAAGATTTCCCATCATGACATTAGCTGTAAAAATATTGCCCGTCGTGGAATCCTCCCACCCGGGCGCGTAGACCGGAATCCCGGCCTCCTTAGCTGCGAGGACCCACGAGTTCTCTGGCGCGATCTGAAAGTGGCTCTCTAGCTCGGGTTCGCAGAGAATCTCGAAGAGGAACTCCGAGGGCATCTTACGTTCTTCCAAGGCGGAAGCACGTTTCCAGGAATCGAGAAGACGTCCCTCTATATGACGCATGACTGTCTCCGGAATGCATGTGTCCGTAACTCGATTCATACCCCTTTCGTACAAAAGGCGCTCGTCAACGTCCGACAGGTCACGCCAAGACGGAACTATCTCGTAATCTTTTCCCGCAACCAGATTGAAAACGTCCTCCTCTAGATTCGCTCCCGTGCACGAAACCGCGTGCACCTTCCCGGCACTGATCATGCGAGCGAGCGAGACACCTATTTCGCCTGTAGACATCGCCCCGGCGATTGCCACAAGCATCTTCCCGCCAGCCTCTACGTGTGCTTCATACGCCTTCGCAGCTTCTACGAGCTCTCGCGCGTTGAAGTGCAGGTAGTGCTTTGACATAAAGTCACGAATAGCGCCCAACTGCATCACTCCTCTATGAACCCGATAATTGACCCAGACTAATTCCCCTTACGTAGGACACGGCCCGGTCGCTGACCCGTAAAAGCACCGTCCGAAACAACGGGCACTCCGTTAACAAATACGTGAACCATGCCCTCTGAGTAGTGGTGGGGATCCGTGTACTCCGCCACATCACGGACCTTCTCCAGGTCAAATACTACTATGTCCGCAATAGATCCCTCCTTAAGCATTCCCCTCTCCGGCATTCGGAAAACCGCCGCCGGCAAAGACGTCATGCTCCGAATCGCGTGAGCTAGGCCGACCGTACCTTTTTCTTTGACGTACAGGCGCAGTTTACGAGCAAACGCTCCATAAGTCCGTGGATGCGGGACACCTTCTCCCATCTGGACCAGGCCACCATCCGACGATGTGATCGTCCACGGCTGGACCATAAGCGTCTCCACATCATCATCATGCATGTTGTATGAAACGATGCTCACACCACCACCTCTGATCAGCTCGACCGCCGTATCGATAGGATCCTGCCCCCTCTGTTCCGCTAGTTCACTAAGGAGACGCCCTTCGATCGTCGGGTCGGGCTGGTATCGGCGAAACTGAATTCGATCTGCTCCACCCCTACGTTCCAACCCCGCCTCCATACCCTCACGTATACGGGCCATTGTCTCCGGATTAGCCATCCTAGTTAGTAGGGCATCACGCCCACCCGCCTGTGACCAGCGCGGCAGAAGAGCTGCTTCCAGACCAGTTGCTGACGCTGTATACGGATATTGGTCAGCAAAAACCTGGATCCCCTCTTCACGAGCTCGATCCACTCGGCTGACTATTGCCCGACCAAATCCCCAGACCAGCGGCCCCAGCGCCTTCACGTGCGTTAGAACAACTGGGAGCTCCGCTACCCGACCTACATTGATGACCTCATCAACCGCTGCAATCAATCCGACGCTGTAAGTCGACTCGTCTCTGTAGTGGCTGGTGTAGGTTCCACCGTAACGGGCTACATCTCTGGCCAGTTCTTCTATCTCCTCCGGAGGCGCATAGCTCCCAGGCACATAGAATGTACCGGATGACAGACCCCACGCGCCCTGCTCCATACCAGCGATCACGAGAGCGCGCATGCGCTCCATCTCTGCGGCCGACGCATGTCGGTCCTCACTCCCTACCACCTCCCTACGGATCGAGCCATGAGGTACCAACTGAGCCACGTTCACGCCTAGTCCCTCGGCTAGGAGCATCTCCCGCTGTGCAGCCTGATCTACAGGCCCTCCTCCGTCAGGATTCACGAATACAGTGGTCAAGCCCATCGCTAACAGTGGCTCTGCGTGGTTCAGCCCAAGCCAAGGAGAGGCCAAAGCCGATCCGGCGTGAGAGTGTACATCGATGAAGCCCGGGGTCACGTAAAAACCACTCGCGTCGATTACCCGGTCCGGTCTCAGGTCGGCGGTATCTCCTATTCTAACAATTCGATCTCCCTCTATCGCAACGTTGGCATACTTCCATGGATTTCCTGACCCATCAAGCACACGCCCATTTTCGATTACAGTTACCCTGTCCTGTGCTCCGACTGGCGCAAAGACCAAGCCGACCGCGAAGATAGACGAGAAGAGCAGTCCTCGAGTACGATAAGTGCAGGTCATGGCCCAAGAGTCTAAGGGGGAGATGTTGTACTGTGATTCAGTAGGAACGTACTCCCAGGACCATGCTCAAGGCGAATCGCAACACCTCGACAAGTACGAGACCCGCTGGATGACCGACCCAGATCTCTTCAATTGGTCTAGGTTACTTCTGTTAGCGGACACAAAGTCCCCTCAACGAATCATACGGTCGTCTCTCCATCGATTCTGATGACGCTTTCGATCCCCCCATTAGACCCGGCTCTTCCGGGCCTCTGCATCGCACAACGCGCGCTTCCCGAGCCCTTCTTGCTCGAAGGAGGCCGCGTGCGCTTGGCAGGACGTCAAACAAGGTGCGGGGGAGAGGCCCTCCTCTGCGACGAGGAAGGTCAAGTAAGCTTCACTCTCAGTTTGCAGGCGCCGAATCTAGGGAGAGCCGCCAATCTAGTTCTATACCCCGGAGTCGCCCGAAGAGACTTTGTAAGTAGTAAGGGTGCGACATCGGAAGCACTCGTCGCGTTCAGAACCCTCCCGATGCTCATATGGCAACTCTCCGGGTCTGCTACACGAGCTAGCCGCATCCGCCTCAAGCTTTCGACCTCGACTATGCTTCCAGAAGTGGAGCATAGTGAGGATACCGTGACCATCCGCACCCAGGGCAAGTTGGCTCAATTTCGGATCGAGCCTTCGCCCACAGAGATCCAGATCGAAGCAGCCGGAGGAGCGGTCGACATCTATATAAAACTGTCAGACGCTGAGACCCATGCGCTGGCCTTCGCCTTTGGAAATCCCGAAGAAGCCGAAGTTGGCATGCGTGCGGCATCATACCTAGAGGGGCATGCACTACGCGCAGCAGAGGGGCCCTACGGTGCTCTTCGCGTAAATACCGGGATCACGGATGTAGATGAGGGAGTAGCGTGGGCACTGTCACGCACATTTGGTCTGGTATCGGAACATTCATCGGCAGCCCTTAATCTAGGACTCGCGGCCTTAGCCCTCGGACACACCAACGTCACAACTAAGGCGTTAAGCCACCTACAGAACACAAACTTTGTCGCGGCAGGTCTGCTAGCGGCAAGAGTGGGCTTGACTAGTGGAGACACCAGGGTCGCCGCAGACCTCGCTGAACGCCTTCTAGATGAAGTAGACACAATCGAGTCCGACTTATTGCCACTCGCTGCTGGCAGCCTAGCCGAAGCACTTCACTACGGCGCGAAAGCAGAAGTTCTAGAATCACTGCGAAAAATGAGTCTCGTCTCCCCTGACCCAATCCCGATAACACCTTCAAGCTCTCGAGGGACTCGCCTACCCATGGCTGCAACAGCAGGGACTCAGCTAGATAGTTCGAGCAGAGAGGCAAGTTACACATCATGGCTGAGAAATCTCCTGACGGGGAATCCAGGCCATCCACCATCCGCGTTCGACGTCCGGTTATCCAGAGCCCGGCAATCGGCCGAACTATTCCGTGTGGACCCGGATCGTGCTTGGAGAGATTGGCGAATCCTCCTCGACGAAGGTCTAACGCAAGGGCCGGCAGGGCCCGCTACGTGGGACAAGATCCCGTACAATCCTCATGGTCAGGTTCAGGATTACGGAGAAAGCCTTACCGCCGAATTACTGCTGGCTTTAGCCCATGGGCTGCTAGGACTAGCTCCGGACGCGCCGTTCGGACGACTACGCATCGCCCCTAGGATTCCTTCCCATCTCGCGTCTCTTGAAGTCACGGGTATCCAGATCGGGGATGGTCAGGTAAGCGTGGCCTACCAGCGGGAGCGCGAGGAGATCAACTTCACCCTGACACCCGAGCGGGTAGGAATCCCTCCACTGATCATATTCGAACCATCGATCAGTGGGACCGTCCAAAAAGTGCTAATGGATGGGAAAAATGCTGAGCTCAACCTTAGGAGCGTAAACGGACAGACTGTGGTCCCTATTCAGCTACCTCTAGACAGTGCGCGAACGATGACGATCATCAACGAGTGACCGACATCTGGCTTAATCGTCTTCTTCGATGACAATGTAGGCGTTTTCGATCAGCAGCTCGCGAAGGCGAGCCTGACGCTCTGGCAGAGCCGTTTTTGCTACTTCACGAGCGAACTCAATGCGATGAGCCTGCGATACTGAATCAAGAACTGAGATCGGCGCCCCGTATCGGAGAAGAATGCGCTTCGCGTCGATGGCAACAGAATCGTTCACAGGTAGTAGCTCGACTGTCTCTGAGGATCGGAAAAGCCGCCAAGTCTAACGGTGCCAGCATCGTCAGTGAAGAACAGGTGGCTCTTCATCCTTATCGCTAGAGGCGATGGTCAGCGTGGGAATAACCAGGGGGCCATTCAGTTGAAAGCGCGGTACCTCGACCCTGAACTCCTTGCCGTCGTCACGAACAAAGGTGTAATGCCCCTCCATGAAGCCCGCAGGGGAACGCAAAACGCAGTAGCTCTGGTACTCATGAGACTCGCCGGGCTCCAATACGGGCTGTTCTCCGACTACACCCTCACCATCCACAAGAGAGTCCTCCCCGACCGCATCGTGGATTCGCCAGTGCCTAAAAAGTAGCTGCGCTGCAGCCTCACCTTCGTTCTCCATATTGATCGTGTATGAGAAAACAAAGCTGCCTTCGTCTGGATCAGAGTCGGCGAGGGAGAATCGGGGCAACACCTCGACCCTTATGCCTTCAGTGGATTTTTTATAGCGCATGATGCGTACTACCCCAAATTGGGCCGAAAGTCACGGGCGCACGTGAATGTATCTGATAGCTGTGCCTCACGACATTACGAATGTGGGTTAGCACTACTCTGCCCGGACCGGTTACAGTCAGACCTCCAGTAACCCGCTATAAATAAACTACGAACTGCTCCTGTGGGTCGACCCATCTCGTCAGGGAGCATAACTTTGCAGAATGGTCGCGCGCCCACTTTCGCCCTCAGCCGAAGACTACCTAAAGGCAATCTACGGGCTATCCGAGAACGGCGAAGCCGCATCAACGTCGGCTATTGCCGAATCACTCGCCATCCAGCCCCCATCGGTGACCGAGATGATAAAGCGACTCGCAGAAGCAGGACTCTTGGAACACGAACGCCACCGGGGCGTCCGGTTAACAAGACCGGGTAAGGTTGAAGCGCTCAGGATCATGCGGCGACATCGCATCCTGGAGACCTACCTGTGCGAAAAACTGGGATACTCGTGGCATGATGTCCATCAAGAAGCGGAACGCCTCGAACACGCCGCTTCCGATCATCTGGTGGAGCAAATGTCACGAGCACTTGGAGCGCCTAGTCATGATCCTCACGGAGCACCGATACCCACGAAGATGGGTACAATAGAGGAAACAGACCTTGTGACGCTCGACGACGCCCCAGCTGGCACCCGTCTTCGAATCCGGGCTGTGCGCGACGAAGATCCCGAGGGTCTGCGATCAATAGCGGAAGAGGGGCTTACACCGGGCACACTCGTGACGATTTCCGGAGAAGACGCCTCTGACGGATCTATTCGCGTATCGTTCGACACTGACTCCGGAGTGGAGAGATCCGTGCCTCCGGAATTGGCGAGGCAAATCTACGTAGTAAGTGATCACAGCTGACCAGTTTTCCCAAAAGCCCTAGTCCAGGCTTCCGACTTCCGGACTGAGACCTTCAGCTTAACGGGCAAGCAGGAAGGCCGCTCGATTCGTTACTCACGAGAACATCAAAACTACGTCCAACGGTCGTCCCAAAAACGCCAGTCCCGTCGCCTGAGAGACTAGGAACCCTTACCTGACCAGATGGGTTGAAATTTCCACCACGTGCCCAATTCACATAATTACCGTCAACCGCAGTAATCGAGACCTCCGCAGTCACACCGAGCGGCAACCCGGTCTGTAAACGACGTGCGAGATCTGCATAACCACTAGTGAATCTGTTGAAGATCCCAAATTCCGATGGAAAAACGACCGTCGTATCCGAATCGGAAATCGAAAGCCCCAGAAGATAAAGAGGGTCATCGGTGACTTCGACACCACTCCCCCTCAAAGCTTCGGGCAAGCCGCGAATGGACGTCTCATTCAGGTAGGCCCAAGCCTCCGAAGAAGAAGACCAGGTGACTGTCATTAGTGTGTTCGGAGCCAGAACGCAAAGGCTTGGGACCGAGTTAACTTCGAAGTCTCCTGGCACTCTGGATGCGCCCGTTATCCTCCCCCCACTAGGCAACTCCACGAGGACTTCAACAATGTCTCCAGGGCCAATACTTGTCACCGGCAACTCCGAGACAAAGCAAGCGCCCGGATCCTCAAGGGGAGAGGACTCGAGGCATTCATCCGTAGCTTCGGCGGTCAGCACAAAGGAGTAACCATCGGTCCGAGTCATGGTCACAGTGGATTCCGTTAGGGAAGGAAGAGTGTCAACGCCCCCTAGTCCAACCGTCCGGTGGAGGAAAGCTCGGGCTATATTTCCGCCCGGATCTGAAGTTATATCCAGGTAAATCTCAGCAATAACCACTGCGTCCACTTCCACCACCGTCACCTCTTCCAGCTCGCAACCAGACAGAACGAGAGTGGTGAGAACCGAGCTGAGGAGGGCCAAGTATTTCCTAGAGCACTTGGACATCAGAACGAGATCTCCAAGCCGAGCGTGGGCAAGACGGGAAACATCGAGATCCCCGAACGCACAGGGGGGTCTTCCTCATACTGGTAGAAGTAGAAGAGCACGTTCCTCTGGTTGTACACGTTTACCAGGTTCACGTAAGGGGTAAGGGCGCCCCAACCCTTAGAAAAAGATCTACGGAAGCTTACGTCGAGGCGGTGGTATAACGGGTACCTTGTCGAATTACGGTCAGCGAGGACGACCCCATACCCTCTCGTCCCAGAACTATCTCCGTCACCCGTCCAGTCTAAACCTCCACCCCCTACATACCTAGGCGAGTAATACGCATGGGATCCAATAGCGCGCGTGTACGGGATGCCGGTCCCCAGATTCCACCGAAGCCCTCCTGTCCATCCCCACGGGCCGGGGTAGCTCATTACGAAATCTAGATCGACTCGACGATCAAAAATCGGCGGATACATCACCTCCGGAGCTGGTGTCAGTGGAGAAAGGAGATCGGGGAATTTTCTCTGTGCTTTAAGGAACGAAACCGCAAGCCACCCGTTCACTTCTCCAGTCTCCTTACGGATCATGACATCCGCTCCCCACGACGTCCCCCTGCCACCAAGGATATCATCCGTTGGATCATTCGGATTGTCAGCAGTATTAAACGTGACAACACCGTTAAATGAGCGGTAATAACCCTCTATCGACCAGAACCAGTCGATGTCATGCCAACCTTCAAGACCAAACTGAACCTGGTCGGATACTGTGTGCGGCACATTCTCATCAGAAATAATCCATATGTCGAGACCGAGTGGGAGTTCTTCGTCTCGTAAAGAGTGAACAAACTGCGTGTAACGTCCTGCGGCCACCTTTGCAGCCAGGTCCCCATTACGATAGAAGCGTTTCAGCGCCACACGGGGCGAAGGCTCAAAGACGACATTTCCCACAGCTGGGTTGTAGGCGTCCGCCCTCACGCCAAGCTCAACCAACCAGCGACGCGGAAGACTGTATCGGGCTTGCGCATAGTTGCCGAAGAGCCATCCGTGACTGTCTCCACCTCCGAAGGTGGTACCTCCAGTGGAGAAGCTCGTTTCATACTCCATCCGCTCGACGCTTGACCCGACCTGGACGCCCCAATATCGAGTCGGGCGAGTATCTAAATCAGCTCGGATCTGCGCCTGCTGAATATCACTGCTGAAGTCTGTATCACCGAAATCCGGAAACAGTAACCCGTTGTCGTAACTACTTGCATTGGCTCGGATATCGAGTGACCCGCCGCCTCGCCTCGCTCGGCTCCAGCGGACACCCATCGCATCATTGCCCCAATTCCAATCTATACGAAAAGGAAATCCACCATCCTCAATCTGAGTCAGATCGAAGACATCCCGACCCGTGTAGGCAGTGACAGTTAAGCGATCTCCAGACGGCGTCCACCCCTCCACAACAGTCTGCAGATCAGTCAAGTGATACGGGAACTCGAAGGCCGGCTTGAAAAGCACGTCGAAGTATGATCGGCGCGCTGACAGGCGGTAGCGGATATTGGCATAACCGAGCGAGCGAGCGACAGCGTCGGGCAATCTCCCGCCTACCGCTACCCGACTGGAGAGAAGAGAAATGGCGGCGTCACCCGAGAATTCTCCTGTCCCCGCATCACTTTCGATCTCTAGCACGGAGGAGACCCGGCCTCCGTGCTCTGCTGCGAAGCCTCCCGACAGTAACTCGACCCTATCAATCATGTCAGCATTGAACACTGAGAACAGGCCGCCAAGGTGAAACGGTGAAAAGATCGGAACCCCATCCAGAAGAATCAGGTTTTGATCTTGAGAGCCACCCCGCACATGGAAAGCAGCGGAGAAATCCGAAGTCGATACAACGCCGGGCAATACTTCGATTGCCCTAACCGGATCCGGTTCAGCTACGCCCGGCACAACGCGTATCTCATCGAGATCAAGTTCACGTACCGTTGCACCGCCAAGTTCCTCGAAACGGACACGATCCCGGCTACGCTCGGCCTCCACCTCAATCCCTTCGAGTATGAGCGCGCTCCTCTCCAACCGAATATCAAGCTCCACCACCTGAGTAACGCCAACCTCTAGGACCTCGGTGTATGCCGCATATCCTAAAGCCGCCACCTGCACCTCCCACTGACCAGGAGTAACGTCTTCTAGGCGGAACGAA
>MDSY01005021.1_pt1 | contig 10791 bp, 10 predicted proteins | sample 811131 | NCBI WGS metagenome assembly MDSY01 (sample SAMN05326643, study PRJNA326480) | marine metagenome | isolation source: seawater | place: Atlantic Ocean: South West | collected 2010
ATTATTACCATCTGTAAAATAACCAAATCCATCACAGCCAATAATACATCCTGAATGTAAAATTGTATTTTCTCCAATTTTAACATTATCATAAAGAACAACGTTATCATAAAGAATGGAATTGTCCCCTACAACTGAACCGGCATTAATCTTAACTCCACTACCAATAAAAACATTATTTCCTATTATAACATCCTTTTCTACAACAGAAAATGGTCCGATGTGTAAATTTTTTGGAATTTTAACAGATTTATGAATTATTGATTGTTTTGAAATTTGGTATTCAGGAGTAGGCCTATCATCAAACAAATCTAAAATTTGTATCATTGATAAATAAGGATTATCTACTATAATTCCAGCATGATTATCTAAATCATTTTTAGAAGTCACTACAAATGCTGAAGCTTTTGATTGTTTTATTTTTTTTCGATATTTAGGAAGAAAAGCAAAAGTAATGGATTCTTTATTGGCTAAGGAAATATCATCAACAGAAGTTATTTTAATTGATTTATCTCCTACCAATACGCCTTCAACTCTATCGGCAATTTCTTTAAGAGTATACAAAAGTACCTTCTAGTTATTCAGAAGTTTGTTTATTCTTTCTTAACTCATATAAAACATCATCAGTTAGATCAATTGTAGGTTTTGTATATAAAGATGCCTGAGATCCATCAATAATTAGATCAAAACCTTTAGATATAGCTACAGCATTCACTGCAGCTTTAAATTTTTCAACAAGCTCAAATTCAAGCTGAGCTTGCTTTCTAGTTAATTCTCCGTTTGGTCCAACTTTAGACAACTGATAGCTTTGTAAAGAATTGTTCATATCAACTATGTCTTGTTCTTTAGCTTTTTTTAGCTCTGGTGACAAAGTTAAACTTTGCTGTTCATACTCTTTTACCATACTATCTAATTCTGTAGCCATAGTCTGATATTCTTTTTGAATCACTTGTAAATCCAATTGAAGTTGTTGCTCAACTTCCTTGAATTCTTCAAAATCAAGTCTAATTTTTTCGGAAAATACTATTCCTATTTTTTGTTGCGAAAATGCTATTCCGCTAAGTATTAATATTGTTAATATTTTTTTGTACACTTTAATCTCCTTCTTTAAAAAGTTTGTCCAAATGTGATAGTATACTCCCAACCTTGAGGATCGCCATCACCATCTATATCATCAAATCCATACCCCATATCAAAACCTAATTTACCAATACCTGGCATAAAAAACCTAACACCAACTCCAGCTGATTTTTTCATTGAAATAGAGTTGAATCTATCAATGTAAAATGGCTCTGTCAATGTTGATGTGCTCCATACATTGCCCATTTCTGCGAAGGCCATCATATAAATAACTGGACTTTCTGATAAAGGAAATCTCAATTCAGTAATGAAACGAGCCATAGCATTACCTCCAACAGCTTGTCCACCAACTGTTTGAGGGCCTATTGCATTATCAGGGTATCCTCTTAAAGCATTACCATAGGGGATACCGTTTCCTCCCATTATAAATCTTTCGTCAAAAGGTATAAATGTGCTAGCATCATCATCAGTATCTATTGTTTTAATTAAACCAATCTTAGTAGAGTTATAAAGTATAAACTTTGAAAAAGTTGGTGTATACCACTCCAAAGATAATGTATGTTTGTGAAAATTTTCATTTCCTCCCAGAAACCCTCCTGAAAACGTATTTTCAATCATAAATGTTGAACCGTTAGTAGGAAACTCAGATCTATTTCTGCTATCTCGGGTTAATACTTGGGATAAGCTAATACCTTTAGTTTTTCTCAATCCACCAATATAGTTATCAATGTCTTCTTGAGATCCCTCATATTCTTTTTGCATATATTTTGCTGACCACATTACTCTGAAAAAATCATCTGGCCACTCAAGCCTTCTTCCGAAACTAGCGACTGCTCCCCCAACAGTAAAATCTAAAGGAAAGAAATAGTTTGTTGATGAACCTCTGTAAGAATAAAAAATTGATGCCCCTACCAAGTAAGGACTGTCATTTATCATTGGATCTTGAAAACTTATATTTAGTGATTTATACTTAGAGGGCTCCTGTGTACTATAAACTGAAAAATTAGTTCCTGTGCTTAAACCAACATTAAGCTTTTGACCTTTACCTCTAAAATTATCAAACTCAACTCCGACTCCTCCAGTAACACCATATTCTCCTGTAAAACCTAAATTTGCATTAACACGCTGTGTTGATTTTTTTTCTTCTACCACAAAATCAAGGTTTACTTTATCATCTGCTATTGGAGTAACATCAGGAATTACATTATCAAAATAATTTAATACCCAAATATCTCTTTGACTTCTCATTAATTTAGATCTATTAAAAACATCTCCAGGATAAAGTTTGAGTTCTCTTCGAATAACATTTTCCCTGGTTTTATTATTCCCAGAAATAAAAATATTCTGTATATAAACTTTATTCCCTTCCTTTAAAGTAAATTTTACATCTAAAGAGTCTTTGCCCGATGGAATGATTTCAGGTTGAACGCTACTAAAAATATATCCCTTATTTTGGTAGACACTCATCATATTCTCATAGACAGATTTATCAAACTGTTCTTTAGAAAATTTATCTCCTTCTTTCAACCCTAAAAGTGTTCTAAGCTCATCTTCTTCAGCAATTTTATTTCCTTCAAATGAAAATTCTCTAAAATAATATTGTTCTCCTTCTTCAATATTGATTTTTAGTGTTAAGGAAGCTTCATCGTCATTGACTATTAAACTATCATTTAAGACTCTAAAATCTCTATGACCTTCATTTTGATAAAACGCTAATAACTTTTCTTTATCTTCATCAAACAGCTTTGGGTCGAAATTTTTGACCCAAAATGTCCACCATTTTTTCTGTTTGGTGTTGGTTAATGTTTTTCTAAGTTTACGATCTGAAAAGTTGCTATTTCCTTCAAAAATTACATTTTTAAGCTTATACTTATTGTTTTCCTTAATCGTAAATAAGACATCTTTCGCAAAATCTACTCTAACAATGGTATCTTTGGGCGCAACAATAGTTGATGAAACCTCAACATTGAAATAACCATCTTCTTTATACATTTCTATTATTTTTCTAGTAGCTTTATCTAAAGAATTTGGTTTAATTCTTTGTCCTGATTTAAGTTCAATTTTTTCTCTAAATCTTCCTTCCCTAATTGACATACCAGAGAATAAAATTTGATTTAAAGTTGGGCTTTCAGAAACCTGAATTGTAATCTCTACACCATATTGCGATTCATCATTCAAGACAATATTAATATCGTCAAACAATCCCAAATCCCATAGCCTGGTGATTGCAGTAGAAATATCGGATCTTTGAATTTGTGTGCCGTCTCTTAAACCAGCTGAGTATTTAATCATTTTATCAGAGGTAGTAGTATTACCTTCAACATTAACTCTATAAAGCGTGACTTCTTGTGCTAAAATCACACTTAAAAAACCAAATACTAAAAATATTGTTTTTACTTTATTCATAATTTAAAGTTTGCCAAACCTTCTATCTCTATTTTTAAAATCATTTATAGCATTTTCTAAATCATTTTTATCAAAATCTGGCCAAAATTTTTTTACAGTATAAATCTCTGAATAAGCCGATTGCCACAATAAAAAATTGCTTAACCTATATTCACCACCAGTTCTGATAATTAAATCAGGATCTGGCAATTCAGGGCAATATAAGTGATTTTTGATGATTTCTTCATTAATAATTTTTATGTCTTTTTTTATTATTGAATTAAAAGCATCAATAATTTCTTGTCTTCCTCCATAACTAAGTGCTAATGTCAAAACCAATCCTGTATTATTTTTAGTCTTATCAATTGTTGATAACACTAATTCCCTTGTTTTTTTTGGTAAATCCTCTATTTTTCCAACGATATTAAACCTTATATTGTTCCTTACCATGTTTTTAATTTCACTTTTGAGCATAGTTGCAAGTAATACCATTAAAGTATCAATTTCTTTCTTAGGTCTGGACCAATTTTCTTTGGAAAATGTATATAGAGTTAAATATGGAATCCTTCTTGACGCACAATCATTTATAATGATTTTAGCAGTTTGTGCTCCTTTTTCGTGACCAATAGCTCTAGGTTGGTTTTTTTTATTAGCCCACCGACCATTCCCATCCATGATTATCGCTAGGTGACTAATTGAATTTTTCATATTAACTCTCTAATTGCTTTGCTATTGCAGTAAAAATTTTTGAAACAGGATGATTTTTATCAGAAAAAACTAGAGGTTCTCCATTATCGATAGATAACATTAAATCTTCTGAATAAGGTATTTCTCCTAGCAGTGGAATGTCAAGACGCTTACTTTCACTTAATCCTCCTCCCTGTTTAAATAAATGATACTTATGAATGAAAGAATTATCGCTATTTAATGTCATTGGTTTATCATTTATAAAAATCTCAAAATCAGGCGATATGCTTTTAATTTTTACTTTTCCATTGATTTCCATGTATGACATATTTTCTACTACGCCCAATAAAGGAGTTTTTACTTTATTAAACATATCAGCGCCTTTTCGTACATCTGTTAATGAAATATCATTAGGAGTTGTCACAATAATTGCTCCATCTAATGGAATTTTTTGAGATAATGTTAATTGCACATCACCTGTTCCGGGAGGTAAATCAAGAATTAGGAAATCCAAGTCCCCCCAAACCACATCCCTAAAAAATTGTTCAGTCATTTTTGCAACAAGTGGTCCTCTCCAAACAACTGGGGCTTGATTACCGCTTATAAAACCAAAACTCATTAGCTTTAAATTGTCTTTTAAAATTGGAATGATTTTTTGTTGATCATTTACCTCAGGATTTTCAATAACTCCCATGGTAATGGGCAATGAGGGACCATAAATATCTAAATCTAGCAAACCGGTTTTATGACCTAAGTTTGATAATGCAGCTGCTAAATTTAATGCGATAGTAGACTTTCCTACTCCGCCTTTTCCACTAGCAACAGCAATGATGTTTTTAATATTACCTTCTACATTTGCATCCTTATTGCTCGTATCAACAGTTTTTATCGGTGCTTGATCCAAAAGCTTAATTTTAACTGCAAAACTATCTATTTTAATATTATTTGATATATCTTGAACTAATTGATTTTTCTTTTCTTCGTTTGAAGATGAAATTGCAAGAATTATAGTAATGGTATTTTGATCAATAACCACATCTTTAACCATCCCGAATGAAACAATATCTCTATTAAAACCTGGATAGTTGATTTGTTTCAGCTGATCTAATATTTGATTTTTATTCATTTAAGCATATTATTGTGTGAATGTAAAAATAGATAACGAATGTGTAAAATGTTATAAAATTATCTATTTATCTTTCTTGATCAAAAAAAGAATAATTTTTATCAATTAAATTAATTATACGTAGTTTCAATTCGATGTTCAAACAAAAAAACTTAAATTTATTTTTACTTTCTGTCCCACTAATGAATTCGACAGCAAGAGCTATTTATGATGTAGCATTTATCTGGCTTGTTTTAGAATTAACTAACTCAGAAAAAATTACTGGCCTAGTTGCAATGACATCATACTTACCAGCAATTCTTTGTGGACTTTTTATTGGAGCAATCGTAGATCTCTTTTCAAAAACTAGGATGATATCATTTGCAACAATAATGCAGGGATTAATTTTAGCACTGATTCCAATACTATTTTTTTTCGATATAAAATCTGTTTGGGTCATTGTTTTAATTGCATTTTTTCATAATGCTTTTGGTTTACCGATGGTACCTGCGTTCAATGCCTATTTACCAACACAAATTGAAAAAGATGGTCTTTTAAAAGCAAACTCAATTGTAAATATCTCTTGGCAAACAGCTGTATTAATTGGTCCAATTATTGCCGCTCAACTATTAACTTTCTTCGACGTGGAAAATTTGTTTTTTTTCTGTCTTTTTTTCTATTTCATAGCTGCTTTTATTACATCTCTCGCACCTAAAGATGAAGTTGAAAAAGAAGAAATCAATTTCCATAAGATTTTCAACAAAACTAAAGAAGGTATAATATATTTGAAAAAACACACCACCTTTGCTTTCATAATATTACTGACTTTGCTCAGCAACCTATTTGTTATGGGGCCTGCTATTGTTGGTATACCGATTTTAGTTAAACTTTATTTAGGCGGTACAGCTTCTGATTTTGCGCTTGTGGAAGCTTTTGTTGGTCTTGGTATGCTCATTGGAACTGCTACTGTTTATAAAATTGGTAACAAGTTTAATCATGGAACTTTATTTCTATTAGGACTTTTTATTGATGGCGCGAGTTTTTGCTTTTATTACTTTATTGAAACTATGACACAATTAAACTTTTGGTCATGCGTTCATGGCATAGGAATTCCTTTTTTAATTATTTCGAGAGTATCTATAATGCAAAAGAATATACCAGAAAAATTGTTGGGTAGAATCTTTGCAATTATTTCTGTTTCCATTCTAAGTATGACAGCAGTGTCAAGTGGAATTATAGGATTTTTGGCTGAATTTATGAATATTCATGAAATATTTTTGTTGTTTGGTGTGCTAGCCGGATTGTGCGGTATTGCAGGAGTATTACACCCCAAAGTGAGATATTTAAACTAAAAGCTGTGATACTCTTTTTTTAGTCAAATCTCTTAATTCTTCAACAGTCAGATCTTTATAATCTTCTGGAGTAATTGGTTCTCCAAACACTGTTGTTAATTTACCCGGATTAACTATCCAACTATTTCTTACATTAGCTCTGTAAGCTCCAATCAATCCAACAGGGACAATTGATGCAACGTTTGTGCTTTTAGCAAAATGGAATCCACCTTTTTTAAATTCTCCCATTTCTCCTGTAAGAGTTCTTTGCCCTTCAGGCGAAAATAGCATAGAGTCTCCGTCTTCGACCAATATTTTTTCAGCCGCTTTTAGTGTTTCGCGAGCTTTGTCTGTATTGTCGTGAGTTATTGCATAAGCACCATATCTTTTAGCAAAAAAACCAAAAAGAGGCCACTTAAAAATTCCTTCCCAGCCAATAGCATTTACATAATAAGGAATAGATCCTCCTAACATAAATACATCAAACATTGATTCATGGTTAAACATAAAAATATATGGACCATTTTCTTTTTTAGGAACTTGACCTTTAACACTAAACCACTGAAAAGATACTAACATAAGCAACCTGCTAGACAATGGTATTAAGGGGTAATAAAGATTTCTTGAATGCGTAATATATGAAAAAATAATTCCTGTGATCATCACGAGACCAAACAATGGTAGGAATAAAAAAAATACAATTGCAGATATTAAGGTTTTTATCATATCGAGCAATATTAATCTAACTTTTTCAGAATGTCTAACATCTTATGATTTGCTTTTGGTAAAGCTAAACTATTTAGCCCTTCTATCGTTTCCCATAAATACTTTTCTTTAATTTTAATAGAGCTAATATCTTTAATAATATGCTTAAATAAAGATATTTTAACTTTAAAATGACTATACTGGTGCCTCACTTCTCCAAGGTATTTTGGATTATTTATACTTAGGGACGTTTCTTCAAAAACCTCTCTAATTACCGCAGTTTTTTTTGTTTCTCCTTTTTCGATTTTACCTCCAGGAAATTCCCAAAGACCGCCAAGCATTTTATCTTTAGGACGCTGCATAATCAATAACTTACTATTATGGATAATTATACATACGGCAATATTTAATGTTGGGATAGGTTTGCTCTTTTTCATTTCTGGGTATTTCAAAGGGTCATCATTCGCAGAAGCTTTGCAGTCGCCTATAATAGGACAGGGCATACAGTCAACTGCTTTTGCCTGACATAAACTGCTACCAAGATCCATAAGAGCTTGATTAAAGTCACCTGGTTTTGATTTATCTTGAATATTTTCAAGAAATTTTTTTACCCTATTATTATTAAACTTAGATTTCTTTTTTAAACCAAGAATCCTGAAGCCAACACGCTCTAAATTTGTATCAACCCCAACCTCTTGCTTATCATAAGCAATAGCTAATATAGTTTTTGCTGTATATTCTCCGATTCCTGGCAGCTTGATAAGCTCATTAAATGTTTCTGGAAGTTTACCATTTAAAGACTTGGCGGTTGCATGAATATTTTTGCATCTAGAATAATATCCTAAACCTTCCCAATGTTTTAAGACATAATCATAATCGGCTTTTGCAAGCGCGTCTATATTGGGGAAACTTTTCATCCACCTTTCATAATATGGAATTACTGTTGCCACTTGTGTTTGTTGTAGCATTATTTCAGAAATCCATATTTTATACGGATTTTTGGTTTCTCTCCAAGGCAATGTTCTTTTGTTTAAAGAATACCACCCGAGTAACTGTTGTGAAATCATAAGCTTAGATTAAGAATATGACTTCAAAAATCCAAAAAATTTAACTACATGTTGTATCAATTAAAGCTGTGCATGCTTTATATGGGTCAACATTTGATGCTGGTCTTCTGTCTTCTAAATATCCTTTACCATCATTTGCAACTCCCATTGGTATTCTAATTGATGCGCCTCTATCACTTACACCATATTTGAATTCATTAATACTACATGTTTCGTGATCACCTGTTAAACGCTCGTCATTAGCATCTCCATAAACAGCTATATGCTTCTCAATATTTTTTCCAAGCTTTTCACAGGCATCTTCAATTACTTTCAAACCTCCATCGGCACGCATTGCAGCTGTACTATAATTGATATGTGCACCTGAACCATTCCAATCACCTTTTATTGGCTTTGGATGTAGCTCTACTCTTAAACCATATTCTTCACCAACTCTTTCTAGCAACCATCTTGCTACCCATAATTGATCGGCAACCTCAAGTGCTGGTAGTGGACCAACTTGATATTCCCATTGTCCCAGCATTACCTCTGCATTAATACCTGACACTTCCAAGCCCGCCTCTAAACATAAATCTAAGTGGTCTTCTACCATAGAACGAGCTGCTACATCTTCCGCGCCAACACTGCAATAATAGGGTCCTTGTGGTCTTTCTGGGAAACCTTCTGTTGGCCATCCTGCAGGTTGCTTTCCATCCATCAGTACATACTCTTGTTCAATACCAAACCATGGATCGTGATCAGAAAATTTACTGGCAAGCTCAACTAATTCTGCTCTAGCATTAGATCTATGAGGTGTTCCGTCGGCATTACAAACCTCATTCATAACTAAAATATTTTCACCTCCACGAATTGGATCAGGACACATCCATACTGGCTTTAACATACAGTCACTATCTCCACCGTCAGCTTGGAGTGTGCTTGAACCATCAAAGCCCCAAGTAGGTAGCTCCGAAACAGACACAACAGCATTATCCAAGACTTTAGTTTTTGATCTTAAACCTGCAGTAGGTTCATACCCATCAATCCAAATATACTCTGCTTTTACTTTCATTAATTACCCCTTTTTTTAAAAAATTTATAGTTGATTTAAGGTTAAATATATTTATAAAATTGAATAATATAAATTAATTATTTATAAAATAATTATTTTTTACCTAATATATTAAGGTTAATCTCTGTTTCTTCTTTATATGTTGAAAGAACTAGATTTGATTGAGTTCTGGACACTCCCGGCCAATTTTGAATCTCGTATAAAAGATCTTCAAGGGCTTGGGAATTCTCAACTCTAACTTTTAGGATGTGTGATCCACTACCAGTAATTGAATGACATTCTAGCACAGCTTTACAATTGTTTGCTTCATTAACAAATTTAGAATAATGATCTGAATGCTCGCTTACTATAAACACAAAGGCTGTTAAATCTAATCCTGCTTTTTTATGGTTTAGAATAGCCACAAATTTATTAATTAAACCTTTTTCTGAAAGTTTTTTTATTCGCTCACCAGCAGCAGGGATAGAAAGCTTAACAGCTTTAGCTATGTCACTCACTGATGCTCTACCATCCTGTTGAATGATTTCTAGTATTGATATATCAATTTTATCTATCATAATTAAAATTTTTAACTGAAATTAGAAATTAATTAATAAATTATTGTGTTATCATTAAATATAGTTAATGAATTAATGTTTTACAAAACAAGTAATTATGGTAAAAAAAGCAGATATAAATACATTATTAAAAAGAATTGAGATTTTAGAAAAAAGGTTAGATAAGCTTGACCCTGTTGCAAAAAGAAATTTACCAAGTAAAAAAGATCAAATTGGTGATATCAAAAAAAATATTGATGAATGGTCTCAAAAATTTCCATCAGTAGATATTGAATTTGAACTACTAAAAATGCTTGATTGGCTTCAAGCTAATCAAAAACGTAAAAAAGATTATAAAGCTTTTTTCAGAAACTGGCTTAGGAAATCATCAAATTCAATAGAAAAAGAGGTACAGGATATATATCGTTATGTGTACGGATGTAAAAATGACGAAAGCTGCAAACATCAAGAGTCTGAATACAAAGATATGGTTATCTTCTGTAATAAATGTAACTCACAAAAGGAAATTATTAAGTCTATAAGAGCTTAATCTTCTTTCTCAACCAAAACAGTAAAACTTTCTGACATTTCTTTAGTAAATGATACATTAACTGTATGCTCCCCTAAAGTCTTAATAGGAGAAGCTAAGTCAATGTACTTTTTATCGATCTTTACACCGCTTTCTTCTAGAAGCTTAACAATATCAAGTTTTGTTACAGAACCAAAAAGCTTATTATCCTCTTCGGATTTCATTTTTAATGACAGGTTTAGAGCTTTCAGCTCTTTTAAAATTGATTCTATTTGATCTTTTTCTCTCTCTAATTTTCTAGTCTCTACCCTTTTA
>MDSY01007093.1_pt1 | contig 10791 bp, 13 predicted proteins | sample 811131 | NCBI WGS metagenome assembly MDSY01 (sample SAMN05326643, study PRJNA326480) | marine metagenome | isolation source: seawater | place: Atlantic Ocean: South West | collected 2010
ATTGGATTACGTAAACCTTCATAGGTATTGTCAATAAAGTCTATATGCTTTTCTAATTTCTCAGAAAGTTTATCAAACTTCTTTTCAATCCTTTCAAGTCTTTTTTCCATGTTGTCTAGTTTCTGTTGTATTTGTAAGATCGTCATTTCTTAACTCCAAAGTGTTTAAATGTAGACTGTATACATTTTGCTTGATAGTAACAGTCAGCTAATGCATTGTGCATTTCTTCTTGAATAGCTTTACGTGGATCACTTGGCATCATGCTAAACACAGTTCTACTATCTCTTATTTGCCAGAAGTTCCACGGACAAGGTTTTTTAACGTTTTTATATAAATTTTGTAATATTGCATAATCAAACAATGGACCTTGGCACCATAATTGATCTACACCTACACAGAACTTATTAAGAGCTTTTGTAAGTTGATCCATATTAACACGATCTTTATGTTCGCCAAATGCTTCGTCTTGAATGTTTTGTGGTTGCTTTGTCCACCACTCCATTGTATTATCGTCAATAGTTCTACCTAGTTGTTCTGATTGTTCTTCAATATCACAACGTAAGTATAATCCATTATGAGGCTCTTCATCACTGTAAGGATCAAACTTAATTGCTCCTACTGTGATAATAACACTATCCGGCTCAACGCCTAGTGTTTCTAAGTCTATCATTCCGTGTGTTGCCATACTATACCAACTTCATTAAGATGATTACTTGTATTATTAAAACTGCAATCGGTACAATGGTTCTTATAAGTTCCATTATATGATTGTACTCGTCCAGCTTTCTTTCAAGTCTATTTCTTTTAGCTTTCATCTGTACCTCCAAAGTCAAAAAGGTTATTAAATGTGTTCTTTTGTAATGTACTTGCCACGTCATAATTAAGTACACCAATTAGGTTATCTAGTTTGTTATCAATAATAGTAGACTCCATTGCATCTCCATCAAATGGCAGTTCCTTAAACCATTCTGGCAATCTAAGTTCATCTGTTGGATATGCAACACTAGTATAGCCTAGTGGATTTTGTTTTAGTTTGCAAACAATTACTTTCATACCATCAACAATCTCTTGTGAATACTTGTCACCGTTCATACGTTTCAATGTGTTCCAGTTAATACTTGCTCGAACGTGTCCGGGCATATTTGCTTTACCTTCACGTTGTTCCTTACGTTGATAATCACCAATTCTATTTGCACGTTTAGGCGAGCCTTTTTCATAACCAGGACGTAATTTAAATTCTGTTCTAAATTCACTAATACGTTCTAAGATATCTTTTTCACTTTTTTCTTGTAATACCATCATTAATAGTTCACTTAAAAAGTCTTGCATGAACACAGGAGTATCAGAACGTTTAAGATCTAAGCCCATAGCTTTTACCTTACCAACCTTACCATCTACATCTACACGTTGTCCTTCGTTGTCATATATCAAAGCCGCATATCTTTTCTTTGTAATATACAAACCTGACTCTGCAACAATCTCTCTACCTGCCGCGATAACGTCCGACCGGCTTTTTGGACAATGGAATGCGTCCATCATAAACTTACCAAATGTTTTGTTTGCTTCTCCGCATACTTGATCATAAAGTTTAATTACACTTTCTTTAGTCCAAGGAATCTGTCCAGCTTCTATTTCTTTTTTCAATATAGGAAATGCACTGAAATACACAGAGTCAGTGTCACCATATATAATACTATCTCCTACATGATCATATTTGCCTGTAATAACTTTATTAACCTCGGCGCTCATGTGCTTTGCAATAGCACGACCAGTAAGTGTAGTACTTTGGCCAATACGTTTATCAAAAAACCTACAACCAGGATTAAGAATAGCACCGTATAAACTGTTAAGATTAATTTTTTTAACGAGCTGACGTTTATCCCAAAAGTCAATTTCTGTTTGGTTACCTGCATCGATGGCCTTTCCTTTCATAGCCTGTAGTTCTTTACGTTCTTGATACCAACGTTTCAATAGTCCAGGGATAACACCATCAAATTCATTTGTTAGAATAGTACCATTAGCAGTAAGCATCCATGGTTGGTTGCTATCATAAATTAGTTTGTATACTTCTGCACCACTTAATATTTCGCTATCACCATTTTCAAAGTCAACAGTAAGACTGACATCTTTCTTCTTCTCCATGACAGCTTCATATTCTAATGTACCGAACTTACCTTCCCATGCACCTGCAAATGACTTCTTCTGTAATGTCATTTGATCATCAATAAATGCCTGTGTTAGTTCAGGACGTAGTTGTCCAACTATAGTTGCTGGATCCATGTTCAATGCTCTAATCACAGATGGATACAGTGAATTCAAGTCCATTGAACCTATCCATTTGTGTAAACCTTTTTTAGGAAATGCCACATAAGCACCTGCCGCCGCAGTATTTTCTTCATCACGTTTAGGCCTATTAGGAACCTGTAGTCCTCTGTGATGTGCTTCATTTATAATTGCTTGTTCTGTAACTGCTACTGCACCCATTGTGGTCTGTAGCAAAACAGTATTTGCATGAGCTAGTTCATTACTGAGATCAATAAATTTTAGTTTTTTGTCCAGCTTGTCCAGTAGTGCAACGTCTTGTCTGTTGTACTCAATGAATGTTCTGAAGTCATTGTTATAAAGTTGATCGAGTGTGCCTTCATACACAGTTTTCTTTTCACCGATCTCCATTTCTCCAATGGCATCAAGTCTATAAGTGTGTCTTTCTTCATAAGTGTATTTACGATATAATTCTAAACTATCTAAATGCACTCTACCTATTAGGTCATAGGTTTCAGCTTTCTTACCATACTTTTCATACTCACGTTTCTTAGGAAGTTGTTTCCATAAACAAAAACGTCTAGTATCATCTTTACTTAAAACTCTTGAAACACGATTGACAGTATAAGGAATATCATAACCTTCACTGTTCCAACCTGTTAATATATCTGCATCTTGTATTACATCAAGAAATGCCTCAAGCATATCAGATTCTTTTTCATACAAGTATGTATTATCAAAATCTTTTACTTCTTCTTTTGCTTGTTCCATTGTTAAGCCCTTAGGCGGAAGTGCAAATGTAACAAGACTATCTAACCATTGTAAGTGTACAGTGATTGCAGTAATTGGCATGAATGGATCACTTGGATCAGCAAAACCTCTTTCAGGATCAAAGTCAGTCTCAATATCAAAAAAGCAAACATTAAGTTTAGGAGCATCAACGTTTAAGTATTGTTCACTCAAACATTGGAATATAGGATTTACATCACTTTCAAATAAATCTTTGTTTTGATTGATTGCAAGTTCTTTGCGGAACTGTTTTGTATTTCTAGCAACGATTCTACTTAAAGGATCTCCATAGATACTTTTGTACTTGCCTCTAGCATCTTTATAATAGAATGTATATTTTACTGGATATTCTGTAAAGTGTCTTTTTCCGTCTTTTCTTTCAACTACACGGATAACATCTTGATCCCTATCGAATTGTGCGTCTACGTAACTCATCTTTTCTCCTGTATGTCATTTGAGGCTGACAAATACCAAATATGTCGCTTATGGCCGACTGTACCTTCTTCATAGTGTTGCTAATATTATACCTGAAATCCCAACTAATGTCAAGACCCCATTTGTTATTATCAACGCCGGTTCTTTCCACATAAATGAAACTATTAACCAAACTGCTCCGCCAAGTGCTAATAAGCCTGGCCCCAGTGGATATAACTCAGGAAATCCTGCGTTTATAAAAGTTCCAATTATTAATATTAATGTTGCTACCCATTTTAGTATAACATCAATCTTCAATGCCTTGTTGTTTAAAATATTCTCTATCATTTATTGCCTTATCATCTATCCAAATATCGTATACTTGTTTGCCTGTTTTTATTGTTGTGGCTCTTACACCCCAATTCATTAATTGTCTTACGGTAAATTCCTGCCAATCTTTGCCGGAAGTACCACCTCTTGCAGTATAGTAATGTATTTCATTACCTGCGTCAAAGAGCTTGTTAAAGTGCTCTATGCGGTCTCTACGTGGCTGACTTTCCTCATAGTTACTGTTTACAGTATAACAGATTGTTCCGTCGATGTCAACCATATATTTCATATAAAAAGTCTCCAAAGTGCTATGGTATTCATAGTTGTAAACCAAGCCGTTAATACCATTACCCAAGCTGAACCTCTGTAGTATGCACCAAAAAATCCAGTTACACTTCCTATCCAATAAAATGGAATGAAGATATCTGGTCTAGGTTCAAGCACAGTCCAGGTTAATATTGCACTACCAATTATAACTGTAATTGCACTTACCATTTCAAGATTGAAGGCAAGTGGGTGACTTACATAACTTTTTCTAAAGAACTCTGCTATACTCACTATTTGTCTTTACCTACAGTAACAACCAAAGTTTCTAGGTCGTCAAATGCATCTGCTACTTTGGCCCAATCGCCTTTGTGTGCAATCTTAATAGCTTTGTTAATGGTTGCTGGTTTGATGTTTAGTTCTTCTGCTACTGCTTTCACAGTATCCTTAAGACCTGTATTCAAATCTTCAACCTCTTGCATCACTTGAGCACCTTCGTTTACCAAACGTTCTAGCTTTTGCTTTTCGTCTGGACCGTATACTCTATCACTCATTATGTTCTCCTTAATTTATAAGTTTGTTTATTATACACTCTTAGCCTGCTGTCTGTCAATACTTAAATTGCCAGCAACAACAATTCTTTCTTTATCATTTTCTTGTGGCGGTACACTATGCGTGATCCAGCCTGGAAACACAATCATTAATCCTGTGTTTGGATATATTGCATTACCGCTAGTTGGAAACACTAACGGAGCATCATTTGGTTCAGCATCTACATAATAAACAAAACTCCAAATAGCTGGATGGTGTGCGTGTGGATTACAACTTTCACCTTTTTTGTAAACTGCTCCCCAACAATCAGTTGCAAAGAAATTACCTTGTGGAATACTAACCAATCCTCCCTTGGTAACATCTATTGCAAAATCAATTATCTTTTGGAAATCATTATCTTCAAACATAGTCCATTTTGTCATGTCTGCTTGAACGTTTGTTTTTCTGTATTGTTGATCTCCTTGTGCTTTTATTTTTTCTGTAAGAATTGGTTTGATGTCTTCAGCATCTGGATAAATCATTGTGAATACATCTGCTTGTTCTTTGAATTCTAAATTTTGCACGTTAGGTACTAACATACAACTATTTAATCTTAATCAGTTTTGGATTCTTCGTCTTTGGCTTTGTAAGCCCATTCGTCTGTGTGTCCAACGGACCATTTTGGATTATTTTCTACTGTGTAATTTTGAGTGCAAACTTTGAAGTCTGGTCTTTTGCGTTCACCTATTACAAGACTTTGGTCTGTGAAAATAGTTCTATTATTTGGTTGTGCGGCAAATTGACCGTTGTTCATTTTGATAAAATTAAATGATTTGTGTTCTGGATCGTGTTCTGAAAAATTAACATTAAGAGTTGAATGTTGCGAATGACACGTATCGAGTGTAAACATATATTCGCCCTTATGCATCTTTTTATCCTTACCAAAGAATTCACAGTCTGCTAACATAGGTTTCTTGATTACTGTAATATCGTAATCAAAACAGTCCCATATTTGCAACGTATCTAAAGGCAGTTGATCTTCTGGATTTATATCTGTTTTCCAAACAAATGCTGATAAAGGAAGTTTATCATATAAAGCACCGTATTCTGTAAGTAGTGTTTCAACATACAGAGCTTTGCCCATTATACTTCTAATTGAGATCCATATACCAGGAGTAAATTCGCCATGACCTTTTTGCAGATCATATAGGTATTCTTTTTTTACGAATACTTCGACGGGTGGTAAATTATGGACTAAGAAGGCCATTGTACTCCTCGTTATGTTTTTTTATAATGTATTTATGCTAGGCTTCGATTGCCTTGCCTTTTTGTAGGGCAACGATGAAGTTTTTGTAACCTGTTGGGTTATCAATAAAGTTTTTACCATCTGACCATTTAGTGCCGTCAAATGTCCAAGTACCTTTAGAATCACTGTATGCTGATCCTGGTTTTACTTCGTCTGGTCTTGGTAGTTTTTTTGCAGGTGCTGATTGTTTAGGTTCTGGTGCAGATGCTTTTGTATTTTTTGCTGGTGCTTTTGCTGTTTTAGATTTATCCTTGCCAAATCCTAATGAATGACGCAATCTATCTCCACCTGTTGGAGCCTGCATATTAGAAGTTTTAGTACCACCGCCGAATGTTTTAATCATCTTATCAGCAAAGTCAGTGGTATAGTCTGCAACACCTTGTGCTACGCCTTTTGGATCTCTTTCTGGAAGGAATTCTTTAGCTCTCATGGAACTACATCTTTACGCAGTTGTCAACGGTCTTTCCGCCTTTTTTCTTGGTACCCATACGTTTGTAACCATCCCAACAAGCCTTGCCGTCAACACCTTTTTGTTTTTCTTCTATGCTAGACTCTTTTGCAGTTTTTGCCGCGTTTTCCCAATCTTGTTTAGTTGGTGCTTTAGGATGTCCTTTTTTTCTACTTGTACCTGCTTTTTTACGTTTGTTCACGTTGTAGTAAAGACCTTTACTTTTTTCTGATATCTTAGCATCTAGTTTGTCTGCTAATGATTCTTTATAGCCATCTTTCTTTTTAGCAATAGCAATAGCCGCCTGTTGTTTAGGATTCTTTGCTTTGCCTTCAGTTACACTTTCGTTACAGTTTGGTCCGCAATTACAATCTGGTTGACAGTTTCCACCACAAGCACAATCTTCATTACAGTTACAAGCCTTTGCTTCGTTAATGCTTTCACTTACTTCTTCAAACTTTTGTTCGTAGTCCATGTTGTGATATACTGCACCCATATAGTCTGCGGCTTTAGTAATCTTAGATTGTACCCAACCTTCTAAGCCTTCTTGCTCAGATACATTTTTTAACATCTCATGCATTTTAATTGAGTATTTTGCAATTTTATATAGCTGGGCACGTGCCATTTGCACTTCGTGATCTTGCTCGACCTTGCTGGCCATATCAGCTAAATTTTCTTTTAATTCTGTATCTTTGTCCATTGTAACTTCCTTACTATTATTTAGCCGTTTCAGTGGTTGTCCAAATAGTCCGTGGCTTTTGTTATCTAATGCGTTATCCGTTGGTTTTTGCTTCTTAGGCTTTGCTTTGCTGTTTGCTATGTGTGGATTTGCCACAGTTGCTATATTACCTGCGGCAGTGGCTCCTACTGTAGCAGTTTCGCCTACTTCGTCTTTTAAATGCTTGTCTTTAATTTTACCTATCTCTTGGTGTGAAGCACCTTTACCAGCGGCACTTTGTATAGCTTTCATACCTGCTTTGCCATACTTCTTAACACCTGCACGATACATGATACCACTTTCATTTGTTGATAATTTATCAATCATATCATCAAATGTCATATCCTCGTCATTGTTTTTAATTACGTCATCAACTATTGCCCATGCACGTTTAGTTAACTCTTCTCTTTCTGGAGTATTGTCTGGTTTTAATTCACTTACCATCCAATCAGCGATTTCATATTTTACTTCTTCAGGTTTTTTACCCCACATCTGCGTGTGTTCTTTCCAGAAGTCTATGATTTCATAATAACCTGTAACTTTGCTAGGCATAGTTTTTGCAAAGGCTTTATCAACTTCAGCTCTGTCTTCTTCATAACCTAAGTCGCCGTATTTTTTAATAAGTTCAGCATTGTCTTCTAAATCATCTGAACCTGTAATTTTGTGAAGCTCTTCCATACAAGCCTTTGTAATAGGCATTTCGTCGATATGGTCGCTGATGTATGCCCCTGGATCTTCCTCAAATTTCTCTTCACCATACTTTTTATCCATTTTAGCACGTTCATTTGTTTCAATAAAATCTGTAGGAATGCCACTGTTTAATGCGTACTGAACATAACCCTCTGGTAGTGAGTCACCGTTACTGCCAACGTATCCATCATATTTGTCAGCCCATGCCTTGATTTTATCTTTCATAACGTCTTCGTTTTCAGTGTTTATATCGTATGCTTTTTTGTGCTTATCGTTGCGTGGAATATCTTTAGTTTTGTCACCATGGCTTCCTGCGGCACCACTTTTACGTAGGCTCTGCATAACCTTGAAATTAGGATCTCTTGGCTTGTTTAGTTTAGGTTTTTTAATTTCTCTTATACGCATAATAATATTTATCTTTTCATCAATGCCATGATCTCACGCAAATTACCGTCGATCATGTGTACTCTAGCTTCTTTTTGACCACGTAAACGTAGTGCATCGTACCTGTGATGCCCATTTACAATACAACCTTCTCTATCACATAGTATAGGTGCATATTTCTTTTCACCTGTACGTTGTAATGCTTTACCTAGTTTATACCAACTACGATCACGTTGTACGGACTTCAATCTGTCTAAAGGAACTCTGCCCTTTTTAGCAATAAACTGTGGCACATCTTTTGACTTTACTTGTGGCGGTGCTTCTCCATCTGTAGGTTTTGGATCAAAGTTATGATCTTGATAACCACTTACATCACCTATTTTGTATCCTAAACGTTTTAGGTTTTTGATCATGTGTTTTGCTTCTTTATCGCCACCAAAGAAATTTAACATAATATCCTGGTCACCCATGTTAGCATCATCTGGTTCAGTTGTTGCTATGTTGGCCATGTTACGACCTAGTTTCATAAAGTCATAATCAGTTGCATCTGAATCTACTGAAAAACTATTCTTAGGTAAAGGAATCAAATCACCTTCGTTCTTTGCCATCTTTGTAGCTGTTGCATACATAACTGCATCTGCATCTTTACCATAACGTTTCTTAAAGTCTGCTTTATTCTTTTTCATTCCTTTAACAAAACGTTCCTTATCTTTCTCCTCGCCTTTTGTCAATTCTCTCTCCGTAGCTGGTTTTTCAAAATACTTTTTTAAATTCTGTGCAGTTCTTTCAAACTTATGATCTTTATGTTTAAATCCTACACCACCTGATGCTTCCCACTTGCTTACATTCTGACCAAAATCATCAATCAGTATGTTTGGAGTACCATCTGAGTTTTTAGCATACTTGCTTTTTTGTGCAGTAATGATTACTTCTTTTGGAGGAAATGCTTTTAGATTCTTTTCAACCCATTCTTTTTTACTAGGTTCTACCCTAGGATCATCTGCCATTGGTGCTGATAGTATAGAATAACTGCCTTTTATTTCTTTTATAATAGAAAGTAAGTTGTCTGCATTAGCAGTTGGTTTTAGGTTAATCCAAAAGTCTTTTGTATCTCTAATTTTTTGTAGTGCGGCATCTATGTCTTTGATTTCTCTCCAATCACTTACGCCCATCATCTTAGTCCATGGACCAAAGAAGTCTACAAGAACTCCGTCCATATCAACATATATTTCACTTGCACTTGATAAATCTTTTTCGTCTTCGTTTGCTTTATTGTTGCCTTTGTTCTTAAAGTCAAACCTGTTGTTAGGTCCTTTTCCTGCTTTGTGTATCAAACCCATTGGTTTAATTGTTTGTGGCATAATTTTCCATTCGTTCCAAATCTCTTTTCTTGACTCTACCAACCCATCTGGTACATCAAATTGCCATACTTTGCCTTTACCAGTTGCTTTCATTACAGCAGTAAGTCTTGTATTACCGCCTACTAGTTCTAAATGCCCGTCACTGTAACTTGCAACAATAGGTAATTCAATTGAACCTTTTTCTAGTTGTTTTAATGCTCTTGCTTGTTTATCTTTATCAAGGTTATCAAAGTCTTTAACATTAACAGCATCAGTATTACTCATCTTTTGAACTGTTTTAGTATTGTATTCAACTACTTTGCCTTTATTTACAAGCTCAATCCATTTATCCTTACCTAACTTTTTAAATTCTTCATAACGTGTTGCTTCGTCCCACTCGCTATCAAGATTAGGCTTTGTATATGTTATATCCTTTCTAGACTCTGCCATGCCCAAATTGAATAAAGTATTTGGGTCACTGTTCTTATGAGCCTTCTTATGCATATTATAAGCTGGAACTCCTTTTTTGTCAACCTTTAATCCTAGTTTGGCGGCTTGTTTTTTAATTTCGCCAGGACCTACGTCGTGTGTAGTGTTCACACCCGGTACAATTAATCCAACACCTTCGTAGAGTTGACGTAGCTTCATTTCTTTTTTCTTCCTCTAAACTTTGGAGTACCTGTCATATAAGGTTTGCTGAACCAAAGTTTAAACCAATCTCTATCACCGGGCTTAACACCCATCTTCTTTTCTTTTTTTCTAATGGCAGTTGCAGTTATGCTTGGATTCTCATCTACTTTGTATTCAGTAAATCCTTTGAACTCTCCAATACCTGCTAGTTTCTGTAATTGCTTTATATCGTCCATTACTTCTTCTTGCCACCCTTCATATTAGCACACCAGTGATACATTTTTGCTTTCTCACCTGATGCCTTTTTTGCTTTTGCTCTTAAACTTGTTACTGATCCTTTGCAACTTGCACCTGCACGTTTTACTCTTCCAGGTCTGCTTTTACCTTTTTTTTTACCGTCTGCAAAGTTTTCATCTAATTCTTTTTTATTGCAATTACAATGTGGACAGTCTGGTTTACAAGCACAGTCTTCTCTTTTTACATCAGCACCACAACACTTAGGTGAACAATATTTGTCTCTTACTTCACCTTCATCTTGTTTGTATGTAAATTTGAAACCTAAATTTTTGAATAAATTTGCAGTTGTTTTTGCACTTCTTAATGCCTTTTGCATAAGTTCTTGGTTTTCTTTTTCTTGACCATCATAGAAACGTATAAACTTATTTGCTTCTGCAGGTGCAATATA
>MDSY01028976.1_pt1 | contig 10790 bp, 11 predicted proteins | sample 811131 | NCBI WGS metagenome assembly MDSY01 (sample SAMN05326643, study PRJNA326480) | marine metagenome | isolation source: seawater | place: Atlantic Ocean: South West | collected 2010
AGTTGCAAATCCTTGGGATGCTTGGACCTTGGAATGGTCAACACCTTCTCCTCCAGAACTAAAGAATTTTGATGAAATTCCTCAAGTACACAGCAGAAGGCCTCTATGGGATTTAAATAATCCTGATAATCCTGATAAAAAACTGAACTGATGCATAAAGATAAAGGAAAATTATTGATGGTATTTTTTATTTTTTCAGAAACGTTCTTTTTTATAGCGCTTATAATTGCTTATGTCTATTATCGAAATTTCTCGGATGCTACGGATACAGTAGCAAAACATTTAGACGCATATAGAGCAGGAATTTTTACACTATTTTTAATCGCAAGTAGCTTCACCTTATTATTTAGTAAAAAAGCATTGCTAAAAAAAAAATATACCAATTTTAAACTATGGATGGCTATAACCATTCTATTTGGTGTTATTTTTATGCTGGGTCAAGTGACTGAATATATCGGTTTGTATCAAAAGCAAATAACATTGGAAAAAGACATATTTGGATCTAGTTTTTTTACACTTACTGGCTTCCATGGTTTGCATGTTATTTTAGGAATTATTGCTTTGGGGATTCTTTTTACGATGTCCTTTGGAAAGTTAAAAAAGGTTGCTATTTCTGGTATTAATGGAGTAGATATATACTGGCATTTTGTAGATATTGTTTGGTTATTCGTTTTTTATTTTGTCTATATAACACCATTATTATGAGCGCAACAGATTATTTTTTAAACCCTTATAACTGGTCATTTATAGGATTCTTATTTTTAATAGCATTTATACTGGCTTATTTATTGCTATTTAAAACGACTAGCATTCAAAAAGTATTGTTTTGTACCGCGATGGTATTGATGTACTTAGTTTTAGGATCTCCTATTTCAAATTTGACCAATTATGGACTACACAGTATAAGCATGATGCAGCATATTGTACTATTAATGGTTTCACCTATTCTTATAATAAAATCATTACCTTTAAAATCAATCGATAATAAATTTTTCAATAAACTTGGAGTATTTAATCATCCAAAAAAATATTTTATACTTATTTGGATTATTGGCGCTTTAGTGATGTGGTTAGGACATTTTTTAAGTGCAGCAATTATGTCATCTAAATACGGACTAGTTATTTGTGGTATCAATATACCCAAAAACAGTTTCCTTTTACAAATACCCGAGGTATCCATTTATACCTTATTATTTTTAGCGGGATTTCTAATGACTTTACCAGTATTTCATCCCAATAAAAATAAACGTTTGCACCCAGTTAAAAGTGTCATGTATTTGTTCACTGCATGTATTAGTTGCTCTATTTTAGGACTCTATGTTACATTTATGGCATCTTCAACTTCTATGGCAGAAGCGATTCCAATTTTTGCAAGTTTTAGAAATCCATTTCCGATGTCTGTGAGAACTGATCAAGAAATAGCAGGATTAATGATGTGGGTCCCTAGTTGTATATTGTATGTTATTTCTTCAGTAGAAATACTTTTTCATTGGTACGATGACAATTCTGCATTAGATGAAATGCAACAGTTAAAAAGCAACTCTTTCAGATAAATAAAATATTATGATTGAAAAAAACACCTATAAAGCACAACCAGAAGAACTTCCAAAACCAACCTATTGGCCATTCTTTTTGGCTTTAGGAGTTGTACTGATATTTTGGGGTATATTAACATCGTGGATCGTTACTGGAATTGGATTTATTCTTTTTGGAATAGCTGTTACAGGATGGATTATGGAGATTTATAAAGAACTATCAAAAAAAGAGAAAGATGAGTTGTGATTGCGAAGAACAAAAAACAACTGACTCAAATTTAGAAGCAGTTAACAGAAGAAGTTTTTTAACGAAGATTACTATTGCAATTGGAGGTTTTATAGGAACAGTTTTGGCTTTTCCTTTAATTACTGCTATGCTAGACCCTGTAACTAGAAAAAAAACTACTTCTTGGCGAAATGTTGGTGGTCTAATTGATTTTGAAGAAGGTAAAACAAAAATGGTGTCTTTTGAAAATGCTTCACCTTATAAATGGAGTGGAGAAATAGCTTATTCTGCGGCATATGTCCGAAGGGAAGAAAACAATAAATTAACAGCTTTTTCTGTGAATTGCGCACACCTAGGATGTCCTGTGAGATGGGAAGAAAAACCAGAATTATTTATGTGTCCTTGTCATGGAGGTGTTTATTATAAAGACGGTTCAAGAGCAGCTGGACCGCCACCTAGAGGCTTACATACCTATCCAATACGCATAGTGAATAATCAAGTTGAAATAGAAACTCAAGCAATTCCAATAACCAATATATAAGACTCGAATACCCGATGGCTATCTATAAATCAAACGAAATGAACATTACTACTTGCAAATCGGACTATTTCTCTAATATTTAAATCTTATGAAAAAAATACTAAAAAATATAGGATGTTGGTTAGATGATCGGGGAGGATTCAGTGATTTATTAAAACCATTGACAACACATTTGGTGCCACCAGAATCTACATGGAATTACGTTTGGGGAAGTGCAACCTTGTTTTGTTTTATTTTACAGGTTATAACAGGAATTGCTTTAGGTTTTTTATATCAACCATCGGTAGATGTAGCCTATCAGTCATTGCAATATATAGAAAACCAAGCTTTTATGGGTAGCTTTATTCGTGGTCTACATAATTGGGGAGCTTCTGGTATGGTTTTTTTAATGGGAATGCACATGATACGGGTTTATTTAAATGCAGCTTATAAGTATCCACGTGAAATGAGTTGGATAACTGGTGTAATTTTAATGGTAATTACCATTGTCATGGCATTTACAGGCCAGCTATTACGTTGGGATAATAATGGTGTTTGGTCTGCCATAGTTGCGGCTGAACAAATGGGAAGAATCCCACTTATAGGAGATTCATTGGCTTATTTTTTATTAGGTGGTGATACTATCGGTGGCGAAACATTGAATCGATTTTTTGCAATGCATGTATTTTTATTTCCTGCTTTGTTATTTTCATTTGTAGGATACCACTTGTATTTAGTATTTAGAAATGGTATTTCTGAACCACCAAAAGTGGGAAGATTGGTTAACCCAAAAACTTATAAAAAATGGTATGAAGACATGCTTATAAAAAAAGGGGTTCCTTTTTTTCCCGATGCTATTTGGCGAGATGCTGTTTTTAGTGCATTCGTATTAATTGTTATAGTATGTCTAGCATGGTTTATTGGTGCACCAGAATTATCTTCAAAACCAGATTTAACCAATGTAAATTCAAACCCTAAACCCGATTGGTATTTTACATGGATTTTTGCTCTTTTTGCATTAATGCCTCGTGAAATTGAATCCTATGTCATGTTTTTAGGTCCTTTGCTTGGAGGTATATTACTATTTTCGATACCTTTTTTATCGAATAAAGGGGAACGTAGTCCTCTAAGAAGACCTTGGGCAATTGCTGGAGTCGTTTTTATAATTTTAAGCATTAGTTCATTATGGTATGTTGGAATACAAGAACCATGGTCTCCTCGCTTTGATGCGAAACCTTTATCTGAATATGCAACAGTTCCAGATGCTTCGACTGAAATAAAAAAAGGTATTGAACTTTTTAATACTGTAGGCTGTATATATTGTCACAGAATAGGAAATCAGGGGGGTATTCGTGGACCTGAATTGACAAATGTACAAAACCGATTGACCAAAGACCAAATGGTTATTCGAATTGTTAATGGAGCAGAAAACATGCCTGCTTATGGAGGTTCTTTATCTAAAGATGAACTTGAGGCTATCGTTGTGTTTTTATCGTCTAAAGAAAAACAATCCAATCAATAATAATTTTCACAAAACTCATCACCTAAAATAAAAACTGTATCGCAATAGGAATACTTATTTAGGAAGTAATAATTTTTTTATTTTTCTATAATTTGAAAGCTAGATTAATTCCATCTACAACCATTCCAGTACCAATTATAGCAAGAATTAAACCCATTAACTTCCCAATTACTGAAATTAAATCTGCGCCTATTTTTTTTATAATTAAATCACTAAAAGTAAAAGCTAAATAAGTTAGGAAAATCATTAAAGCAAAAATAGAAATAATGATTCCAATTTGAAGGTAACTTGCGTTAGTAACATTATTCATGGCTGCAACGATAGTACCAGGTCCAGCAAGAATTGGAATAGCTAAAGGAGAAATAGCGACATTGTTTTTTTCTTCAGAGCTATTATTATGCATTTTAGATTTCTGAGACATTAGCATTTGAAATCCAATATAAAATATAATTATTCCCCCAGTTATTTTAAAAGCTGGAATTGTAAGGCCAAATAATTCAAAAATATATTTTCCAGCGATAATAAAAGAAACCACTATAATAAACGCAGTAATTGAAGCTGTTCTTGCGATCTTTTTTTTACTTTCTGAATTCTCACCTGCAGTAAGTCCTAAAAAAATAGGGGTATTAGCTATTGGATTCATTACGGCAAAAAAGCTCATAAAGACAGTTAAAGAATAAGAGATTAAATTTTCCATATTTTTATATATATATTCTAGACTTTGTTATTGGTGAGTTTATAAATTCTGTATAATTGTGTTTTTTTACAAATTTACATTGTTAGGCTTAATAATAATCTTTTCTATGTTTAATGAATATCAATCATTGAGACTTTTCGACTAACTAAGAGCTAAAACTAATCGATAGTTAATGTAATTGTTTATTAACTAAACCATCTTTAAATTAATTGCGACTGTCAAAGATACAAAACAACTTATTTTCATGGTGTTTTTATGTGTATCATTTTATTATTTTAGTATTGTAAAATAAAATGTTGTGCCTATACCTATTTCAGATTTAATCCATATTTCGCCTCCATTAGAGGTGATTATTTTTTTAATTATGAATAAGCCAATACCACTAGAATCGTTACGAGTATTTAGTTTTTTAAAAGCCTCAAAAATTAGATCATGATATTTTTTGTCAATACCTATGCCATTGTCTTGAATCGTAAATAGGTAATAATCAACGTGTTCTTCCCAATCGACATTAACGAAACTTTTTTTGTCTTTATCTCGGTATTTATAAGCGTTTTCAATAAGATTTTGGAATACCTGTCTTGCTCTTACTTCATTTAAATTAATAGATGGTAGTGGTTTTAATATGTTGAAATCAAAGTCATCTTTTTTATTTTTTATTAAAAAATTTATAATTGATTCTAAAATGGGTTGTAATTTTATTTGTTTATCAGCTATTTTTTGTGTGGTTCTAATCTCTGAATATTGTAATGTGCTAGTGATTAATTTATCCATATCTTTAATAGCTTCTTCAACACTTTTAATATAGCCTAAACTTTCTGAATCTAACTTGTCTTTATTGTCTTCAAGTAACCAGTTAATACATGTTGATACTGTTCTTAAAGGAGTTTTTAAATCATGCGATACAACTTGGGCATAATGAGATAACTCTTCATTTCTTATTGTTAAATCATTAATTAATTTATCTGCTTTAATATTTAGTAGTTTTAAATCTGTAATGTCTAAATGAATACCTATTGAACCTGTAATTTCACCACTTATATTGGTATTTGGAGCGCCACTAATTAACCAGTATCTTATTTCGCCACTTTTATTGATAATTTCTATTTCATAAAGATCTTTTTTACCTTCTTTTCTTGTTTTAATTTTATCGATCATAATGTTCTTTTTTGATCCTCCTATTAGAGTATCAATTGCCACATTACCTATAAGCTCTTTAGAATTAAAACCAGACATTTTAATAAAAGCTTTATTTATATCTAATATAATATCATTATTATCAACCTCCATTAGGCCCAAGTTCATGTTTTGAATGATACTCTTATATTTTTCACTTTGAAATTTTAAACTATTATCATAATTAATTTTTAAAGTAATATCTCTATAATTCCAAATTTGTGCTATTTTTTTTCCATCTATAAATACTGGTTTGTAATTTCTAGACAATATTCTTCCATCTTTTAATTCAAGAATTTCATTCACAACTATTTTTTCATTTTTTATGATTTCTTCAATTCTTTCTAAAAATATATCTTCTTTTACAAATAACAATTTTAGAGTTTTGCGTGCAGTTAGAAAATTCATTCCTATAAATTGATGTAATTCTGAAGAAGGAATATTAAATAGTTTTAAGAAAGCAAGATTAATATGTTCAACGTAACCTTCTTTAGATTCTATGGCTTTAGCATCAAGGTCACTTTCAAAAATAGCTTGAAGTCTAATTCGTGTTTTTTCTAGTTCAATCTGTTTCCTTGAGTTCTCTAGAATTACCATGGAATTTTTTAAGTGTATCCCAATTGAATTACTAAATCTTTTTAAAACCGCTAGTTGATTCTCATTAAAATAATTTTTATCTAAATGTTCAGCATCTATTATTCCAATTAATTTATCATCTAATAAAATAGGGACTGTAATTTCTGAGAGACGTGTTTGATCATCAATTATATAATCCTTGTTTTTTCGAGTATCAGCTACAATAACTCCTTTTTTGGATAGTGCTACATTTCCTACGATTCCTTTACCTAATTCTAACTGGAAAGCTTTTTTGACGCTTTGGTTTATATCTAATTTTTTATTAGTAGCGGCTACTTGAATAAGTTGGTCTCCTTGTGTTGCATAAAAAACACAGTCATCTGTACCTAAATAATTAGCAATATGATTTACAAGAGACATACCGTTTTTAAAAAGATCATTAGATGCTAATAAATCTTTTAAAATTAAACTTTCAGTAAGTAAAATTTTTTGTTGCTCTTTTAATTCAAGGTCTATTAAATGTTCTTTTGTAATATCTCTAATTATTACTTGGTAAGCATATGGTTTTCTCTTTTCTGTATATAACCGACTAGTTTTAATATTTACATACTTTATTTCTCTTTTTCTATTTATAAAATTAAATATAAACTGAGCAGTATTATTTTCTGTAGTTATTTTATGAAATTTAATAAGGTGCTGTAATTTTTCTCTATATTTTTCTCTAAACTGATTTAAATTTCTAGGTGCATCTTTTTTATTTGTACCAAGTAATTTTAAAGCCTCATTATTAATTTTAACAATATTCATTTTCAAATCAAAAACCATCAAACCATCAACTAAGTTATCAATAAGGTTTTTTTGGAATTCTTCTTGTGTTGTTATGTTTTTAGAAAGTGAAATGTTATTGTCATAGAGTTCACGAAGTCTATTTTCAATAATACTTTCAGCAATTTCTTTTGCTTTCCGCTCTCTTTCAAGTGCTCTAGTTAAGATTTCTATATTTTTAGTTAACACAATAAGGATGGTATAAAATTTAAAATTAGTAGTTCGTTCTTAAGTTATTCTAAAATTTCTATTTGAAACTTTACACTACCATTATTTTTATAGGTTTGGTCAATATCAACTTTACCCTTAACTTTGAAAAAATCTAATGTTTCTTTCATTAATCCAATTGCAAAATAAGTCAAGCCTCTTGAAGAAGTGTAAATAAGTGTTAGACTATTTTCTGTTTTTTTTGCAACAGAAAATGTTGGCAATTCTGCATCATCATATAGTTTTTTTACTTCAACATGAATATGATTTTCTATGCCTGCTATTAATTCTAATGGATTTGAATATTTTTCAATTATATAAGAATGTTTTCCAATTAAATAAGGAAAAACAAATCTGCCAAATTTTTCCAATAAAACTTCTGGTTTAGTTTTTGTTTGTCTTGATACATAAGTTAAAAGCGTTTCCAATTCGTCAAATTCATAACTGAGAAAAGCAGAATAAATACCTTCAGAGGATAAATCACAATCTGAAATCATACTATCTACCATTTCAATACCATTGGATTTTTCTACAAAATCTACAAAATTAGTAAAAATAAAACCCTTCATATTCTGTTTTCAAATGAGTTTTTCCAATAATTTGCAATGGTAATAATATTATTTTTATAAGTAGTGAAATCTATATTCTTGACATAATAGCTACTTATTCCTAATAATTTACAAGCATTATAATCTTCAATATTTGAACTTGTGGTATGAATAACTATTGGAATTTTATTTAATCTTTCATTTTTGTTAATAATTTCAAGAAAATCAATACCATTCAATATTGGCATGTTTATATCAAGTAATATAAAAGAGGGAAGGTCTTGGCTATTATCTATTTTTGATAATAATTCAATAGCTACTAGTCCATTTTCGGCACTCACAACATTAGCATCAGGAATATGTTTATTATAAATTTTTATTATCCCCATCACAACTATTTTGTTGTCTTCAATGATTAGAATATTAAATTTATTCATATATAATTTGTTTTTGCAGATAATACTACCAAAGTGAATTTACAATTTTATAATTAATAATAATTTAGTTTTTATTAATTGTTTTAGTAAAATAAAATTAGACACCTAATTCTTTTTAAAATTTTACTTTAATTTTTTATAATTTTTTTTGTTTGGATACCTTCTGAAGTTTTAATTATTAAAATATAAATACCATTATTTAAATAACTTAAATCTATGGTTTCATCGCTTAGTTTTATTTTTTGATTCACCCCTAAAGTATTGTAAAGATTTATTTCTATGATTTCTAGACTTTCTAATGTTTCGATTTGAATCAAGTGACTGCTAGGGTTTGGGTAAAGATGAATATTTTTTTCTATGGTTGAAAGGTTGGTATTTAATAAATTAGCATCTATATAATTTTGAAAAAACAACCAAGCTTCTTCTCCAGCTTCAATATCCATATTGCCCCAGGCACCTGGCCAATCATGTCCTCCACCTACAACTTTATAATACCAAACTTCATTCTCATTGATTCCATTTAAATGTTTTTCACTCTCAATAAAGCTATTATCTGAAGTGTCTATATCAGGTACTAATCCATTAACCACCGTGGTGCATTCATTTTTTTCTGCAAAATAATTAATGGTAGACTGAATGCTTGGATATGCACCCCATCCATCATTATTATTTGGATCTCCAGATAAAGGTGTCACGTTATCTTGTGAACCATGTATTTCAAAAATAGGTATCGCAGGACTTTCATCACATTCATCTAAAATAACTTGTAAAATCATTCCCGCTACGGGAGCTACTGCTTTGAAAGTATCGTAAGCTTGACAAGCCAACATATAACACATTTCACCACCATTTGACATACCAGTTGCAAAGGTATAATCAGGATTTAATGCTTGGGTATCTTGAAGGTATACTGCTAATTCGGTTAAAAAACCAACATCATTGACGGTTTCATTTTGATGAAATGCATAGCCTACATTCCAAAATCTATTTCCTCCCGAATCTACTGTCCCTCTAGGATAACAAACAGCAAAGCCATATTGGTCTGCAAAATCATTCATTTTAGAGTAGTTTTTAATATCATTAGCGTCTCCAGTAAAGCCATGCATTACGAATACTAGTGGCAGTTGTTCATTCAATTCTGTAGGCTCATAATAGATATACTGTCGATCAATGCCATCATGATCAAAGATAGTATATTGTGCTTGTGCCTCTAAAACAAATAAAATGATAACCGATACTAAAACTAAGATTCTGTATTTTTTTTTCATGATTTATTTTTGTATTTATTAGTCTTAGCTAACATTTTAATTAAGTAAATTAAATGTTTAAACCTAATTACTAAAATATTGACCAACAAAATTTATAATTAATTGATACTTATAGGTATTGAGTTTTTCTCGTATTTATTGTGAATCACTATTATTGCCAATCCAAAAAGAACAGCCACAACAATTAAAATAGTGCTTATTAATCCAGTCACTCCAAATGACATTCTTATTAAGATTGTAGAGATAACAAATCCTGAGTTTCTTATAATTTTATGAAACTGGTCTGTATAAAAGAAGGAGATTAAAAGTAGTACTACATCGACTAAGATTAGTATTGTAAAAAATTGATCAAAAAATAAATTATTAATACTTTCAAAGGACGGTAATTTGTTGTTTGCAACAGAGATTCCAGCAGTCCAATTAATGAACGTGTACAATGCCATAATAAAAAACAGTGGCACTAATATTACCGCAATTAATTTTTTCTTTTTAATAAACTTTTCAATAACACCTTTAATACTAGTTTTCTGCATTACTTTTTGTTTTCCTTGCTTTTGAAATAGAAATATTAAATAAAAAAGCAAAAGAGAAGCAAGTAAATCATAGGTGAATTGCAAGTCTCCTTTTATCTCAAACCAATTTGCAGAAACTTCTAAAGCAGACAAATCTTTAAATAATTTGCGAATAATAATTAGTGTTATTATTTCGTATTGTTTTGTTATATAGGTCGTAAAAGATTTAGGTAAATAATAAATTAAGAGATATACCTCGTAAATAAGAATAAATGAAAAGGGTGTATAAACGGCTGATATAGGATTTGTTAGTAATTCTGAGTTTAATGGTAAAGTTAGAAAATCAAATTTTATTAAATAAATGATCGCTAAATGAATAAAAAAGCTGAGTAATGCCAATTTAAGAATTATATTTTCAGCTTTTCCTCGCTTTTTTTCAGAGAGGAACATATCGAAAATATATGGTATTATACTTTTTGTATTAATCATTAAAATATATTTTAAACAACTATTTGTGGATGGTAACGACTCTTATAAAAAACTAATTTAGTAAATATAACCGAATGTAATGTTATTACATGCTTTTTTTGAACAAACAATGAATATTTTTTAAATATACAACGTATTATATCTTAGTTATTTAGTTAGAATTAAATCGTTAATTGCATCCCAAAGCTTAATTCTTATTTCTAAAGATTGCTTTGCTACTGTTAGTGTTTCATTCCATTTTTGGTCATCCTC
>MDSY01024515.1_pt1 | contig 10789 bp, 11 predicted proteins | sample 811131 | NCBI WGS metagenome assembly MDSY01 (sample SAMN05326643, study PRJNA326480) | marine metagenome | isolation source: seawater | place: Atlantic Ocean: South West | collected 2010
ATTTTTTGCTGCATCAATTAATTTTTTTTCAGGTCTCTCTAAGTAATCTCTACGATTGAATGATATTAGAGCTTTTTTGTTAATACCCCACAAAAAAGAATTGGGTAATATATTATTAATTTCTTTTAAATTGACATAAGCCATGTAAAGAGAGTATTTAAATTCATGATCGAAGGGTTTTTTTCTTGAATGAAAAACTGATCCTCTATAAATAGCACTTTTCATTTGTTAAATTTCAACTCCAAAATTTTTACATACATCTAAAGCACTTAAAACACCATCTTCATGAAATCCATATCTCCAATAAGCTCCAGCAAAATATGTATTTTTTATTCCACTTATTTTATTTTTTTGAGATTGTGCAAAAACACTTTTTTTATTAAATGTTGGATGACTATAATTAATTTTTTTTATTATTTTTGAAGGGTTTATATTATTTTCCATATTAATACTTACGCAAAAAGTATTTTTTGACTTTATTGATTGCAAAATATTCATATTATATGTTAATGATACATTTAAATTTTGATCCTTTGGAATGTAACTATTCCATGAAGACCACATTTTTTTATTTTTAGGAAGAACAGAAGTGTCTGTGTGTAAAATAGCTTGATTCAATTGGTATGGAATATTAGCAAGAATCTCTTTTTCTTGATTAGTTGAATCTTCTAAAATTTTTAATGCTTGATCACTGTGACAAGCCAAAATCACAGCATTAAATTCTTCTTTTTCATTATGATCAGTCTTTAGATAAATAGTATTTTTATCTCTTTTAATTGAATGAACTTTTGAATTTATTCTTATTCTATTATCAAAAGGTTTGATTAATTTTGAAACATATTGTTTTGAACCTCCTTTTATAACTCTCCATTTTTTACTTGGATTAATTGATAATAAGTCATGATTTTTATAAAATTCAAATAAATATTTAGCGGGCATTTGTTCAATTTCATCAAAATTAGTTGACCAAATAGCAGAAGCCATTGGCAAGATAAATTTTTCATAAGTATAATTGTTGATTTTTGCACTTTTAATAAAATCATGTACTGTGTATGAAAAATCATTATTATGTTTAAGAAAAGTTTTTGCCTTTTTAAAATAAGTAAAAATTCCGAATAAGAGTTTATAAAACCGAAAGCTAATTATATTAGATTTATTTCCAAAAAGAGCTTTTAAATTTCCAGTTCCATATTCCATTCCAGATCGTTCACACGATAATGAAAAACTCATAGTTGATGGTTGTGTTTCAACTTTTAATTTGTTTAAAATTTTTACAAAATTTGGGTAAGTATCATTGTTATAAACTATAAACCCTGTATCTACGTTTAATTGATTATTATTTTCATCATTTACTGTAATAGTATTTGTATGACCTCCAATATAATTATTTGATTCAAATAGTGTTATATCATGCTTTTTATGTAATAAATAAGCAGATGTTAAACCCGATATACCTGAACCGATTATAGCAATTTTCATAAATAGTTTTTTGTAAAAATTTAATTATTTTACTGAGGTTAATCCTCCATCTAAACTTATTACTTGACCTGTTGTCCAATTATTTTTTTCAGATATTAACCACTCTAAACAATCAGATATAATATCAGGTTCACCAATTTTATTTAGTGGATGTAGTTTTAATGAAGTTTCTAAAGCTATTTTATTATTGACGATTCTACTTGACATGGGGGTATTTACAAGACCAGGTGCTATACAATTCACTCTAATATTTTTTTTTGCATAAGTAGCTGCTGCTGATTTAGTTAAACCTATGACTCCAGCTTTTGCTGAAGCAATAGCTTCATGATTTGGTAATCCAATTAAAGCTGCAGACGATGCAAACAAAGTTATTGAACCTCCATCTTTTGAAATTCTTTTTACTGATGATCTCACAATAGCCATAGAAGAAGTTAGATTAGTTAAAATTGTTTTATTCCAATCTGCTTCATTAGTCATGTGAGCAGGTTTTAAAATTAAAGAACCAATGCAATTTATAATTCCTTTAAAATCATTAAAATAATTATCTGCAAACTTAAAAGTATCTTCGATTTCATCAAAATTTGGATTTTCAATGGAACAAGTAACAATATTTTTATTTTTCAGTTTTAGATCATCTAACCTTTCTTTGTCTCTAGCTACACCAAAAACTCTATTTCCTTGATTTAATAATTTTTCAGTAATACTTGAACCAATACCTCCAGTACAACCAAATATTGCATAATTAGCCATCTTTTTTTAAATCCTTTTCATTAGTTATGTGGGATTTTAATATAATCCAAATCATATCCTTGTTTGAGAAGATTTTGATTGATTATTTTAAAGTTTTCATTACTTATTGTCTTTTCTCTAGACATAATCCATAATAGTTTTCTATTGGGATAACCAATAACTGTGTATGAATAATCTTCATCTAAATCAATGATAAAATATGGGAATTTTAATGGCCAAAAAGGTTGAATTTGCCATTCAGAATTAGATTCTAAATTTTTTATAAAAGCTTTTTGTCTTAATATTCTCTTTTTACCATCAAATCCATTTTGATTAAATGAATATTTTACATCTATATGCCCTTTTTTATTCAATGAATATTCCTCAATTGAATTAAAGGGATTTTTTTCAATCCAGTTAGGTTTTATAGCAATAACATACCATTTTCCCATAAATCTTTGAATATCTACATTTTCGACAGGTTTTAAATCTTTCATTGCTTGTCCAGTACAACTTGTTGTGAGGTTGATAGTTAGTAATATAAATAATAGTTTCTTCATGATCTAAAAGTCTTAGAAAATGGAATTAAGACGGGTGTGTGTTTTTTATATTTAATATAAGAATTAACACTCCCCCACTTTAAATCTGCTTTTTCTTCTAGTAGATTAATACCACTTATATTTATTAAAAGCCAAATGACAAAAAAAGGAGAAATTAATGTCAAATATTGAAAGCCAGTTAATGTTGGAAAAGATATGATCGAAATTCCAATCCAAATTAACATCTCTCCAAAATAATTAGGGTGGCGTGAAAATTTCCACAAACCAGTTGAAATAAATTTATTTTTATTTTCAACATTCCTTTTAAAACGTTTTTTTTGTTCATCGGAAATTACTTCAATAGAAAAACCAATAATCCATATTGCTAATCCTATTACATAGAATAAATCATTAAAATATGAAACATTATTAATGATAACTGTTAAACCATTTAAGGAAGTGATAAAAACCCACATACCAGATACTGTCCAGGTAACAAAAAATTTAGAAAAAGATTTTTTCAAATTTGTGAATCTTTTATCTACTTTATCTCGACTTATTCTAGAAAATAAAAAATAACCTAAACGAATTGACCAAACAAATATTAATATCAAAATTGTTAAACTTCTGACATTAATTATATTTTGAGTTTTAGTCAAAAAATAAATACTTAACAATAATGAGAATAAGTATGCTACAGTTCCTGTTATATCAAAATACTTTTCAGTTTGAGCAATATATGAAGGTAAAAAAACAATCCAATGTATAAAATATATTGAAAACATAACTAAAATAAAAAATGGAGTATTTTCAATAATAGCAAATTGTGGATTTGCAAAAAAAGCAAAAAGCAATGAAAGCATTAAAATTACAATTACATTAACTAAATCTTTAAAGTTTATATTCATATTAATTTAAAGACGCATTTTTTACATCATTAAAAATATTATTTGCTGCTGTTTTGTTTAGCCATTCTACTAAAAATTTAGGTAATCTACCACCAGTATCCATATATACCCTATATGAAACCTCACTAACATCTTGGTCTAATTTATTTATTTTCCAAATGCCTACACCAGTATTCAAAAAGATTACATTATCTAAAAAATTTTCTCTATTTAATACATAGTCAATATGATTTTTATCATTTTTATTTAATAAAATCCATGAAATTTCATTTGTTTCATCTTCGAAACCAGACATTCTAAAAATATAGTGCCTGTCACTTATAAATGGAATTGGAACAGGTAAATGTTGATAAGCATCAATCATGTTTTTTTTTCTTGATATTACAGTAGTTGAAACGAGTTTTGAACTAACAAAAATAGTATCATAGTTTTCAACGTTACTAATCACATTCATTATTTTTTTTGAATTTACAGATATAGTATCTTTTATCATTAGAGCTTGATATTCAGCACCAAAAATCTCTTTAGTAAAAACTGCAGGGAAATCATTTTCTTTTCTATTATCATTTATTTGATTCCACCCATATGTTGTATGTAATTCGTTCACTATATATTCATTACTTTGACAAATTAAAATTTTAAATGTTAAAAATATTAATAAAGATAGCTTCATTTATTTATCGGATTAATTTTTTCTGCCAAATAGTAAAGAAATGGAACACTAACTCCCCACACAAATGACAATATTAATATATTTTGTGAAAAATTCATGTTAATAGATAATGCATCCATATTATTTCCGACGAAATAATTTAATGGGCCGAATATTGCACCCAAAAGAATTGCAATTAAATATCTTTTTTTTATCCAACTTCCTGAATGATTAATTGTTGCAGCAAATCCTATCCACATGGCAATTATCCATAAGGGTGCTAGATTATCTGAAAAAACTCCATTATAAGTAATGAATCCTGAAAATGCTTTAATTGAATCAACAAAGAAGCCAATAATTCCAGCAATACTTAGAAATAAAATTTCCTTCTTTTTATTTTTTATCATTAAAAGATGGAAAAAGATAAAAAGCAACATCACAAATGGACCAAAATATGGTTGATTATATTTTACAACTCCCATTACACAGGCCCACCAAGACAAATAAAAACCTAATCCGTTATATAATTTTTGTATAAATGATATCAATTTTTATTCATATTTAAATATGAAAGATTTTCAGCGTTATATTGTATGGGATTAATTTTGAGATTTTCAAACAACTCTTTTGATTCACACGTATTATCTTCCATAATCATGGTTAATTGTTCAGGGGTAACTGGAAACCACTTAAAATACTTAAATATAGAAGCTATTGATTTAACAACAAAAACAGGAGCAGGTATTGCGAATTTTTTTTTCCCTACAGCTTGTGAAACTGTTTTAATCATATTTTTCCAGGAAACTTTATCAGGTCCTCCTAAATTGTAAATTTTATTTAGCATACTTTCATTATTTATTGATTTAACAAAAATTGATGCTACATCTTTTACATGAATTGGGCTAAATGAAAATTCCCCTGCATTTAGAGGAACTAAACCGTTATGAAACAATGGTGCAGGAATTGGCAAGCTCAACATGTCATTTAGTATTTGAGTGTTAAATTCTGGCCTACCATTACCTCTAGGATCACCAAAAAGTGAAGTAGGACGAAATATTGTATAATTTAATCCTGAATTTTTTAAATATTCATCTGCCATAAATTTAGTTTTCTGATAATTTGTTCCGTGTGGTTTTACTCCATTCGCACTCATTAATATAAATTTTTTAACATTATGGGTTTTAGATATATCAATGCAAGATCTCGCCGCTTTAAATTGTAACTTTTCCCAAGTAATACCCTTTCTTGGAAACTCTCTTATGACTGCAATCAAATAAATTACAACATCAGCTTGACTGATTACTTCTTCAACTATATCAGTATTATCAATATCACCTTTAAAAATTTCACATTTTTTAGGTTTCATTATTTTTTTTTCACTTCCATTTCTAACTAATAATCTAGGTGTGAAACCTTGATTAACTAATTCTTCGACTATGTAGCTTCCCACATAACCTGTTCCACCAAAAACTGCGACTTTCATATTTATCTCCTATTAGGTAAGATCAATCAGATGATAACTGCTTAAATGATTTAATGAAATTATAATTATAATCTTTAGATAATTTTAATTTGTTAAAAAGTGGTCCACACAAAAAAATTTGAGCATTAATTTTTTGGTTGATTTCAAATATTTTGTTTAAATCTTCTATAACATGAGATTCATTCTCAATCCATGTGCATGAAACATATATTCGATTTGGGTGTGATATATCAAATAGAGATTCAATTTTATCTAAAGGAGTATTAATTCCTGTATTTATGACATCATAACCTCTTGTTAGAAGAATTTGTTCAACAATCATAAGTGGAATATCATGCATATCACCTCTTATTCCGATACAAATGGACAAACCTTCCTTTTTAGAAGGTTTATTTATTATTGAATAAAGACCGTGAATACAAGTTTGTAATGTGTTTGTGGCAATATGTTCTTTATAAATAGGCATTCTTCCTGCATGCCATTCACTACCAATATGCCGGAATACAGGAGAAACTAGATTATCATAAATTTTATAAAGATTTGTTCCTGATAAATATAGGCCTGTCATAATTTGATTACACAATTCTCTATTACCTGCAAGTGCTTTGTCTAAAAAAATATCCCTAAGTTGAGAAATTTGTCCTGTTAAAATTAGTTGATTTAATTGTCGTTCTTCTGACGAATCATACGGTAAAATATTTAACTTTGATCTATATTTAGAATTATCATTTAAAAATGCAGAAACATGGCGCATCAAGAATTTTCTGTGACCTCCAGCAGTGATTACACAATCTAATTTACCAGCGTCTGTCCAACGCTTGATGGTTGAAACGTTTACACCCAATATGTTAGAAACTTCTTCTGATGAAATATATCTTTGTACCATTTATTTTAAATATTTATGGCATATATTAATGTTAATATTTTTAAAAACCAAGGTAATTTGCACGATTTGCACGTTTCTTTTTATGATTCATTTAATAATTTAATTATAGTTGCTTTTATGATAATAATTACTAAAATTACACTCTCGTTATTTGACAATTCAGCTGAGTTATTTATCCAGAAAGGTGGAGGGATCAGGCCCATTGAAACCTTAGCAACCATAATTAATATTTAAGGTGCTAATTCCTGACTCAGGTATTTATAATGAGTAAAGATAATTGCAATTTTTGCTGAGTCTTTTAAAAAATCACACAAACAATAATAACAATCAAATTAACATATTTTATTAATTAACACATATCTCTATGGGAGAGATATTGTTATGAACATATCAATATATTTATAGGGGGGTATAAAATGAATATTTTAAATAAAATTCAATTGAGTGCTAAAAATATCTTTAATAAATATATTAACAAAAAAGGGGAATTTAAAATGAGTGACAAACCGCAACACTTTGAAACTTTACAAGTTCATGCTGGACAAGAAGTAGATAAAACTACTAATTCTCGAGCAGTTCCAATTTATGCAACATCTTCATACACTTTTAATGATACTGATCATGCCGCAAATTTATTTGCTGGAAAGGAATTTGGTAATATTTATACTAGAATAATGAATCCAACAAATGACGTATTAGAAAAAAGAATTGCTGCGCTTGAAGGAGGAGTTGCTGCATTATCAACTGCCAGCGGACAATCCGCACAGTTTTTAGCATTACAACAAATAGCAAAAGCTGGAGATAACATAATTTCAACAAGCTTTTTATACGGAGGTACATATAATCAGTTTAAGCTATCATTTCCAAGATTAGGCATTGATGTAAAATTTGCTGATGGTGATAATCCCGATTCAATAAAATCATTAATTGATGATAAGACAAAAGCTATTTATTTAGAAACAATGGGTAATCCAAAATATAATATTCCTGATTTCGAATCAATTTCTAAGATTGCTAAAGACAACGGTGTTCCTTTAGTTGTTGATAATACATTTGGAATGGCTGGGTATATATGTAAACCAATTGATTTTGGAGCAGATATTGTTGTGGCATCAACAACAAAGTGGATTGGTGGTCATGGAAATACAATTGGCGGCATAATTGTTGACGCTGGTACATTCCCATGGAATAATGGAAAATTTCCAGAATTTACTGATCCATCACCATATTATAATGGTATAAGCTTTTGGGAAGTTTTTGGTCCAGAAGGTGTTTTAGGAGCAAATGTTGCCTTTATAATTCGAGCTCGCTTTGAAGGTTTAAGAGATTTTGGTCCATCCCAAAATCCTTTTGGATCTTTTTTATCTCTACAGGGATTAGAAACATTGTCATTAAGAGGTCAAAGACATGCGGAAAATGCGCTTGAACTTGCAAATTGGTTAAATGAACATGATAATGTGGAATGGGTAAGCTATCCAGGATTAAGTAATCATCCATCTCATGAAAATGCAAAGAAATATTTAACTAATGGTTTTGGAGCTGTTTTATCTTTTGGAGTAAAAGGTGGTGCTGAATCTGGAAAAAGTTTTATTCATAACGTAAAATTAGCAAGTCATTTAGCTAATGTTGGAGATGCTAAGACATTGGTTATTCATCCAAATTCAACAACACATTCACAATTAACTGATGAAGAGCAATTAAGCGCAGGAGTAACACCTGATTTAATAAGAGTTTCTGTTGGAATTGAACATATCGATGATATTAAAAATGACTTTTCTCAAGCTTTTAATAGTTAAATTAAGGGGTTAAGTGGTAAGTAAAGCGAGAAGAAATATTTCCTCTCGCTTTATTTTTTTTAAAAAAAGGATATAATAAAATTATGAAAATTTTAGTCCTAAACTTGATGCCTAATAAAATTGAGACTGAAAATCAAATTACAAATGTTCTCAAAAATAAAAATTTTGAATTAGAATTCACTTTCCTAAGAACTGCATCTTATAAATCTAAAAATACTGATTTTTCTTATTTAGAAAAAAATTACAAAGTATTTGATGAAATTTCCAATTTAAAATTTGATGGATTTATATGCACGGGTGCTCCAGTTGAAACAATGAGATTTAATAAAGTCATTTATTGGGATGAATTAAAAACTATTTTTAAATGGGTAAGAAAAAACTCTATACCATCTTATTATATCTGTTGGGGAGCTCAAGCAGCTTTAAAAATTTTTTATGAAATTGAAAAATTTACACTTAATCAAAAATTATCAGGAATATTTGATCAAATAATAATGAAAGAAAGTAAAATTTTAAAAAATCTTAAAAAACCAATATTTATTCCAGTTTCAAGATTTACAGGAACAAAAATGCAAAAAGTTTTACAAAAAAAAGATCTTGAAATATTATTATATTCAAAAAAAACTGGTCCATGTTTAATAGCAAATAAAAAATTTAATGAATATTATAATTTTAATCATTTTGAATATTCAACTGGGACATTAAACGATGAATATTCTAGAGATAAAAAAAATAACTTTAATATTAATATTCCTGAAAATTACTATCCAAAAAATAATCCTAAAAATAAACCAATTAATTGTTGGAGTGAAAATGCCATAATTTTTTATAATAATTGGTTAAATGAAATTTTTTTTATAAATAAAAAACTTTAAAAAGTTTGTAACTTTCATATGAAAATGATTTAGGAATTTATGAAGATTTTAAAATTTGGTGGTTCTTCAATTTCATCAGCAGAAAGAATTAATTCAGTATGTGATATAATTAAAAATGAATATCAAAGAAAATCCGTAGTTGTATCAGCTATGGGTGGTGTTACTGATCTTTTAATAAAGCTAGCTGAAGAAAAAAACAAAAGTAAATATGAAACTATTTTCAACGATATAAAAGAAAAGCATTTGCAATGTGTTAAAAAACTAAAACTAAAAAAAGTCGAATTTATTGAAAACTATTTTATTGAACTTCAAAAAGTTTCTAAAAATTATAAAATTGATTTAAAAGAAAAAAAAGACCGAATTTTATGTTTTGGTGAACTTTTATCTTCAAAGATAATATCCACAAATTTAAGTGAAAATTTTGGAGTGAAAGCTGAACAACTTGATGCAAGAAAAGTAATTAAAACAAATGAATCATATGGAAATGCATTTGTATATCTTGAAGAATCATCACTCTTAATTAAAAAATATTTTTCTAAAATTAATAAAGTTCAAATTATAACTGGATTTTTGGGGTCCTCAGAAAATGGAAATTCAACTACTTTAGGTAGGTCTGGATCAGATTACACTGCTTCGATATTTGGAGCAGCTTTAAAAGTAAGTTTAATTGAAATATGGACTGATGTTAATGGAATTCTCTCAGCCAACCCAAAAATTGTAAAAAATGTAGTAAATATTCCAAAATTAAATTATGAAGAAGCAATGGAACTTGCACATGCAGGAGCAAAAGTAATTTTTCCACCAACTATGATTCCTGCACTCTATAACAATATTCCTATTAAAATTAAAAATACATTTAATTTAAAAAACAAAGGCTCTTTAATTTCAAATGAGGTTGCAAAAAATAAAAAAAACCCGATTATAGGTATTTCTTCACTTTCAAATATTATACTAATAAGGCTTGAGGGTGCGGGTTTGGTTGGTGTTAAAGGAATAATTGGAAGACTTTTTTCTAAACTTGCTCAAAATGAAATAAATATAATTTTAATTTCAATGTCCTTTAGTGAACATTCAGTATGTTTTGCTATTAAACCAGAATTTGAAAAAATAGCTCTTTCAAATTTAAAAAAAGAGTTTCAAGATGAAATACAAAATAAACAAATTGATAAAATATCTAGTGAAAAAAATCTTTCAATAATAGGTGTGGTAGGTAATGGAATGATTAATAAACCTGGTATATCAGGAGATTTATTTAAAACATTAGGTGATAACAATATAAATGTTATTGCCATTGCTCAAGGTTCATCAGAAAGAAATATTTCTTTTATAACAAAAGAAGCTGATCTTCATAAAACAATAAATCTACTTCATAATAAATTCTTCTCTAAGGATAAAAATGATGCGAATATTTACCTTCTAGGTGTAGGGAATATTGGAAAAGA
>MDSY01135565.1_pt1 | contig 10789 bp, 9 predicted proteins | sample 811131 | NCBI WGS metagenome assembly MDSY01 (sample SAMN05326643, study PRJNA326480) | marine metagenome | isolation source: seawater | place: Atlantic Ocean: South West | collected 2010
CCCCAACATGTTCGTGGTCACCGTCAGCATTAAAGCCAGCGCTCCATTACCCAGCGCGCTCGTCACCAGCGTCACCCCCGACGTTAAAGTTGTGGGAACGCACGAAAACAGCGCTAGCCCGTACCGAAACTGAACCGGTTCGAACGGAATTTGGACTATCGCGAATCCGAGCATCGGAGTTATCACAAGAATCGTGACGATGCCGTACACTAGTGCTACGTGCGCGGACAACGCGTTCTTGATATCAGCCGTCTTCAGCGTAACGCCGCTGATGAAAAAGATCACAACAATGCATATCGTCTGCGTTATCGGGAAATCGCCAGCCGTGGGGGTGCCGAGCTCCCGGCCGGGCAGGGGCCACGCTAATGCTAGGGTGATTGCGAATATGAACCCTAACACTAAGAAGTTCTTGAGCAACCAGGGCTGCCACAGTTTCCAAACCGAAACGCAGTCCATGGACGCCATAGCTACCACAGGTGTGGCGGCGTCGTGGTCGCGCGAGCGAGGAATGAAAGAACCTCGGAGTTCCGGCCGCAGAAATCGGCGGAAAAACGCAAGCTCGAAAACGCTTTTTTGTTTCCCTTCCGATTTTCCCACCTCGGTGACACACTCTGTATGGGCATTGAGTTCACATTTCGTGTAAATGGAGATTTTTGGCTGAGCTCTCGACCAATGAAAGCACTTTTTTCTCTTTTGGCGGACTCTCTTTTGAAGTTCTCACATCCATCTGCAGCTTCATACCTACACACACAACCATGATTGCCGCTACCTCTTCCTTCGCCGGTGTCCAGATCACCAAGGCCGTGGCCGCCCCCAAGGCGACCGGCCGCGTCGCGCTCGTCATCGAGGCGCGCCGCACCAAGGCTTCCGCACCTTCCGGCGGGTCCACCAAGGTACGCTACGAACGAACATTTGTGTTTTGGTTTGCGTTGAAATATCAACCGGTCGCACGCGGCTCCCCTGGGTCTTCGTTTCGTGACCATCGCTGACCCGAACCCGTTCCTTCCCCCACAGGTTGCCAAGTTCGGCTCCATCGCCCCTCCCGACCTGTACCCCGAGTTCGGCGTGTACCCCGGCGGTGGCGAGTCCCCCATCATCCCCTTTGACGACGACAAGAACGCGGAGCGCGAGATCATCCACGGCCGCTGGGCTATGCTCGGCGTGACGGGCGCGTGGGCTGCGGAGAACGGCACCGGCATCCCCTGGTTCACCGCGGGCACCCTGTGCACCCCCGATGACTGCACCGCCGTGGCGGACAAGTTCCCCGGCGCCGTGGCGCCCCTCGCCCCCGAAGGCTCGGGCTACCCCTCGTTCTGGGCCGTCCTCGCCCTGGAGATCTTCCTCGTGGGTTCCGCGGAGTGCTACCGCACCGGTTTGTTCGAGAACCCCTTCCCCGAATTGGAGCTCTCCGTCACCCCCGGCGGCCGCTTCGATCCCCTCGGGTTCGCCGAAGCCGGTGACCTCGAGGAACTCAAGGTGAAGGAACTCAAGCACTGCCGTCTGTCCATGTTTGCATGGCTCGGATGCATCATGCAGGCTTTGGCCACGCAAGAGGGGCCCATTGCCAACTGGCAAGCGCACGTCGCGGACCCCGTGCACGCCAACGTCCTGACCAACGCCGCCTCCGGCTTCGGCTTCTACTAAGCAGTACGGATGTACTAAACAGCACTAGATATGCGCGGTAGAGAAACAAGAGTTGTCGATTGTATACGGAAGACAATTTGGAATTACTTTGAGTCGCGCGCGTTTTTTCTCGTCACTAATCTAATCACACGTCTACGCTGGACTCGATTTTGTACCTTTAAACCCTCAAAACCCAGTTAGTTGTACTGCATGTACTTCGCCGTGGACGAAAACTTCTGGTACCCCTTGATGACTTTCGCGATGGCGTCCAGGAAGTCTTTTTCGTTGACTGTTTTTCGCCGCTGTCGGATTGCGAACATACCAGCTTCGGTGCACACGGAGTGGATCTCCGCCCCCGTGGCGTTGGGGCATAGGCGGGCCAACAGTTCGTACCGAATATCACGTTCCACCGCCATCGAACGAGTGTGAATCCGAAAGATCTGCGTCCGGGATTCCAAATCAGGCAACCCGAACTCCACCTTGCGGTCCAGACGGCCCGGTCTTAGTAACGCGGGATCAAGCGTATCAGGCCTGTTCGTCGCCATCAGCACTTTGATGTTCCCGCGCGCGTCGAAGCCGTCTAGTTGGTTGACAATCTCCAGCATGGTTCGCTGCACTTCGTTATCCCCGCCCTGCCCGTCGTCGAACCGCGCCCCCCCGATCGCATCCACCTCGTCGAAAAAGATCAAACACGCCTTTTTGGATCGCGCCATTTGGAACAATTCGCGGACAAGACGCGCGCCTTCGCCGACGTATTTTTGCACCAGCTCGCTTCCGATGACGCGGATGAAACACGCGTCCGTTCGGTTGGCCACCGCACGTGCGAGCAGCGTCTTGCCTGTACCAGGAGGCCCGTAGCACAAAACACCCTTGGGCGGGTCAATACCGAGTTGCACGAACTTTTCAGGGTGCAACAAGGGTAATTCAACAACCTCCCTCAACTTTTCCACTTGCTCCTTGCTCCCGCCAACGTCATTGTACGTCACGTCCGGCTTCTCCTCCACGGTCATCATGGTAACGGTCGGGTCTATTTTAGCCGGCAACGGAATGTGGATGAAGTATTTCGTTCGGTCAACGCCCACGCGCATGCCTTCCTCGATGTCAGTGGGGGCGACTGGAGGGATGGAAAGGGTGTTGAGGGTTAGTCAGACAGGATTGATTGAGACGTCGTAAGGAAGGAAAGACACACGTCGCGGGTTCGAGTCGACGGTGTGAGCCGGACACTGTATGACTGCGTGTATGCGCAAACAGTCTCATCCTTCGCGGGAAACAGTCATCCATAAAAATAACTCACCGTGCTGCCCCAGCCCGACCACGAACTTCGCAATCTGCTTCACGTTGATCACGTACTGCGCATCATCCGTCCCGGGGTTTATTATTTTCGTACACCGCGCGACTTGCAGGGGTTGTTCTTCCTGCATCGCTTGCTTGTCTTGCGTCAGGTCCCAGGTGGAGGGCTGTGCGAGGCCCGTGTCTGACTCTTTAATCCCGCAAAGGTCGTTGACATTTTTAGAAATCTTTGTCAGATCTAACTCCAACCCTTTAATCGAATCAGAATACGGCCCCAACCCGTACGTTTTCAAAAGCGCGATGTCATCTTCATCTAGCGGGATGATCTTCTTCTCCTCCTCGGGATCCGGGTCCTCGACGGGCTTGCCCATTTTTGTGGCTCTGAAGGGTTGAGGAGGTTATGGAGGATACGATTGGTCAGTCCACTGTAGGAGCCTACCTCACTCGATCTCCCGTGGATCTGAAAAAAGATCTCAGCGGGGGGTTTCTACTAATGAACGGTCTTGTCATGCCAGCCAGATCTGGGGAGTCCGTGTGGGTCGTGGGTGATTACCACACCGTGGTGGGTGGATTCGGAAAGGGACGGTGGTTGCTGGAAGGACCGGCGCGAGAGTAACGAAGTGGGAAGGCAAAGGTCGCACCTGCGTAACCGAACGGCCGCGTCACCCCAGAGTGCTGACACGACAGAGACGAAGCTTTTTCTTAGACTCGCCTGGTTTTGATGAAATCGCTCTCGTCCAAAACTGCGAGCCGCGGGCAGTTACATTTCATTCCGCATTGCACAACGTTCAACAATGCCGAAAGCACGCAAGACCGCGCGGCGCTCCACCGGTTCAAAGGTGCGGAAGTCGCACGGGAGCAAGGCGAGGCAAAGCCACGTGCAGATCTCGAAAGCGTCCAAAGTGACGCGCGCCTCCACACCGACCGCCAAAGCGGGCAAGATTGGCGTCAAGAAGATTGGCCACGCCGCGATTGGGCACTCCACGCCGCTTCGGGGACGGAATAACAAATTCATAACCAGGTGGCTGCCCTGGTTCAGGAGTTTCGGGTCAGGGTTCATGAGGGCGAAGAAGTAATTGAAGTGATGATGTAGTTTTATATCGCTTCGATCGGGTGGGAGCTTTGGGGACATCACCAAAGGCACGGTACGGCACTCGCGTAATTGTTTAATTTGTTTCATTTTCTGAAAAGCTAAATTCTATATCGTCGCGTTCATGTACGCTCATCCCCGTCTCTTCCCCACTGGTACCACAGCCTGTGCGGTGTCTTTTGAAGTGTCTTTATCCATATCATTCGTGTCCTTCTCTTGTCCCCGTTTCCGTTTCGCTCCCAATTGCGCGGTCGCTTTCGCCGCAGCCGCCTTTTCCTTGGCTTTCTCTTTCTTCTCCGCTTTTTCTATTTTTTTGCTTTCCTTCGCGATCGCTTTGTCCCGAACTTTAACCGCCTGCTTTTTGGCCTTCGCGTCTTGCCTTGATAAAATAATAAAACGGTTCCGGCATATCTTGTCTGTTATGTCCGTGAACGATCCGTGTGAACCCATTTCGCGCGCCACTTGGGCCCACGCCGTGGAGGTTTCAATTTCAGTTTCGGCGTCGCCGGCGCCTCTTGTTGTGGTCGAGAATTTTGCGACGGTGGCTTTTAATGCATTATCACTCGCTTCACTCCACGCAAACTCTTTCTTGTTCAACACGTTGGTCCAGCGCTCCCTGCACTGCACGTCCGTGCGCGACACGACGTGTGCCGCGATTTTCGACCACGGGAGGGGGGGTTCAGTGGGTGAGGTTTCGTGATGGGTAACTGCGGTACTCGACGGGGTAACAAGCGCAACCGCAAGCGACGTCGCTTGAGAGCACCCGCGCGTCTCGCCCTCGCCGCTACCCGCCTCAGGTAACACACCCACCTCGCCCCTGTCTACCCCCCCGCCAAACACCCTAGCATGCGCTGCGACTGCGAACCGCAGCGTGTCGTCCTCTTCAGGTAACCAAACTCCCTTGCGTCGCCCAGGACACAGAACTTTCGTCCAGCGGTGTAAGCACTGCTGGTGCGTGTGCCCCGGCAGGGAAAGCGCCGCTTCCGCCCACTGCCCGGTTCCTCTTTTCAACACAAAGGCTTTGAGTTTTGAATCCTCATCGCTGGTCCACGTGCTTTTCACGAGCTTAGGGTTGAGAAACGCCTGGTACCGTCCAGCACACTGCGTAGCACTTCTCAAGCCCCTTGGTTCTCGCTGGTTATTGGGAGCGAGCGAAAGGTTGAAGGCAGTGTTTGTTTTGTTTAATTCTTCAGCAATTTTCACCCAGGTTCTTTCCCCAAATTTCTTCGCCGCGGTCACGAGCCGGTCGTCTTCCAAGTCATCAAACGCGCTCTGTTCTAACCGCGGGTCCCGGCAGTTCTGCCATCTAAGCTTACAATCAATAGGGTCCCTTTTCGGTAGGTGGTTCGCAACGACTTCTGACCAATCAATAGCGTTCGCGTCCGCCACGATTCCATTGAATCCATTCGATTTATCCAACAAATCCTCAAGCGATGAGGTACCAGCGCCGCTAATCTCGCTTAACGTCATCTTTTCGCGACTGAATATCCGCGCCTGCTGCGTGAAGTGGTGCACCCCCCGCCGCAGCTTTAAATCATCCTCTGGACTCCACGGCTTCCAATCACGGAACGTCACGGGGACGTTTTGTCGGATCTTTACCCACGCCGGTCGGAGCGCGTCGGCGTTTTTGGGTTCGGTGTGACTTTCTTTTTTACTTCTTTGATTCGCGCCTTGAGACTCACCGCTTCCACCTCCAAACACCTTGGGCGTGAAGTATTTTCCAGGGCGCATTTGGGTAAGCACGTCATGGTACGTTTCGTGTGGGTCGTTGTCTTTTGTGTTTCCTGAGTTATTAACCCCAAAACCTGATGCGTGACTCTTCTTCACTCGCAGCGCGTCTCGCAGCTCAACAACAGATTCGCCGTTCACCACGAGATGCGCTTCGACTTCTTCGATGACTTTCCGAACGCTTCGTTGCAGGTCTCGGTTCGCTGCTAACGCAGCAGCGACGTCATTCTCGTTAACGGTATCACTCGCCAGCGCCCTTTGCAACGGCGGTTTCGCCCAGCTGGGAAGCGCGCCGCTGGTGAAGTTTCCGGCGTTGGTTTTACGAGCCAGCGATAATTGTGCCGCGCCGTTCAATCCGCCGTCGGGCGCGTCGCGACCGCGTCCGCTTTGGTACGCGCGCAGTGCCCTTGACCCAGACCCGGGAGCGGGGGCGGGTACGTATCGATCGGAGCGATTTTTTGAAGTCTTTCTTTTGTTCGTCAGAGTTTCATCTTCATCCTCGTCTTCGTCTTCATCCTCTTCGTCTTCGTCATCTTCGTCGTCGTCCCATTCCGCATTGGCGTTCCCTCGCCCACCATTCCCCGCCAACGCGAGCGCCTCTTCCGCAAGCGCGTCGTCGTCCATGTCGTCATCACTCGCACCGTCTCGATTGGTGAGTCCAGCAGTTGACGCGATTAACCGCTCATCCTCCTCATCCTCCTCGTCCCTCGCATCGTTCGCCTCACCACGACTTGTTCGCATGAAGGGCTCTGCGAAATCCCCTTGAAGCGACGCGAGAACGTCGTCGTCGTCACTCCCTGACCCGCCCTCGGAGTCGTCGACCGAGGAACCCCGCATCGCGGCGACCGTCCCCGACGAAACCCGGGGACCGTCGCGAGCGGGACGCGGGCCGGTGTGACTGACGTGAACGAGAGACCACGATGAGAGAATCTCGGCAAGAATCTCGGCGCCGAGTTTCGCTGCAGTGCAAAACACGCGCTCGCCCACCGCGCGCGGGAAATTAGGTCCAACCACCAAGGAAAGCAAATTGATATTTTTGGATGCCGGATCTGGTGTGTCACCTCTTTAACCCGTGAAGTAAAGGTCTACATGTATGTACTAACTAGTTCCGCATTTCGCCTCTGTGCTGTCAATTTTGAGACCCCCTGCTGTCCTGTCTTTTTCGCTTGTTCGATCAAGGAATCGCCTCGCTGTCACGCGTTGCCCTCACAACTAGTAAGCGCCGGAGAAGGGCGGCTGGCTCGGGAGTGAGCGGCACAATGCGGGAGCGTGCGGAGCGCAGCAGGGGCAGGGTTGAAGAGCCCGCGAGGAATCCTAAACTGCGTTCGGCGAAGACCACCGATCTGGGGAAGCGCGTCGGGGATGAAAAAACCGCGATCAAGGTTCGTCTCTACGTTTTCCTTCTGTGTTGTTTAGGGTGCTCGGGACGCGTTGGGCGTGTTGATTGTATCATCTTTCACGTCTCTCTGTGTGTGCTACGTGCATCACCGTCACATGACTTGCGCATTGCCGCGGCGTCCGCGAATTGAAGCTCCGTGGTACCCTCTACGCACACCAAGTATCTCCCCTGTCCGCGCCCTTCCTCGTTCGAGGATTGACACTGACCGCCCGCCGCCTTCCCGCCGACCCTTCCTCTTCCCTCTCTGGACCGCGCAGACGAAGCCCGGAAAGACGCTTCAAGCCGGTTCTGTGGAAACGACGAGCTCGGACAGGATAGAGGTGATTCTTTCGGACGACGACACGTACGACACACGCTGCTCGACGCTCGCGGGCCCGGGGGCAAACTCGCCCAGCGCCACGGCGAGCGACAGCGACGTCGCGGCTGGGGTGGAAATCGTGGATCTGGTGATGGAGGACCCTGTCAAGAGTTCTCCTAAAAAACGCGAGCGCGAAGAGAAAAAATCGAACAGGAACAAAAGCACATCACCTAGCACGTCTTCGCACCGCTCTGTGCGCTTGAAAGCCAGTGATGCGACGTTGGGAGGTCAAAGACGCACCGGCGACGCGCAAGGTCAAAACAAAATTATCAATGGAACGTCTTCGGATTCCGACGACAACCGGTCCAACTCGCATTTAAGCGACGGCGACTCGGGACGAAGCGGAAACCTGATTCGTAAACCCTTGACTCCTGATCGAATCGACGGGGTTGATGATGTGTCCGGTGCGGTCCTTCCTGTTCCTGAAGAGACGTCGGACGCCACGGCAGTGAACACGGCGGCCGCGATTGAAACCGTGCTGCAGGGCTTAGCCAGGGTTGACGCCACTGAAAGCGAATTGGGTGACACTTCATTCGACGAGGAGTTGAAGATTCCCGAAACCATGCTCGCCATGCCTCTTTTACGACACCAGAAACGCGCCGTGAGCTGGATGCGCAAAAGGGAAGCCGTGGGGAGCTCACCAAGGGGCGGGCTCCTCGCCGATGACCAGGGCTTGGGCAAAACTTTTTCAGCAATCGCGCTGATTGCAGCCAATCCGCCTCCCCCAAGGTGGCGATCCAACAAGCAGTCAGCTGATAAGACCAAAAAACCCACCGGAGGAACGTTAGTGGTGTGCCCCACCTCGGTGCTGCGGCAGTGGCAGCGGGAGCTGGAGAGCAAAGTTTCGAAGCAGGCGAACATGAAGGTCTTGGTGCACCACGGCGTCGGGCGCACGAAACTGGCGCGCGAACTTTCAACGTACGACGTCGTGTTGACCACGTTCGCGGTGGTGGGGCTGGAAGTTTCAGTGGGGGTTGGAGTTGCTAGTGGGGGTCCTGTTACTGCCCCTGCAGAGTCGAATATTACTTCTACCACCTCCACCTCTTCCGGCGCGATCGGCGGCGTGGAGTGGTTCCGGGTTATTCTTGATGAAGCGCAATCGGTCAAAAACGCGCGCTCGCAAGTTGCGGCGGCGGTGAGCGCAGTGAGTGCGAAGTGCCGCTGGTGCTTATCAGGTACCCCGCTCCAGAACAACGTCGACGATTTGTTTTCATACTTCAGGTTCCTTCGGTACGACCCGTACGACAATTCATCGTCGTTCCGTACCCTGATCAAGGAACCCATACGCGTAGACCCGGTCGCCGGCTTCCGCCGGTTACAACACATCTTACGCGCGGTGATGCTGCGCCGCACGAAGCAATCGAAAATCAACGGCCAGCCTATTGTCCGGCTGCCTCCCCGAACCGTGGTGCACTCACAACGCACGTTCCTCCCAGCGGAACAGACCGCGTACGCCAAGCTGCAGCTGGAGTACCGGGGGAAGATGGAGGAGTTTGCGGCCGCCGGGACGGTTTCCTCAAACTACGTCAACTTGCTTCACATGTTGTTGCGCCTGCGACAGGCGTGCAACCACCCGAGCCTAGTGGGAGGGGTGCGACAACCGGTGAGTGTTGCGTTACCGGAAGCGAGCGCGCAACCCGGTCTTCACCACGCAAGTTCCTCCGCGGATCTTTCGAAAACGCAAGGGGAAGACACGGCATTGCAATCGCCCGCCGCGAAAGTGCCCGCCTCGGCGGTTGCCGCCGCCCGGCGGTTGCCCGCCGCGTTGCGGGGCATGATGCGCCTGGCCGCGGATCACGGGAAGTGCGTGTGTTCCATTTGCGGCGACCCTCCGAGTGACCCCACGGTGGCGTCGTGCTGTGCGCGTCCGTTCTGCGGCGACTGCGTCTCCCCGAGAGTGGACGCGCTCGTGATGAACTCTCCAAACAACTCTGGGAAGAAGAGTAACTCGAAGAAAACGAACGCAAACTGCGCGTTCGCGGATGGCCTCACCGCGGATGGGTTCGCATGCCCCAGCTGTGGCGTGACGCTCACCAGGGCGCTGCTACACAGCGCGGCTGCGCTCGTAGCCGCGGACGCGCCCAGAACGCAAGTTCAGGGAGGGTCCAATACTGAGGACGGCGGTTCACAAAATCGAAAGAGCAAATCCAAAATAAACCCTAGCGGCCCGTCGATAGAAAAGCTCATGGCAGGTACCAAGGTTCGGGGGATCATGGACTACCTAGTTGTTTTACGCGAGAAGCACAAGACAGCGGTCAACGCTGCGAAGGCCAAACAGAGCGCACGGGGCAATAAACAGCAGAGGCAGCCTTTGCCGCCCGGAGGCGCGGTGACGGCGGCTGCGGTGGCGAAAGGGACGCAACTTCGCCGGGGGATAAGGAGCAGTGACGCAGCATTAGCCGCGGCGTTGCCCCCCCTGGCGCCGGTATCCGCTGTGCACGGCTGGGGTTCGTCGACGTTGACCCTAAACTTGAGCGGTTCTGCACGCGCACCCATCTCCCACACCCCCACCGCGGAGAAGGCGATTGTGTTTTCGCAGTGGACTGCTATGTTGGATTTGCTGGAACCGTGTTTGAGGAAAGCGGGCATTCACTTTCGACGGCTGGATGGCACGATGAGCCTCACCGCCCGCGAACGCGCGCTCGTGGAGTTTGAAACGAAACCGGACGTGACTGTGATCTTGATGAGTTTGAAGGCTGCTGGGTTGGGCGTGAACTTGACGTGCGCCAACCACGTCATTCTTTCCGACGTGTGGTGGAACCCCACGGCGGAGGAGCAAGCTATCGACCGGGCGCACCGAATCGGGCAAACGAAAGAGGTCAAGGTCGTTCGCTTCACGGTTCGCGACACGGTGGAGGACAGAATCCTGGCGCTGCAAGACAGAAAACGCGCCATGGTCGCGGCTGCGTTCGGGGACGAAGCCGAGGACCAAAGCGGGTCATCCCGAAGAGCGCAGCTCACCACGGAAGACCTGGTGTTTCTGTTTGGCTCCGAGAAGGACGCGATCAAGAAATAGGTTTAGATGTAAAATCAAATCAAAGTAAAAAACTTTTTCACCCTGTCACCTCACATATCTCCTCACTTCCTTGCAACACTTTCGTCCTCCACAGACCGCTCGCGCGCGTCGACACGATCGACACGCGCCACCTTCCTTGACCTTCCTTCGTGCATTCCCCGGCTCCCATCGTCCGTAGGGCCGTCGTGCTGTCAACAGCCCATGAACGCGGACGAGCTCGACGAGCTTCTCGACGGGTTGCCTCCCCCTTCAGAGGTGACGTTCCCAGTCACGTCACGCCCTCCG
>MDSY01141432.1_pt1 | contig 10789 bp, 8 predicted proteins | sample 811131 | NCBI WGS metagenome assembly MDSY01 (sample SAMN05326643, study PRJNA326480) | marine metagenome | isolation source: seawater | place: Atlantic Ocean: South West | collected 2010
CTAAAAAGACCATAGTAGCTAGGGCTAAGGTTATTGATAAATGACTTGTAGCAGTGAAACTGTAAGGTACCATTCCTGTCAAGTTACATACTAATATGAAAGAAAACGTTACAAAAATAAATGGGAAGTATTTTTGTCCTTTACCGCCCTCTATAGTATCATTTGATAAAGACATACATAATTGGAAAATACCTTCTAGGAATACTTGCCATCTATTGGGTACAATAGTACCTCCTTTGTTTATTAGTATCATACGGAATAATGCTAAGAAAGCAGTTAAACCAATACACATAAATAATGACGAGTGTGTGAAAGAAATATCTAAAGAACCTAAAAATAAGGGAATTAATGGGATTAATTCAAATTGTTCTAATGGACTTGAAATCATAGTATTTTATTTTTACGGTCCTCCCCACCAATATACAGCTACGAATAAGAATAGCCATACAACATCAACGAAATGCCAGTACCAAGCTGCGGCTTCAAAACCGAAGTGGTGCTCTCGTGAAAAATGGTGGTTGATTAGTCTAATCAAACAAACGGCTAGGAAACAAGTACCAATAAAAACGTGGAACCCGTGAAATCCTGTAGCCATAAAGAAAGTAGATCCGTATACGCAATCAGACATAGTAAATGTCGCGTGTTGATACTCGAATACTTGGAAACCAGTAAATGTAATAGCTAATATGATTGTATATACAAGTCCAGAAATAGCGCCTTTCCGATCACCAGCAACAATTGCATGGTGAGACCAGGTAACTGTAGCTCCAGAGCTTAGTAGTATCACTGTATTTAGAAATGGAATTTCCCAAGCATTGAATGGTTCAATACCAATGGGAGGCCATACTGAACCTAACTCTGGTGTTGGTGAAACACTTGAATGAAAGAAAGCCCAAAAAAAGGCGAAAAAGAACATTACCTCAGATACAATGAATAGGATCATTCCAGACCTTAAACCAATTTGTACCATTTCAGTATGTTGTCCCTCAAATGTACCCTCACGTATAATGTCTCTCCACCAAGTACCCATAACATAGAGTATGGTTAACATACCAGTCGCGCATAAAAAGCCTCCACCACTATAAGAGTGGAACCACATTACGCCTCCAGTAGTTGCAGCCAAAGCACCTGAAGATGCTACTAATGGCCATGGACTCGGGTCTACCAAATGAAAAGGATGTCTTGTATCTAAAATTCCTTTATTATTCATTTTTTATTTTTTGTTAGGACCCTTAACTGCTTAGCCAGCAAAATTTGAAACCATGTTATCACACAGAGCTCCTAATTTTTCTTCGTTAGCGGCAGATAGTTGTCCTTCAGTTCGAATTGCGTCTAGTAGATCTTTATGACTTCCTTTTAGGAAACCCAACCAGGCAGCTTCAAAAGCGCCGATTGAAGATACATCAATTCGATCTAAGTATCCACGTACTCCAGCAAAGATGATACATACTTGTTCTTCCATTGCTAAAGGTACATTGATATCTTGTTTTAACATTTCAGTTAATCGCATACCACGACTTAACTGTTGTTGGGTTGCTGCATCTAAATCTGAACCAAATTTAGCGAAAGCTTCAACTTCCCGGAATTGCGCAAGATCTAGTTTCATACCACCTGAGATTTTTTTCATCGCTTTACCTTGAGCGGCAGAACCTACTCGACTAACAGATAAACCTACATCTACGGCAGGTCTTTGTCCTTTATTGAATAAAGTAGAATCTAGGAAAATTTGACCATCAGTAATAGAAATCACGTTGGTTGGGATATACGCAGATACGTCACCTGCTTGGGTTTCAATAACAGGTAATGCTGTTAAAGAACCACTTTGGTAATCGCCATTTAATTTTGCTGCTCTTTCTAGTAACCGTGAGTGTAAGTAAAATACATCACCAGGATATGCTTCTCGGCCCGGAGGTCTTCTTAATAGAAGTGACATTTGTCTATAAGCAACCGCTTGTTTAGATAGATCATCATAGAAAATTACGGCGTGCATTCCGTTATCTCTAAAGTACTCACCAATAGTACATCCTGAGTAAGGAGCTAAAAATTGTAACGGCGCAGAATCAGATGCTGTTGCAGCAACTACTACGGTATAATGTAATGCGTTATTTTCTTCTAAAACACGTACAAATTGTGCTACTGTAGATCTTTTTTGACCTACTGCTACGTAAACACAATATAATTTCGCTGACTCATCAGATAAAGCGTGTGTTGGTGCTTGATTAATAAGAGTATCTAGCGCAATAGAAGTTTTACCTGTTTGTCTATCACCAATAATAAGTTCTCGTTGACCTCGACCAACAGGGATTAAACTATCAATAGCTTTGTATCCTGTCATCATAGGCTCATGTACCGAATGTCGAGGCATAATACCAGGAGCTTTTACTTCAACACGAGTTCTACGTTCGATAGCAACTGGACCTTTACCATCAATAGGCTCACCTAAACCATCGGTTACCCGACCAAGTAAAGCGGCACCAACACCGATATCCACAATAGATGCGGTACGTTTAACGATGTCACCTTCAAAGATTTCTCTATCATCTCCGAATATCACACAACCAACATTATCAGTATCTAAGTTTAAGGCCATACCTTTAATACCACAGCTAAACTCAACCATTTCACCTGCTTGAACTTGGTTTAGCCCGTATACACGTGCAATACCATCACCAATAGTTAAAACTTTACCTACTTCGTCTACGCTTAATTTTGATTCTTTATAATACTCAACAACACGCTCCTCTAGGATAGCAGATAATTCACCTGCTGAAATGTTCATTTTGGTAAATGAGCATTAATGGTACCCCTTACGGGATTCGAACCCGTGTTGTCGCCGTGAAAGGGCAATGTCCTAGACCTCTAGACGAAAGGAGCTTCAAATAGGGGTATAACACGCCCCTATTTGTTTGAAAATTACTTACTAATACCTAGATTGATTTGTTCTACCAAGTTTGCGATGCTTACATGCATTGGATCCAAGAATATTTCTGGATAAATACCCATAAGTAGGGTACCTAGTATTAAGGGTAATTGGACAAAAAATTCTCTTCTGTTAATATCCGAAAACTCATGTATAGACTGAACTTTCAAATTACCAAAAGCTACCCTATTGTATAACCATAATGAATAGGCTCCGCCCAAAACCATGCCTGTAGCCGCTAACATAGTAACCATGGTATTTGCTTGGAAAGCTCCTACCAAAATCAAAAATTCGCCGACAAAACTACTCGTACCGGGTAAGGCTATATTTGCCATTGTAAAAAAAAGGAATATCATCACAAATATTGGCATTACATGGGCCATACCTCCATAGTACTTAACTAACCTACTATGATGACGATCATATAAAACCCCAACACCTAGGAATAAAGCACTTGAAACTAAACCATGACTTAATTGTTGAATCATCGCTCCTTCTAAACCATTAGCGTTTAAGGCGAACATACCAACGAGAATAACATTCATATGGGCTACTGAAGCGTATGCAATAATCCTTTTCATATCTGATTGACGGATAGCTGTTAATGAAGTATATACTACAGCTATAGCAGCCATGGCGTATACTAATGGTGTAAAGTAGACAGTACCTATTGGGAACAATGGCATTGAAAATCGTAATAGACCGTATGAACCTAACTTAAGTAAAACCCCAGCTAGGATAACAGATCCCGCAGTAGGTGCTTCCACATGAGCCTCCGGTAACCATATATGAACAGGTACCATAGGTACTTTTGTTGCAAAAGAGGCAAAGAAAGCAAGCCACAATACTTTTTGTAAATTACCGTCAAACTGAACGGTTAAAAGTGTTTGATAATCTGTAGTTCCTGCAATTGCATAAATAAGAAGTATAGCAAGTAGCATTAGAACAGAACCTATTAGAGTATAAAGAAACAGCATATAAGCTGCACGTACTTTACGTTCCCGTGAACCCCATATACCTACAATTAAAAACATAGGGATTAATACACTTTCAAAGAAGATATAAAATAATACCAGATCCAATATTGAAAAAACTATTAGTAATAAAGTCTCCATGACTAAGAAAGCGATCATGTACTCCTTTAAGTATACTTTAACACTATATAAACTAGCTAGAATGCATAGAGGTACTAAAAGGGTTGTCAGAATAACAAAGAACAATGAGATACCGTCAACACCAATAAAAAAATTTATGTTTGATGAAGGTATCCATAAAAACTCCTCTACGAATTGGAATTTCGCTGTAGATCGATCAAATAGGACCCACAGAAAGGTTGACAGAAAAAATGTTAGCATTGAAAAAGATAACGCTATATTACGTATTCTATCTAAATGATTATCATTTGTAAATACTAAGATAATCGCCCCAATCAAAGGAAGTACTATGATAAGGGAAAGTATATAAGAATCAAAGGCCATTTTTAATATAAAATTAGATTTCTAAAATAAAGGGCGAGTAACGGGATTTGAACCCGTGGCTCCCAAACTCACAATCTGGTACTCTAACCAACTGAGTTATACTCGCCTAAATGATTCTTAAAATTATAGGTTTACAAATAAAGGCACCTACCTTATTAAGAAAAATAGAGAATTTACCTGTGATAAAGTTAAGAGTAAAGATAATAGATATCAATTCACTTAAGATATCTTTGCTTATTGCAGATAATATTAGAGGAGAATAATAACGTACCCCCCATTTTACGAAAAGAAGATTAATTTCTAGACTATCGAACCACTTTTTTAAAGCGGCTGTTACTGACTCAACCATATTCAGGGGAAATACTAAGTAACAGGCTCCTTTTATGAAGGAGCTTATTTTAGAACTTATCTTTTTTTTCAATATATTATTTTTAACCAGTACCTTAAAAAAACAGGATTCATCAAAAGGGGCGCTAGTTTGTATATTCTTACTTGAAGCAAGACAAAAAAAAGTGATGGGGTTGTCCACAAGAATATTATGGAGCCCATCACTTTTATGTGTTCTTTCAATAAAACGCATGAAGCCCTAGAGATTACCGGTCAACTTCCCCAAATACAATATCTTGGGTACCTATGATAGTTACAACATCTGCAACCATGTGGCCCTTTGACATGAAGTCTAACGCACTCAAATGAGAAAAACCAGGAGCCCTTAACTTACATCTATAAGGGCGAGAAGATCCATTTGAAACTAAGTAAACGCCGAATTCACCTTTAGGTGCCTCAGTTGCGGTATAGGTCTCACCTGCGGGAACTGAATATCCTTCTGTGTATAGTTTAAAATGATGTATCAAAGATTCCATAGATTGTTTCATATTTACTCTTGATGGAACTGTAATCTTTTTATCGTCTGTTTTCACTGGTCCTGCGGGTAAAGTATTAAGAACTTGCATGATAATACGTAAAGACTGTCGCATTTCTTCGATACGTATTAGATACCGGTCATAGCAATCGCCGTTTGTACCAACGGGTACGTCGAAATCCATTTGTTCATAGACCTCATAAGGTTGAGTTTTTCGTAGGTCCCAAGGTATACCTGAACCTCGTAGCATAACACCACTAAAACCAAAATTCATAGCGTCTTCTGCTGAAACTACACCAATATCGACTAATCTTTGCTTCCAAATCCTATTATTAGATAACATTTCTTCAATTTCATCTACTCTTGTAGAAAATTGTTCTGCGAAGATATATATATCATTTAGGAGACCTTGGGGAATGTCTTGAGCGACACCACCTGGTCGAATATAAGCAGAGTGTAACCGTGCTCCAGAAACTCTTTCGTAGAATTCCATAAGCTTTTCTCTTTCTTCAAAAGCCCAGAAGAATGGAGTCATTGCACCTACATCTAAAGAGTGGCAACCCACAGCTAATAAATGATTTAGGATACGTGTAATTTCACAGAATAAAACACGAATATATTGCGCTCTAATAGGCACATCACAATTTAATAGACGTTCTACCGCTAATGAATATGTATGCTCTTGAGCCATCATTGAGACGTAATCTAATCGATCAAAATAGGGTAAAGCTTGTAAATACGTTTTGTGCTCAATCAACTTTTCAGTACCTCTATGAAGTAAACCAATGTGGGGATCTGCTCTTTCAACTACCTCACCGTTTAGTTCTAGTACGAGTCTTAAAACACCGTGGGCCGCTGGGTGTTGGGGCCCGAAATTTATGGTAAAATTTTTTATCTTTTTAGATAAGTTACTTTTACGTAAAGCCATTTTAAAGGTATTATATTTTCAATTAGTATATTATTTGTAAAAAAGTGTGATTGGTGATAACGGATTCGAACCATTGGCCGCCTCGTTGTAAGCGAGGTGCTCTACCAACTGAGCTAATCACCATAAAAAAGAATTCATCAACTCTAAAATAAAAATTTGGAGAGAGTAGGATTCGAACCTACGTAGAGTAAACTCGTCAGATTTACAGTCTGATACCTTTAACCACTCAGTCATCTCTCCTATTTTGCAGAGACTGGATTCGAACCAGTGACTTCCAAACCATGAACCTGGCGAGCTGACCAACTGCTCTACTCTGCTTAAAGATGTCCAGAGGTGGGGTCGAACCACCGACCTAAGGATTTTCAGTCCTTCGCTCTAACCAACTGAGCTATCTGGACAATAACATTATTGACATAATGTCAATGCCATATTATGTGTCATAATTAATACAGGACTTGGGTACATAAAGAAAAACAGGATTACAAAAAAGGTAGCCGCCAGTACTAATGATTTTTCACGGTCAATCGGCTTATAAAGAGTCCAATTATTTGTTTTCTCGAAGAACATTACTTTAATCAGTCTTATATAATAATAAGCACCAATACAACTGGTCAATACACCTATAATAACTATTAAATACATGGATGACTCCACGGCTGCAAAAAAGACGTACAACTTAGAGAAGAAACCTGCTAAAGGTGGTACCCCAGCCATTGAAAACATAGTTAACGCTATAGTTATAGCCAATAATGGGTTTATCTTAGATAGGCCTACAAAATCTGTTAGGTATTTAACTCGTCCCACTTTATTTTGGAACCCTAAAGATAATACAGTAGTCCATATACAAATACTCATTACCATATATAGTATTATATAAACAAGTAAACCTTGTAAACCTTCTGTAGTACCTGTAGCTACTCCAACTAACATATAACCAACATGACCGATAGAACTATAAGCTAATAGTCGCTTGATTTTTCGCTGTTGTAATGCACCGAATGCACCAACTAACATAGAACCAAAAGAACACAGAAGTATTATATACTGCCAAGAACCTACTAGGTCATAGAAGCCGAAGAGGAATAATCTTAGAAATAGGGCTAGTAAGGCTATTTTTGGTACTACTGCAAAAAAAGTAGAAACTACTGTAGGTGCCCCTTCGTAAACATCTGGAGACCACATATGAAAAGGTACTGCTGCCATTTTGAATAAAGTTCCGGCTGCAACAAAACACATACCAATTAATAAACCATTATAACTAACATCACCTAAATTAGATAATCCAGTGCAAATCTTACCAATTTCTTCAAAAGAAGTCGTACCTGTAAAACCATAAATAAGTGAAGAACCAAATAGAAGTATACCTGAAGATAACGCCCCTAGGATAAAGTATTTTAAACCGGCTTCAGTAGAAAAAGCAGATCGTTTTTTAAAAGCAGCTAGCACATATAAGCATAAACTTTGTAATTCTATAGCTAAATACATAGAGATCAAATTATAAGAAGACGCCAAAAGTACCATACCAAGTACTGCTAGGAGTATCAATATAGAATACTCAAAAGCGTTAATTTTTTCTTCTCGTATATAATCAAAAGAAACTAAGATACACATTATGGTAGCACCTAAAAGTAGAACTTTAACTATACAGGTGAAATAATCCTGTACAAGAGTATTATAAAATAAGGAAGTTGGCCCTACGGGATCGTTCAACACTAATAAAATGGTTAATAGTAGCGTATATATGGAAACCCAACCAGTTACTCGAACAATAACTGGCAAACCAAAATTTATAGAGGTAGAGTAACATACACCGTATACCAGGATAGCTGATATAGATAATGCTAAAAAAAGTTCAGGTAATACCGCGTTAAAACTGTTACCAAATAAATCTACAAAAGTCATTTTAATGAACTATAATTGAAAACCTAAAACATATTATTTAGTTATGTATTACATTATATTAAGAAAGGAGAGGAGTCTAAAAAATAGAGTAAGAAGGAAACTACTGTATTCCTAGACATTATTTTTCAACGGGAAAGACGGGATTCGAACCCGCGGCTTCCGGCGTGACAAGCCGACACTCTAACCAGGCTAAGTTACTTCCCCCTTAAATAAAGATATTCTCTATAAGGAATGTATACCCTAATAGGTCCACTTATACCCCTTTTGTGGTAATGCACTTTTTTAAAAACAAAAAAGACGTAAAAAGGGATAGGTCGGTCATCGAGGAGCTTTTTTTGCGCTAATTTTAAAGCCTGTATTCCGCTTCTACATATTGTGGGGGTTTTGGGGTGTTGTCGAATCGTAATGAATCGCCAAATGCTACTACTTTAAGGGAATACTATAAAAGGTCAATAAGTGTTTACAAAAAGTAGTGAAAAGTACTTACATTTTATTCTGTTAAGAATAAATTGACTTCACTCCAGATTATAAAAATAAAAATATGCACTACAATCAACAAGTACAAGTATCTTTTGGTGAGTACCTTTTAAAGGTTTTACCAATATATACAGTAAATTATGAGAAGGGCGAACTAACTATTACTGTACCCCACTCTGAAATATTCCAAGTAATTCAATTTTTAAGGGATAATACTAATTGTCAATATCGAACGATCATTGACATATGCGCTGTAGATTATCCTGAACGAGAAAATCGTTTTGAGGTAGTTTATAATTTATTAAGCATTACCTACAATACACGAATACGTGTTAAAACTTCGGTTAACGAAGTAACACCGTTAGAATCTATTACTTCTTTATTCAAAGGGGCTGATTGGTTTGAAAGAGAAGCCTGGGATTTTTATGGTGTATTTTTTTCAAACCATCCTGATTTAAGGCGTATACTAACAGATTACGGGTTTGAGGGACACCCATTCCGTAAAGATTTCCCACTTAGTGGTTATGTTGAGGTGCGTTATGACGAGATTCAAAAAAGGGTCGTATGCGAACCTATTGAGTTGTCACAAGAATACAGAGACTTTAGTTTTACTAGTCCCTGGGATCAGGGTAACATAGCTTAAACTAGAGGTATCACAAAAAGGAAAATCCTTAACCTCTTATCTGACATATTTAAAATGCGAGAACGTTGGAATAAAAAAGAAGGGTTGGCGATTCTGAATAACCACCTAGTAGATTACCCTACTGCAATTAACACCAGTTATCTTTATGGTTTTGGTTCTATGGCGGGGTTAATGCTTGTTGTTCAGATTTTAACAGGTATTTTCTTAGCAATGCACTATACAGGACATGTAGATTTAGCTTTCGCTAGTGTAGAGCATATCATGAGGGATGTTAATAATGGTTGGTTAATACGTTATGCCCACGCAAATGGGGCTTCATTTTTCTTCTTGGTAGTCTATATACATATTGGACGTGGTTTATACTACGGGTCATATATGACACCGCGAGAACATCTATGGTGTTCCGGTGTTTTAATTTTTGTTCTTATGATGGCAACAGCCTTCATAGGTTACGTACTACCTTGGGGCCAAATGAGTTTCTGGGGGGCTACTGTGATTACAAACTTATTTTCTGCAATTCCTTTAGTAGGTGACTCCATTGTTTCTTGGCTATGGGGAGGTTTCTCTGTGGACAATGCGACTCTAAATCGATTTTTTAGTCTACATTACCTATTACCCTTTTTAATCGCGGGAGTAGTAATACTACACTTGATTTTGTTACACCAAAGTGGTTCTACCAACCCATTAGGTATTGAGTCAAACCTGGATAAAATTTCTTTTTATCCCTACTTTTACGTTAAAGATCTATTTGGATTTATTATGTTAATGGTTGCGTTTACTTGGTTCTGTTATTTTTACCCTAACTCTATGGGCCATCCAGATAATTACATACCAGCGAATCCAATGGTAACACCTCCTCATATCGTACCTGAGTGGTACTTCTTGCCTTTTTATGCTGTTCTACGATCTATACCAGATAAATTAGGCGGGGTGCTTGCAATGGGAGGAGCCTTATTAATGTTAGTACTTTTACCTTGGTTAAATACATCTAAAGTACGAAGTACTGCTTTCCGTCCAATATATAGAAAATTATACTGGTTAAGTATAGCAAACTTCTTCGTATTAGGCTGGATTGGCCAAAACGTAGTGGAAACACCTTATATTGAAGTAGGCCAATTTACCACAGCCTTTTATTTCGCTTTCTTTTTAATATTTGTCCCTGCTTTAGGTAAACTAGAAGATTTACTTCAGTCAATCAAATAAACCGGATCTAAGGATCTATTATTAAGGGAGACCTTTAGTGTCTCCCCACAATATACATTAAAGATAAGTATGCTAATTATCAGAATAATCCTGAATATCGTACTCGGGATAAATAAGGGGGAGACTTTTAAAGAAAGGCTTATCTCTATACTAAGATAGATCTCAGTAGCTCCATGCTGCGTGGATATTGAACTCGTCATAGAACAGTACCCATACAGTGAGTACCCTGTAGGTATGTTGCTCTTACTACTAACTACCTACTGCTTGTGTATATTGATTAATAGCAAAATAAAGAGACGGCCCTAGGTAAAAAAAGGGAATCTCCTCTTAGAACAATTCATCAGCCAGAGGTCACAAACGGAAATAATAGGTAATC
>MDSY01060719.1_pt1 | contig 10787 bp, 9 predicted proteins | sample 811131 | NCBI WGS metagenome assembly MDSY01 (sample SAMN05326643, study PRJNA326480) | marine metagenome | isolation source: seawater | place: Atlantic Ocean: South West | collected 2010
ATATCCTTCTTTAACTGAATCTAAAACACCATTAGCAATCGCGCCCTGTACTGTTCCCATTAAAATATTGGTGTATTTATCATCCTTAACTGTAACTTTGCTAACCATAAGGGTTGCGGGCTTTACCATAACATCAGTATTCATTATTGCCAGGACCTTAGTATGGCCTTTGATCTGGTTTCCAATAAGAGTAGCAAAAGCAGTCCCAAAGGGACCGTCTAATTCACCAATAACTACTTCTGGCTCAGCTGCGGTTCCTGGAGGCCCTCCTGCAACTAAAGACTCCCCAATTTTCATTACAAAACTCTTACTCATTTATTTTACTCCTTTTAACTAAATCATTTTTTTTAATTTTTTCTTAAGATCAATGGCTTCACAAGCTAATTTGATATATTTTGGAATTTTCACATCTTTCTCCCCCTTTTTTCCTTTTTCATAATACTGAATCATCCTCCTTTTTAAACCAAGGGTAATAGCAGCCTCTGATTGAGACAAATTGTGCTTTTTTCTCCATTTTTTGAATTGCTCGTTATTCATGAATTCGACCAGTTTTTAAGTATAGATAAATAATAAAAACAAACAAATATAAAAAATAATATTGACAAATACGCAATCGGTGCGTATTTATTAATTATAGTGCGCAAATATTGCGTGTGGATAAAACTTTGAAAGGATTTATATGCTTGGACATTTAGTATATTGGCAATTTGTATTAAACAAAAAAAAAACTCAGGACAAAAAAAAAGTTAATAAATGAATTGGGTGTTAGTTTTCATAACCTTTATTGGACCACTCTATGATTCTGAGGGTTTTATTAAAGATATTGAAGCAGATAATTCTTTTAGACACAATTCAGAAGTAGTCTGTACATACACTTCGAGAATTATTAATGGAAAGTTAAAAGCTTCTAGTAATTTTGAAAATAATGGGATAACTCTAGAAAAAAAGATTACTATTTGCTTAACCCATAGTCAGCTTGATTACTTCAAGAAAACCTCCAATGACAAATTATTCAATCGAATTGAAATTAATAATATAATTAAGAATTTCTGAGTAATAACATATTGACATTACGCAATAAGTGCGTACAATAAGCACTGATAATTTAACTATTTAAAGAGAGGAAATTAATGAAATTATTAACAAAACCTAAACAGCTTCAACGCTGGGAAAAAAAAAACAAAATATCAAATAAAAGATTTGCTAAATTAACTGGTCTAGATCCAAAAAAGTTAAAAAGATCTAAGAAATTGCCAAAATTTGTAGGTCTAAGTTGCGTAGCAATTGAAAGCGCCAAAAAGAAATCTGATGCAAAAAAAGCTATTAAAAGTTTAAAAAAAAAGAATGCAAACTTAAAAGCTAAAGTTATAAAGTTAAACAAACCTCTTAAAAAACTTGATATATTAAAAAAGTCAAAAAAAAAATTAGAGGGTAAATTAAAAAAACCAAAAAAAACAATTAGTAAGCTCAAAAATACAAATAAAAAATTAGCGAGCAAACTAAAAAAACCAAAAAAGACAATTAGTAAGCTCAAAAATACAAATAAAAAATTAGTGAGCAAACTAAAAAAACCAAAAAAGACGATAAGCAAACTAAAAAATAACAATAAAAAGTTGAATAAAAAAATCAGTTCGATGAAACCCAAGAAACCATCGAAATCAAACAAATTAAAAGCTACAAAGCCAAATGGTTCTCTTGATAAAGTTTCCGCTCAAAATATAAATATAAAAACTGATATCACATCTCCTACTAGTGCAACTAAAAAAGAGGAACCTAGTCAACAATAGTGTTTAAATCCATCATGACCTAAAAGTATAATTAGGACATGGTGGACTTAACTATTAATTTGATAGGAAGTTTGTAAAACACCGTTAAAACAGTCATAAAACTGTAACAATCTCAAAGTAACGATATCAAATGGTTACATACGGAATCAACGGAATTGGAAGGATTGGAAAGTTTGCACTTAAAGCACTTATTGAGAGAGAGGCTAAAGTTTCCTGGATAAATGATTCTTCGGGAACGATTGATTTACATCGTCATCTTCTTGAATATGACTCAGTTCATGGAAAATGGGATGCTGATTTTAGTAATGATGAGAAATCTATCACTATAAATGATAAAAAAATAATCTTTCAAACAAGCTCTACTATTGAAAATATTGAGTTGGAAGATGTTGATATTATTATTGATTGTACTGGTTATTATAAATCAAGATCTAAACTTTTGAATTACTTTAACATGGGTGTTAAAAAAGTTGTCGTTTCTGCTCCCATTGAAGATGAAAATATAGCTAACATTGTTTACGGGGTTAATCAAGATATCTACGATTCCAAAAAATACGATATAGTTACTGCTGCAAGCTGTACTACTAACTGTCTTGCACCGATTGTTAAAGTAATTCATGAGAATATAGGTATAAAACACGGGTCAATTACAACAATTCACAACCCAACAAATACCCAAACAATAGTTGATAAGGCAAATAAAGAATTTCGAAGAGCAAGATCTGCACTGAATTCTCTAATTCCAACAACCACAGGAAGCGCTAAAGCAATTACTCTAATTTATCCTGAATTACTAGGAAAATTAAATGGTCAAGCCGTACGAGTACCTCTTTTAAATTCATCCTTAACTGATTGTGTATTTGAAGTTTCTCGGAAAACAAACAAGAAAGAAATAAATAATCTTCTTAAAAAAGCTTCTGAACAAGAACTTAGAGGAATATTAGGTTATGAGGAAAAGCCACTCGTTTCTACTGATTACCTAAGTGATAAAAGGTCAGCAATAATTGATGCTGATTGTACAATGGTTATTAACGAAACACAGGTAAAAATTTATGCGTGGTATGATAATGAAATTGGTTATGCTGAGCGACTAATAGATGTATCCCAGATGGTAGGGTCATTTTTGTGAAAAATATTTATCAAAAACAGAAAACTTTCTTTTTAATAACACTTTCATATTGGTCTTTCATGCTCACCGATGGTGCTCTGAGAATGATAGTTTTATTACATTTTCACTCTATGGGGTTTACACCCATTGAACTAGCTTACCTATTTCTTGTTTATGAGTTAGCAGGAATTATTACGAATTACTTCGGAGGTTGGTTAGCTTCACGATTTGGTCTAAAGAGTACGTTGTTTTCTGGTTTGTCAATTCAAATAGTCTCTTTAACGCTACTTTTAATGCTTGATAAAAGTTGGGCTTTAGAGCTGTCAATTATCTATGTTATGATCGTACAGGGCTTTAGTGGAATTGCAAAAGATCTCACAAAAATGTCGTCAAAATCAGTTGTAAAGTTTATTTCATCAAAAAAAAAGGGAAACTTATTTAAATTAGTTTCATTTCTTACTGGCTCAAAGAATGCCTTAAAGGGGTTAGGTTTTCTTGTTGGAGGCTTATTACTTTCAACTATTGGTTTTGAACCTTCTTTAACTCTGATGATTCTTTTATTAGTTGGAATTTTAACAATAGTTATGATTTCTATCTCCTCTGAACTACCAAGCGGTAACAAAAAGGTAAGGCTTTCTGATATTAGATCAAAATCAAGAAATATAAATTATTTATCTTTAGCAAGAGTTTTCCTTTTTGGCTCTAGGGATGTTTGGTTTGTAGTTGGTGTTCCTGTTTATTTTTATAGTTTTTTTTCAGTTTCTGAACAGCAAACTAATTCAACACCATTTTTTATAGTTGGTAGCCTAATGGCTATTTGGGTTATCTTCTACGGTATTGTTCAAGCTATGGGACCATCTATAATAAATTTAAAAATAAAATCTGAACAATCATTAGTAAATGAATCAAAAAAATGGTGTAAGTTTTTATTTATAACATTGTTAATATTCACTTTTTTAATTTACTTAGTCAGCAAATCCGAACAAATACAATTAATAATTACTATTATTCTGTTGATTACTTTTGGATTTATCTTTGCCGTAAATTCGTCTTTACATTCATATTTAATTTTAAAATTCACGAAAAAAGAAAGGGTTGCCTTAGATGTAGGTTTTTATTATATGGCAAACGCATTTGGAAGATTCTTTGGAACACTATTTTCTGGAATTTCATATCAATTTGGAGGCATAATTGTTTGCTTAGCAACTTCAACAATAATGATAATGATTAATGTCTTTTTTACAAATAAATTGAGTATTAACAAAGAGGCTTTTTAAAGAATGGTAAGGAAAAATAAAAATAATATTAAAAAAAGTCCCCAAAGATTTATTAACAGAGAATTATCCTGGTTAAATTTTAATGAAAGAGTTCTAAAAGAAGCGCAAAATAATAAAAATCCTATTCTTGAGAGATTAAGATTTTTATCGATTTCGGGAAATAATTTAGATGAGTTTCATATGGTAAGAGTTGCTGGTTTATTTAGGCAACTCAAAAAAAAAATTTTTATCCGAACCTCTGATGGACGAACTACAAGACAGCAATACCAAGAGGTTGCTAAATCTATGAAAATACTTCTAAAAAAACAACAATTAATCTTAACTGATTTGAGGGAGAAGTTAGAGAAAGAAAAAATAAGAATCATTGATTCCCCAAAAAATTTAAAAAAAAAACGTGAAATAATTTATACAATCTTTGAGAAAAAAATCTTTTCAACACTAACACCCCTAGCAATTGATCCTGCGCATCCTTTTCCTTTCTTACCAAATCTGAGTTTGAGCTTAGTTTGCTCATTAAAAAATAAAGCTGGAAAAACCTCTTATTCCTTAGTTATTCTGCCTCCCAAGTTAAAAAGGTTTTTTAAAATAAGTAAAAAAGAAGATATTTTCGTAAGCTCTGAAAATATAATCTTACAAAATTTAAAATCTATTTTTCCTGATTATAAACTAGCTCATTATACATTTATCAGAATAATCAGAGATAGTGATATAGAATTCGAAGAGGAAGCTGAGGATCTTCTTCTATCATTCGAAACAGCATTAAAAAAAAGACGTCGTGGTGAGGTTGTTGGTTTATACGTTCAAGGTAGAGTAGAAAAGAAATTACTTAACTTTCTAAGAAAATCTTTAAAGGTTAAAGATGAAAGTATTTTTCGCTTAAAATCAATTTTAGATGTTAGTTCTCTTAATGAACTAATTGATGAAAAAAAATTATCCCTTTGCTTCAAACCTTTTAAATCAAGATACCCGCAAAGAATACTAGATTTTAAAGGAAAATGTTTTTCTGCCATTAAAAAAAAGGATATACTTATACATCATCCATTCGAAAGTTTTGATGTTGTAGTTAACTTTTTACAACAGGCATCAAAAGATCCTAAGGTTATTTCAATTAAACAAACTCTTTACAGAACTAGTTCTGAATCACCAATTATCGAGGCATTAAAGACAGCATCAAATAATGGGAAGTCTGTAACAGCAGTAGTTGAATTAAAAGCAAGGTTTGATGAGGAAAAAAATATACAGTGGGCAAAGGATCTTGAAAAATCAGGGGTAAACATTGTTTATGGTTTTCTCAAATGGAAAACACATGCAAAAATTTCTTTGATTTCAAGACAAGAAGATGATGATATAACCTCTTATGTTCATTTTGGAACTGGAAATTATCATCCGATTACAGCTAAAATTTATACAGACCTATCGTATTTTTCATGTAACGAAGAATTGGTGAATGATGCCTTAAAAATTTTTAATTTTATTACAGGTTATACAAAACCTCAAAAAATGCAGTTGGTTTCATATTCGCCAACTTTACTTAGAAACTTTATGATAGAGCTCATTGATAACGAAATAATTAACTCAAAGAAAAAATTGCCAGCAGAAATTTGGATTAAAGTTAATTCATTAATTGATGATGAAATCATCGATAAACTTTATGAAGCCTCTCAAGCAGGAGTAAAAATTTTTCTTATAGTTAGAGGGATATGTGGTTTACGTCCTGGTGTTAAAAATTTATCTGAAAATATTTTTGTTAAAAGCTTGGTAGGTAGATTTTTAGAACACAGTCGAATATATTGCTTTGCAAATGGAAAAAAAATGCCAGATAGACAAAATAAAATTTTTATTTCATCTGCTGATATGATGACAAGAAATCTCGATAGGCGAGTCGAAACTTTTATTCCAATTATCAATGATACTGTCCATAAGCAAGTTTTAGAACAGATAATGATTAGTTATTTAAAAGACAATACAAATAGTTGGGTTTTAGATCATAATGGAGTATATAAAAAAATTAAAAAAAGAAATGTTTTTTCTGCACATAATTTTTTTATAAATAATCCATCCTTATCTGGTAGAGGTTCACACTTACAAGCAAATGAAAAAAAATAAATCTCCTTTCGCTGTTATAGACATTGGATCATCTTCAGTTAGATTAGTTATCTTTGACTCAGTTAGTTATTCAGCAAATACAATTTTCAACGAAAAGGTAGTTATGAATTTAGGAAAAATTATATGTTCTAATCGATCTTTTTCAAAAGAAATGATCGAGGAGTTAATAATTGTTTTAAAAAGATTTTTTGAGATTTCAAAAAACATAAAGAAAAAAAATATCATTGTTTTTGGATCTGCAGCTGTAAGAACAGCAAAAAATAAGCAAATATTGGTAAACTTAATTTTAAAAAAATTTGGAATTCGATTAAAAGTTTTAAGTGAAAAGGAAGAAGGCCTTCTCGCTGCAAAAGGTTTATTTTTTTCAAGAAATATAGTTAATGGATTAGTTGGAGACTTTGGTGGAGGAAGCCTAGAGTTAGTTAAAGTAAAAAAAAGAGACCAATCGGAATTTCTTGGGTCATCAAATTTAGGTCATGTAGTACTTCAAGGTTTAGGTCAGCCAGATGGAGTCATTATTTCAAATTTTATAGATAAAAATTTAAAAAAAATTGAATCTAAAAACTTTAAAAATTTCTATGCAATAGGTGGGTCCTTTAGGGCATTAGCAAAAGTTCACATGCATATCGAAAGTGATGAGATAAAAATAATTCAAGACTACTCTGTTAATGCTGAAAATTTTATTCACTCAATCAGAAAAGTAATATTTAAAGAGGGTACAATTAACGAAAATTTCCTAAAAAAAATTTCTAAGTCTAGGTGTCAGATAATTCCTTACAGCCTTGTTATTTTAGAAAAAATTGTAAAAAAATTTAAAATAAAAAATATCTATTTTACAAATACAGGAATAAGAGAAGGAATACTTTACAAAAACATAAGTGAAAAGGAAAGTGATCCCTTTTTTTCGCAGGTTAAGAAAATCTCAAATTTAGCAAAGACCAGGGATGTAAAAAAAATTTTCGACTGGGTAAAATCATTTGATGGTAACATAAAATTGTGCGACAGAATTGTCAAAGCAGCTTGTTGGTTGATGAATATAGGGGCCAACATTCATCCAGAGCACAGACGTGTTTTTGCATTAGAAGAGATTCTATATTATCCATTCAATCATTTAGAAAGAAAAGATAGGTATCTTTTATCTTTAATTCTTTATTTCAGATATTCAAACTCTATAAAAGATAAGTTTGTAACAACTTACACAAACAAAGTTTCACCGCGTGAATTGGAAAGTTGTAAAGTTCTTGGGCAGTTGCTTAGAATAGTCCATCATTTGACCGGAAGACTAAACTACAAAGTTCTTAAGCTTTGTAAAATTAGTATGACAAAAAAAAATAAAGTATCCTTGAAAATTAATAAAGATCCTCATTTAGTTTTCAGTCAATCTCTTAATAGGGGAATTGAAAACATATCTAACATATACAAAAATAATTAAAAAAATTATGTCATAAAACTGTAACAATTCTGTAATATTTGTTTCCTCATTATTCTTTATTTTTAAATCTTAACTTTTCAACAAAGAGAGGAAAATAATGAAAAAAACTATGTTAGTCGCAGCTGCTCTGACTATTGGTTTATCTAGCCAGGTCAGTTCACGTGATCAAATTAAAATCGTTGGGTCTTCAACGGTATATCCTTTTGCAACAGTTGTTGCAGAAAGATTTGGAAAAACAAGTGGTTTTAAAACACCAGTTATTGAGTCAACTGGCTCAGGCGGCGGATTAAAGCTTTTTTGTGCTGGATTAGGTACAGAACATCCAGATATAACTAATGCTTCTAGAAGAATTAAGATGAAAGAAGTAAAAAAATGTACTAAAAATGGTGTTACCGACATTACTGAAATTAAAGTTGGTTTCGATGGTATTGCAATGGCAAATGCTAAATCTGCACCAATGTTAGAGCTAACTTTAAAAGATGTTTACTTAGCTTTAGCAAAAGATGTTCCAGCTGACCCTGAAGGAAACACAGTTAAACCTAACCCATACAAAATGTGGAATGAAGTTAACCCAGCTCTTCCTGCCAAGCCTATTGTAGTTATTGGACCGCCTCCAACTTCTGGAACGCGAGATGCTTTTAACGAGCTTGCTATCGAAAGAGGCTGTAAAAAGTTTCCCGGAAGAAAAGCTTTAAAAAAATCTAACAAAAAACTTTATAAAAAGCAGTGTAGAAGCGTTAGGGAAGATGGTCCATTCGTTGAGGCTGGTGAAAATGATAATTTAATCATTGAAAAATTAGTTGCTGATCCAAACGCATTAGGAGTTTTTGGTTATTCTTTTTTAGATCAAAATAGAGATAAAGTGAAAGCCGCCAAGGTTGATGGCGTTTTTCCTGAATTTGAAGCAATCTCCTCTGGAAAGTATCCTGTTTCGAGATCTTTATTCTTTTATGTAAAAAATGCTCATGCATCTGTTATTCCAGGTGTTAAAGAATATGTAAGAGAATTTACAGCAAGTAAGGCAATAGGAAATGATGGTTATTTAGTCCCCAAAGGCCTAATACCACTCCCTGAAGGTGAAAGAGCAAAATTTGAAAAAGATGGTAAATCTTTGGCAAAATTTGATGCAAAAGTTCTTCAGAAGAAGTAAGCTTTAAATATGGGGTTTTGGTCCTTTTTAATCATCTTCTGTTTTCTTAGCTTTTACATCCATTGGTATGGAACTACAAAAGCTCTTAAAATTAACGAAGATATTACAAAAGGATCAAAACTTCCTTCCCTTCCTTCTTATTATGGAACATATTCTCTTTTGTGGTTGTTGTTACCCAGTTCAATAATACTTATTTGTTGGTTTTTTTTTAAACCTTACATAATTGACATCTTCCTTAAAGAATCTATTCCACTAAGCCTCGTTGATAACTTCAAAGGCAATCCATCGATGCTCATCGATACAATCAAAGCAACAAACCCAGAAAAAATTTTTCCAGGAACTAATCCTTTAATTATTGACTCCGCGGTTTATTATCAGACATTAACAACTAGTTCTGATTCATATGTTTTTCTTTTAGTACTGGTTGTAGGTTTAATTTCAAGTTTGGTTTCACTGAGAAAAGTCTCTACTTTTTTCAGGGCACGTCAAGCAGTTGAAAAAGCAAATATAAACCTTTTAATTTTTTGTTCAGTAATTGCAATTATTACAACTATAGGAATTATTTTTTCATTAATTTTTGAGGCCATTAGGTTTTTTGAAAGAGTCCCTTTTTTTGATTTTTTATTTGGTTTAGCCTGGAGCCCTCAAACTGCTATTAGAGAAGATCAGATAGCAAGCCAGGGTTCATTCGGAGCAATACCAATTTTCACAGGAACACTTTTAATTACCTTAGTTGCAATGGCTGTTGCTATCCCTGTTGGTCTTCTATCAGCAATTTATCTGGCAGAATACGCCAGACCAACTGTAAGAAAAACCTTCAAGCCGATTCTTGAAATATTAGCTGGAGTTCCAACAGTCGTTTACGGTTTTTTTGCTGCAATAACGGTTGGTCCATTTTTGAAGGATTTTGTTTCATCTTTAGGGTTGTCGATGGCTTCAGAAAGTGCATTGGCAGCAGGAGGGGTTATGGGAATAATGATCATCCCGTTTATTTCTTCATTATCAGACGATGTAATAACATCTGTTCCGACGTCACTTAGAGATGGATCATATGCTATGGGTGCTACTAAATCAGAAACTATTAAAAAAGTTATTTTACCTGCTGCACTCCCAGGAATAGTAGGAGCAATTTTATTAGCGATTTCACGTGCAATTGGGGAAACAATGATTGTTGTAATGGCTGCAGGTATTGCAGCAAATCTTACTGCGAATCCTTTAGAGGCAGTAACCACTGTAACTGTTCAAATTGTAACGCTATTAGTAGGCGACCAAGAATTTGATAGTGCAAAAACCCTCGCTGCATTTGCTCTCGGAATAACTTTATTTTTTGTAACTTTATTATTGAATTTGTATGCACTTAAAATTGTCCAAAAATACAGAGAAAGATATGAGTAAAAACACTGAATTAATAAGCAAATCGCTTGAAAAAAGGCATAGAAGTGAAAAAAGATTTAGATTTTTTGGAATTCTGGGAATTGGTACTGCTGTTATATTTTTAATAACGATTCTGTCTTCAATTTTCGTAGAAGGAAAAGGTGCATTCAAAAGTACTTTTATACAATTAGAGATTAATTTTGACCAAGAAATCATTGATCCCAACAAAACCAATAACCCCGAAGAATTTAGGTTTGCGAATTATAAATTATTAATAAATGATGGTTTAAAAAACTATTTTCCCGAAGTAAAAGATAGAAAAACTTTCAGGGATCTTTCTGTTTTTATTTCATCAGCAGCAGAGCAAAATCTTATGAAGCTTGCTATGGAAAATATTGAAATTATTGGAGAATCAAAAAAAATTTGGTTATTAGCATCATCTACAATTGATGTCATCCATAAAAACCCTCAGATGGAAAATTTTTTAGAAGAAGATAGATTGATAAATAACATTCAAATGAGCTGGTTTAATGCCTTGAAGAAAAATGGAGAT
>MDSY01072575.1_pt1 | contig 10787 bp, 7 predicted proteins | sample 811131 | NCBI WGS metagenome assembly MDSY01 (sample SAMN05326643, study PRJNA326480) | marine metagenome | isolation source: seawater | place: Atlantic Ocean: South West | collected 2010
AGCATGCCCCACCCGTTTTTGGGCGCAAAAGACGTTTGTTATATTGAAAAAAAGGTGGCCAAAAAAAAAGCCGTTCTTGGCCAAGCGAGCTTGTACCATTTATTGGGGGTGTTGTGCTGGCTGTACCCTGTAGGGTACCCGAATATGTACATACATAGAAGATCACGAGGCCATCGAGTCGAGTGACATGTCCACCTTCGAAGACGGTGATACCGCCATCATTCTTCAGACTGCCCAGAGATCATCGTTGCCCTCGCATGCCATGCTAACACGCATGCCATGCCAACGTCCGAAGCGCCTGCGCGTCCTGTGCCCGCAGTGCCCGAGCGCTTTTCCTTCCCGGAGAACGAGGAGGTCATCCTTGCCTGGTGGGAGGCAGCCGCTCACCCAATAGTTGAGATCGCCTAGCCAGCACCCGCGCGGCCCGGAAAAGTGGTGTCGAGTGGCTCCATAGGCAGAGGCTCTCGGTGCCAGCGCAAGTATGCGCAGCTCGCGAACGAAACGCTCGCAACAGAAGCACTCCGATAAAAACCTCAGATGATCTGAGCGGCACGCAAGCGCTCTCCAGAAATACGACAGAAGAAGCCTAGCAACGCGCTACAGCAAGTTCTTCTGCTATTTGTAATAGTAGTTTGAGCTGTTCTGCCTTGCTTCCTCCGAAGCATGCCTCTTGGTGCAGCTTAGCTAAAGCCCCCACGGTGAATGGCACAGGAGCACGGCATCTTTGAGGAGTCAGTTCGCCAATCAGAGGGGCGCCCCGTCTTCACCTTCTACGATGGCCCACCATTTGCCACCGGATTGCCGCACTATGGTCACATTCTCGCCGGTACGATCAAGGACGTCGTCTGTCGGTACGCGCACCAAACAGGTCATCATGTTCCGCGGCGCTTTGGTTGGGACTGCCATGGTCTCCCCGTTGAGTTTGAGATCGATAAGAAGCTCGGCATCAGCAGTCGCGAGGATGTATTCAAGGCACTGCTCTTTTTGAAAGCACATCCACAATCGCCTCGTTGGCACACTCTCTTTGGAATCGCCGCTGTTGATCTCGCGAACGCCTGTTTGGGCACACACTCTACGGAAACGCCCGCTTTTAATTGTTCACCTCTTTGGACGCATTTTGGGGGAGCGCCTCATGGTACCCACACGCGCCTGTGTTACGTTATCGCTTCGCGGCGAATTACTCACCATTAGACCTGGCCAAGCAAGCAGCGCCTACTTTTGTGTTCACTCCTATCAGATGGGCATTGCTAATTACAATGCTGAGTGCCGCGCAATCGTCATGCGTTACTCGAGCGAATGGGAGAAGACCATCAAGCGAGTCGGCCGCTGGATTGACTTCAAAAACGACTACAAGACGATGCATCTTTCCTACATGGAGAGCGTCTGGTGGGTCTTCAAAGAACTCCACGAGAAAGGCCTCGTCTACCGCGGCTTCAAGGCGCGCATTTTTCTATTTGTGTAGCCATTCAGAGAGGCATTGAGAGAGGGTCGGGAGGAGCGCCACTCTTCCATCGCGCCCCGCAGGTGATGCCCTACTCGTGCACATGCTCGACACCGCTGTCCAACTTTGAGGTCCAACAGAATTATAAGGATGTTGACGATCCGGCGGTCGTTTGCGCTTTTCCACTTGCAGACGACGAGGTGCGCCCGAAACGTCGTGTAGCTGTAGAACAGTCGAGCGCAGCGTTCCCTCTCCCTCCCTGCACCACAAAAAAAAGTAGACGCTTTTATTTGGGACTATCTATTCTATTAGATGTCGATCAGATCTAACGCCCGGTGTATTGCAGGGCGTCTCCTTCGTGGCATGGACAACGACGCCTTGGACGCTGCCTTCGAATCTCGCGCTCTGCGTCAACCCAGAGATGGAGTACGTCAAGATTTGCGACGTGGCGAGCGGTTGCTGCTACATTCTGATGGCGGCGCGGCTTGCACAGCTCTACCCGGGCCTAAACAATCCCAAGAAAAAGGCGGATGAGCTGAAGAAGTTCGTCGAGCTGGAACGTTTCCGGGGTAGCGTTCTCGCTGGCACAGAATATAGACCCCCCTTCGATTATTTCGAGTTCATGCGGCAGACGCACGGGAGCTTCAAGGTAATCACCGGAACCTTCGTGACCGACACTGGTGGCACCGGTATTGTGCACTGCGCACCTGCTTTTGGAGAAGACGACTACAATGTGTGCATCGCCGCAGGAATCATCAAAAAGGGCGAGAAGTTAGTATGTCCAATTGACGCCAACGGCCGCTTTACCTCCCAAGTGCCCGAGTTCGAGGGTCAGTTCGTTAAGGATGCCGACAAAGACATCATTCACCATCTCAAGAAAGTGGGTAAGATGGTGCAGGTTGGCAAGATCAACCACTCATATCCCTTTTGTTGGCGCTCAGACACACCACTCATATACCGCGCGGTCCCGGGCACTTTCGTCAAGGTCGAGGCAATCCGTGAGCGGTTGCTCAACAACAACGCACAGACTTACTGGGTTCCCTCATTCGTGCGTGAGAAACGCTTCCACAACTGGCTCGAGAGCGCGCGCGACTGGGCTGTGAGCCGCAACCGCTTTTGGGGAACACCGATCCCGATGTGGATCTCCGACGACGGAGAAGAGATCGTCGTCATCGGTTCAATCGCAGAGCTCGAGGCGCGTTCAGGACGCACGGTGACGGATCTGCACCGCGAATTCATCGACGACATCGAGCTTCCCTCTGTTGAGGGCCGCGGACCCCTCCGGCGCGTCGATGAAGTCTTCGACTGCTGGTTCGAGAGCGGCTCAATGCCGTATGCTCAACAGCACTACCCCTTCCAACACAAGGAGGTCTTCGAGGCCAACTTCCCGGCGGACTTCATAGCGGAGGGTATCGACCAGACGCGCGGCTGGTTTTACACACTCATGGTCCTTTCCAGTTGCCTTTTCGATAAGCCCGCCTTCAAGAATCTAATCTGCAACGGGTGCAAATGAAACAAAGCGGCGATGAAACACAACGCTTGTAGACTCCCTCTTCCGCAAGGCGCATATGCAATATGAAGTCTCATAGACGAACTGATTGGAAAACTCACACGTGCTTGTTCTGGCACCCCACTTGACACTCCCCCCCTGATATGCCATTTTTTTGGCAGGCTCGTGCTCGCGGAAGACGGTCAGAAGATGAGCAAGCGCAAGAAGAACTATCCGCCGCCCGAGGAGGTGATAAAGGCGTGCGGCGCCGACGCGCTACGGCTCTACTTGATTAACTCACCTGTCGTGCGAGCCGACGACCTCCGCTTCAAAAAGGAAGGCGTCAAGCAAAACCTGCGCGATATCTTTCTGCCTTGGTACCATGCATACCGTCTATTCGTCCAGTCGGCAAGCGCGCAAGAGCGGCAGAGCGGCGCCTCCTTTCAACCCAACGCGACGCTCGCGCTTGCCTCGAGCAACGTCATGGACCGCTGGATCCTCGCCGCCGCCAACTCGCTTGTTGCCTTTATGCGGTGCGAGATGGAGGCGTACCGGCTTTACACTGTCGTGCCACGATTGGTCGAGATAGTGGAACAGCTCACGAACTGGTACATCCGGATGAACAAAGAGCGCTTCGCCGGCGAGCGCGGAACTGAGGCGCAGACTGCATCACTCTCCACGCTTTTTGAGGTGCTGCACATGCTCTGCCGCATGATGGCACCCCTGACGCCCTTCTTCTGCGAGCTCATGTACCGCAACTTGCGCCGCGCCGTACCCAATGCGGCGGCCTCCGTGCATTTTTTGATGATTCCAGAGGTCATCCCGGGCGCCATTGACATGCAGATTGAATCTGACGTGCACCAGATGCAGCAGACTATTGAGAAGGGCCGCGCAATCCGCGACCGCAATACGTTGAGTGCGCGCACGCCGCTGCCCGAGGTGTCCTTCATTCACCACGACCTTGCCTCGCTTCAGGCAGTTGAGAAGCTGCAGGAATACATTAAGGAGGAGCTCAACGTGCGCTCACTTACTACTGCACTAGTTTCCGAGGTGCCTGGACTTGTGCAGCTCAAGTGCCTCCCAAACCACAGGGTGCTCGGCGCACGCTTCGGCTCTGACTACAAGCAGGTGCAAGCAATGATCCGCGCACTCAAGCACGAGGAGCTCACTGCGTTCATGTCTTCCGGCTGCCTCGCCATCGGCGAGCACTATTTTTCCAGCAACGACATCCTTGTACAGATTGAATACCGCGGCGACCGCTCGGTGCGAGATGCAGACGAGGTCGACGGAGGCCTCGTGTTGCTGCATTGTCATCCCGACACGTCGATGCTTGCAGAGGCAATGGCACGCGAGGTCTGCGCCAAGGTTCAAAAAATGCGCAAAGAAGCGCATCTACGCAAGAGCGACGAAATTGAGACCTGCTTCAGCTGCGCGCAGGACTCGCTGATTTGCCGAGTACTCACGCAGCAAGCTGAGTATGTTGCCAATCGGATCGGTATCAGGCTCACACCCCTCTCGGCACGGCCGGCGTGCGCCGTCTCGCTGTTCTGCAAGCAAGACGAGGTGCGCACACAAGCGCTCGTCGAGGGAAAGGTGGTACAGCAACTTGAGCAGCTCACGCTCGAACTCGTGCGAGGCTTCCCTGCGCTGCACGCGGCCCGGCTCGCGCAACTTGTGCCCGACGAGGCGTTGCGCGCCGACGTGGGAAACTACGTCTTATGTCTCGACCTCGCATCGCTGCGCCAGCGCCTCTGTGGCAGCGACGAGCTACGCTTCATGCTAAACGGCCAGGCGATCGCGCTCAAGCTTGGTCATCACCTCTTCTTCAGCCAGCGTGAACTTTTCGCTGCACAAAAATGATTTGCAGTTTCAGTTTGGAGTTTCGGAGTACTGTTGTTGTTTGACAGCAAATGTCTCTACAGCAGCCTCCACAGCCATATGCCATACTGTGTACGCAATACGGGCCAGGGCCACACTCAACACTCACACTGGGGTACATTGAGAAAGAAGTGTCCCCAGGTAGGTTTTAAGTCTAAGTCATGTGAAACTAGTCACTTACCCGTTACCGTATATCATCCGTTTGTTTTTCCTTATGACGGCTACTCAATGTACGCCTGCACATATGGCCTGTAGGCGGGTGTATTATATGCACCTGGCCGCACTGGCGCCCTAGATGGTAAAAAAAAAAATCAGTGTTTTTGGTCAGATCCCAAAATAACACGTGTTTTTAAGTGTTTTTGGGTTAGCCTCCCCCCCCCCAGCTCCCGTGTGTTTTTCAATATGTTTTGGGCGGATTAGTCATATAGATATATGCAAATGATAAATAAAAATAACACGCGCGTGATTTTCTTATAATATATTATATTATATATTATATTATAGGTCCTATATATAATTATAATATATATATAATTATATAGGTTCCTATATACCGTTTTTCTGCTGGTGCTGAGGCTCTGTACTGTTTTTGCCATCTAGGAGTGGCGCTGCTTATTAGAATTGCCATCTCAACATCATGGTCGTCGCCCCCCCCCGGATCCCCGCCAGTATTCCGCTATTCCCGCCTGATTGCGTTACTATACATGCCTGTATACGTCGGCACTTTTGGCAGCAGAGCTCGGTAGGTGGTAGGTGCCTCCATCCCTAGCAATCTAGTGGTAGACTGGTAGTGCATGTCTGCCTCTACCCGGGTGAGTGTACAAGCTTGCCGCGCCAAGAAAAGAGTTTTTTTTGTGCCCACCTTTTTCTCAGTACATAACACACGTCGTTTGCGCCAAAAAGCGGTTGGGCGTGCTTGTATATGCCGCCCCAGGATGCTGGTTACTGGCTGTGGCTAGCCAGTTTTGAAGTCATTCCCCCCCGCCCCCCCCCCCAAAAAAGTTCGTTTTTAAATTTCGCGCCAATATCAATAATATCATAGCAACCTAATTAAAGTTATTGGTTATTCATAATATAAAAATGCGACGCATCATATTTGATATTAAACATTTCAATTTTAAAATCCTTATTTTAAAGCAGGGGGGATGCGCACCCACTTGTGAAAAAAAGCTCAGACACAAGCAAAATTCTTCTTCTTCTTCTTCTTTGGCTGTTGTTGTCGGAAATTCTGTCACGCCGATCTCGAATCTCGCAATCAACAAGCGATTCTGCTCAGTAAAAAGTCGTGGAAAAATTCGGGACAAAATTCCTAAATTGCGTTTTTATTACTTTTTACTTGTTTTTCCGCCGGCGAAATTTTGGCACAATTTTGTCACGCCGTTCTCGACTTTCGCCAACATCAAGGGCTCCCTCCCGAATCCCGACTAAGTCGACCACGCCAAATCGATTGCGATATTAGCTCGTATAGCGGGCGCGACTGTAGATGAAAAAAATTCCGGGTTTTGGCCTTTTTTTCGAACATCAACATCGCCAACGAAAAGTTTTTTTTTCGCGGCCGCTATCTAGTGACGATCTACACCCCAAAAGAAGCCCATAGCCAGAACTTTGTGGCCGGGGGATCAGTATTCGCGCGATAAACGGGGTACCAAAAACGCTTGTCTTGGCGAGGCAAGCTTGTAATTATTTATTATACACTCGCCATTTTACCCTACTTGTAGAGAATTAGTGGTCATGGTCTTGGGGGGGGGCTGGATGTGCGCAATTTCTGACCCTTCCTCGTCACGATAGCTGCATGGCGTATGCTTGGTCGAGTCCGGGTGCTCTATTTCCCCTTATCTATTATTTCATCCGTTTTGGTTTTACAATATTTCGATTATATTGATTCCTTTTGTTTTGGTTTTCTGTTCTCTTGTCTTCTCGTTTCGTGGCCTCAGTCCTCGTTGCCTGTCTACGCTGCGTCCATTTCTGGGCAGTTCTCGTCCTTTCGCGTCCATGTGTGATGGTCTCCGTGTCTGTGGTTCATCTGGTTTTGTTCTGTTTGCTGGCATATGATGATAATGCTTGAGGTTGAGCTGTTCATTTTGAGACTTTCACTTTGGGAGGAGTTCAGGTGCTTGCATCCAGCCCACAAGGTCGACGGCTTACTGCCTCGCCCTGTTTGGCCGGCTGTCCACTGCATCATGCATAGAGGGCAGCCGGCTCTCGGCCGTCATCAGCCTGTGTCGATCCTTGTGGAGACCTTTGGCTGCTGCTGCAGAGGGAGCAGACTCATCTACCAGCAAGTCAGTCTATTTCTGCCGGGGGGGAGCACCCGAGCGGAGCGCGCCGGTCCAGTTGTGTGGACTGGCACCACACTGGCCCGGTTGACTGTCCTCACATTGATGGGCGCCCCCCTACAGCAGTCGGCCGCGTCAGCTCTCCCATCAGAGGGGTCGCACAGTGCCTCATGCCGTGGAAAAAACCTGTCGGGATTTTGTTGTCAAATGGTCACAAAAAAGTGGCGGTGGTGGCGGTGGTGTCCGCCAGCATATTGGGGCCTTGGGTGCGACTCGCGCACATTTCGGGGCCTTTATGCCGGATTCCCTCGCATCGTCGCCGCCGCCATCGCCGACGGCTGGTGCTGGCGCGCCGAAGCGAGAGGCGAGGCAGACGCCGGAGAAGGACGCTCAGCAGTGCTCTCGACGCAAAGTGCGGCTGAGTAGAGAGTATGTGTTGATCTGGTTGCTGCAGCAGCGCTTGCGTGCAGTGTCTTGGCCTCACCAGCATGCAGCCACTGCGCGGCCGCAGCGCGGGAGTTCTCAGGCCATGATGGTCGCTCTCACGCGGCGACCCCTCAGCTCCGCGTGTCACACGCGCTTCATGTGCTCAGCTCATGCCGTTCTGTGCTTGGTGCCGCCTGCCGTTGATTTGCATGAAGCTCTTGGTCGGTGTGTGTGCGTGCGAGACGGGCTTGCTGCTTATGTTTGCGATTTGCGTATGTCATACTTCTGCAGATCCCGTTGAGCTTCTTCCTGGGGGCTGGCGCGACGTGGCTTTCCCTCGCTGGCTTCATGTTCAAAGCTGCTCGATGTGGCTCATGCTGGTTGTTGCTTCGGCGGCTTGTGTGTACGAGACGGGCTCGCTGCTTCTTTTTGCGCATGTCGCACTTCTGCTGCTTTCGTTGAGCTTCTACCTCGCGGGGTTGGCGCGCCGTCGCTTTCCCTCAGTGGCTTCATGTTCTAAGCTGCTCGACGTGGCATTCGTGGCGCATTACTCGTTGTTGCATCAACTCTTGTGATCTGACTTCATCGGCGCTAATGGTACTAGTATGAATTCAATCCGCTGAGCTGCGTCCTCTGGTTGTTGAAGCGTTGCTTGTGCTGCCGAGCCAGGCGCTACTCCTGCTGTGCCATACCTTGATAATGATCTGGTAATCATTTGGATATATATATAGGGTAGCGTACACATGGCGTACATAACCTTACCTGGGGACAATAACATTTATTTCTCAAGGTTAAGGTACGCCAGTGTGGCACTGGCCCGTAATGTAGCTCAAATTCAAATAGAAATACTTGCATTAATTATAAACACTATAATTATTTCTTTATAGATTTCTATGTGCGTTTTAAGATGACAAAATTTGAATATTTGTATCCTGGACTATATATTTATCAGTATATTTCACATGCAGGAATGCAGCTGAGAGCTGATGCTATCGAATGTTCCAGTCAGGATTGAGTGTATAGCCACACGCTCCTTCCTCTTGCCTAATATATGATGTCGACCAAATCGTTGACTCGGACACTCGTGGCATACTTCTGCCAGTCTTAGCCATCAGCCTTGCGCCTTAATTTGCCTCCGTGCGCAAGCCTGTCTAGCCGCCTGCTCGAGCAGCGCACGCACATGTCCCTCACGTTGAAGCAGCGTGTTGTCGCCTTTGGTCCCACTTAGTTCAAACCAATAGTTGACGGAGATATTGCGCTCATTCGAGCCTATCACCGCGTGCCACCAACCGCAGGGGAGGTAAAGCACGTCACCCGCGTGCACCGTAACTGTCAGTGGACGTGCATATTGCAGCAAAGGGAAGCGCTCGTCAAGGACGCCGTCACCGGAAATGTCACTGGTATCGGCAGGCGCCATCACCGTGCTCGCCGCGCAATAGTGTGTGTGTGGGGGGGGTACTACTGCCAGTGAGTATACGGCGGCAGAATTACGTTCGCCCGCGGGGTAGAGGAAGGGTGCGTCGGCAGGGTGGAAAAGTGTGAGGTGCTTAGACCCCTCGACAATGCACAATAGATTCTCGAAAGGGTCGAAGTGCATTGGCGTCGCTTGCCGTGCGGCGCCGATGTAGCAGATGGGGTTGATGGGCGACGATGCGCCGAAAAATCTGCCAAAGCGTGCCATGGGACCCTCCTGCAAATCGGGCATAAGCTCAGGCAGCAGCTCGCCCAAGGGAAGCCGTGCGCCGTATAGGCGCGGCGCAGGCGTGTTGAGCTCGTTGAGTAGCTCGGCCATTGTTACCTCCTCCACGTCGTATGCCTCAAGGAATGAAATTCGGGAATCAACGGCTACTTATTTTGTGTGAAGCTCTTGGAGCACTGCAGGGATGATGCGATGCCATTGTAGAAGAAATGACCTGGGAAGGATATTGAGGAGAGTTACTTTGCACCTGCATCCTGTGAGGGTCGCCGAAGAGTGATATGTTTTTCATCGGCTTCGCCACCGGGCACGCTGCTAGCCCGCGCCGCGCGGGTACTACGCGATGCCCAACTCGTAAACTAAGAGCATCGCCCGTCCATGCGTGAAGCGGCGCCCAATCGCACAACGCGCCTTGAATCAGAAGAGGAACGTTCTCAGTCACAAAGCTTGCAAAGATCTCGTCGGTCAGGTCGGATGTCTTCACAGCGCGCACTTCTTGCGTACACCTCGTGGCCACGGAGTCTCTGTGCAAGTCCAAAAGACTGCGAAGTTCGACACTGGCTTTGTTGTTGCGACGGAAGCGCTCCGGAAGCGCTGCGCGGTCGAGCGCCGCCTGCACGAGCTCAAAGCCCCTAGCCGTAGATTTCCTTATTGCAGTAGCGTCGGTGGCGATTCGCGCCTCTGGCCGTGGCTTCGTTTTGGGGAATACACGCTCAACTGCAGAGCGAACGAGGTCCTCCTCATCTGCGGCTACCGAGCTCGGCACATCCACAGCGTTGGTAGCGTTGCACCGCTCAAGGAGAAGGCCGAGCCCGAGCGATGCACCATCGATGAGCATCCAGCCGTCCTCCTTCGCAAGGCGAAGCCATCGGGGCTGCGCGGCGCCTGGATTCACGAAAGAGAGGTTTTCGTTCGGCCACTTGTAACCGAGCTTCGCAGCACTGAGGTGCGGTGTCTCGCGCACAAAAACGAAAGGCGAATGGACGACGACATTCCAGATGGAACAGGAAGGGGACGATTTGAGTGGATAGCCGGACGGGAGGGCGGGCGAAGTTTTGGTGGCCAGTTCCGCGCGGCCGTCGCGCGGGATGCGCCGTAGAGAGGTGCACTGCAGCGCGCGTCGGCAGTAGCAAGCTGTCCGCATGCTCAATTCACACCACAAACCAAGAATATGCAAGTTCGACTCGAGCATCTCCATCGCACGTCGGGTAACCTATGTATGTACTATTAGTCGTATACAAGGAGTTTGCCTACATGTAATAGTTCTACTTAGGTACATACAGCACCTTGTATCTTGAGAAAAAATGTTCCAGATATTAACATATTTCATGTATTTAAAATGAACGGGGGAAGGAAAACACACCAGGGGAAAGACACAAGATAATAGACACAAACAAACACAGGAACCCAGGGAGGGCACCTTCACTTGCAAGCTCGCCTCGCCAAGAAAAGCTTTTTATTTGGCCACCTTTTTTTCAATATAACAAACGTCTTTTGCGCCAAAAAAAAGGGTGGGGCATGCTTGTATATGCCCCAGGATGGTCACTGGATAGCCAGTTTTGAAGTTACCCCCCCCCCCCC
>MDSY01150305.1_pt1 | contig 10787 bp, 6 predicted proteins | sample 811131 | NCBI WGS metagenome assembly MDSY01 (sample SAMN05326643, study PRJNA326480) | marine metagenome | isolation source: seawater | place: Atlantic Ocean: South West | collected 2010
GCGCTTGTGTTCAGGAGTCTGAATTCCTTCAAAGCGTTACTCAACTTGAGCTGCATGTTTTCGCGCGCGTCTTGCAGGCGGCGGGACAACGCTGACTCGCACGCGAGCCGCGCGAGGAATGCGCTCATAGCACCCCCGTCCGTCGCCCTGTACATCTGCGCTACGTCCGACACCACCGGGACCATCATCGTGTGTACCCTGATTCGCCGCTCGCCCTCCGCGTTGGTGTACAACAAAGCGCACTGCAAGAAGCTCGTGTTGGTGGTGGGCAACACCTCGTCGTGCGCTATCTGCACGGCGTAGGCTTGGTCCGCGTTCGCGGCGGGAAGCGCGAGAAGGTCCATGCTCCGAATGAAGAAATGGCCGTTGAAGGAGGAGACTCTGAACCCCTTTGAGCACCGAACCCGGCACACCGCTTCCCACGCGGTGAATCGCGTGAGGTTGTGTTTGAGTTCTTTCGATAGCTTTTTCGCGTCACGAGTGACCCTGAACCCAGGGTAGTGGTACACCGCGCCGCCTGTGTACCGCGGCAACGTGGAGAGCGACGCTAAGTCCGCGTACGGGCTAGCTGACGCGAAGATGTCGACGCAAATCTGTTGCCGCGAACACTCTGCGGCGATTTTTTTGAAAAACGGATCCGCCGGGCCGCGCGTCAGGTGTTCCTTATCTGTCCCCGCGTTCTTGTGGTCGTCGCCTCGGTTCAACAGTCGACCGACGCCCAGCGAGGACAACGTGCACTGGAACATTAAAAGCTTACCCCCGACCGCGTTCATAGCCATGTACGCGGCTTGCACCGCCGGGCCCATGCACGACTCAACCTGCGTAGTGTCTGCGAACGCTCGCGGGATCAAATCCAACACGGCGTCCACCGCCTCCCTGCATTCAGATAAGTTCACAACCAAGTCCTCTGGGGCGGGACAGAACACGTCAACAAGCTCCGCGACGACCATCATCTGCGGCGCGCTACTGCCAGGTTTCAACGAGTAGAAATGTAACGTGCTGTCGTAGGTGAGGAACCCGACGCGCGCGCGTTCGCCGCCAGGTAGTTCGTCCAACGTTTCCTTAATCGTGTCCACCGTGGTCTGTAAAAACCCGGAACTCACGGCCTGAGCAGACACATCCAGCGCAAAGAAGTACGTGGGCGGCATCGGCGGCCTTACCATGTATTCCTGGCTCGCCAGGAACTCAACCGTGCCGTGTCGCAACTCAGGTCGCTCGTGCACGTCCCTTCGCTGGCCATTCGCGTCCAACGTACAGAAGTAATCCACGGGCACTTCGTTCGGTAGTTGGCACACGTTGCATCTGAAGCGTCTGCCTCCATCGATAAACTGCACGAACGGATTGATGTACGTGCGGCACCTGCGGCAGCGCACAATACCAGTGGACCCAAACTGCGCGACTGGAACGTTCTCACCGGGAATCAACGGCCGGACGATACACCCCACCGGTAGCCCGTAACGCTGCTTCACGCTTTGGTTCACGGGTAACGCGCCGCATGTTAAACGCAAATACCGCGGATCACAACTCAGCTCCGTGTTCGGGTTAGGAATGTCATCACCAGGCCTGGGGAACGTCGCTGGGTCCACGCCTTGGTCGCCGCCCGGGCCGCCGCCGCTCAACTGCAGGCTTGCGAAGTCCTCCACGAAGTTTTGATTGCCGCCGGGCGCGCCCATTCCCATCCCGGGCTGAAGCGCCCCGGGGTATGACCCACCTGGGGGCGCAGGGCCGCCGAAGCCCTGGCCCGGGGGGGGCATGCCCGGCCCCATTGCCAACCCAGGACCGGGAGGCGTCCCGGGCCCCATGCCCATCGGCGGCTGCCCAGGAGCTTGTGGCGCGCCGAATCCACCCGGAACGCCGCCTCCCATTTGCGGCGGGCCGGGGATGCCACCCATCATCGGCGGGGGAGGGCCGCCCATCATCGGGGGAGGGGGGGCGTCGACGCGTATTTGTCCCATTGCCGCGGTAGGCGGCGCCATCGCGCCCGGAGGACCGCCACCCATCGGAGGACCTCCCATCGGAGGACCTCCCATCGGAGGACCGCCCATCTGTGGAGGACCTCCCATCGGGGGACCACCCATCGGGGGACCACCCATCGGGGGACCGCCCATCATCGCAGGCGGCGCTCCTCCCATCATAGCAGGCGGGGCGCCCATAGCGCCTGGAGCACCCATCGGCGGGCCACCGGGAGGCCCACTTTGCATCGGTGCGCCCATCTGCGGTGGCCCCGGGCGCATCATCCCGGGAGGACCACCGGGGGGCATCATACCTGGAGGTGCGCCTAGATATCACGGAAACAACCACAGATCGGGGGACGAAGGAGTTGGGTGTGTGGGTTAGACACAGAGACGAGGAGCGAACCGGCGGTCTGGCACGAAAAAGGCGCGTCTGTGCAGGAAATGTGGGATTCGAGCGACACAGATCGTCGTGTCGTTGGACGTACCCGCGGGGTTACCGGGAGGTCCCGGAGGTCCGGGGGGTCCCGGAGGTCCTCGCGGAGGACCTGGAGGAGGCTGCATGGCCTCGAGTCGCGGAGTGCGCTATGCCAATGAGATGCCGTTCGAGTTGTTGATGATGTGGAACGTTGGAAAGCGCCGCGGCCTGACGAGGAAATGGGTGGCGGAACTAGCCAACAGACCGTCAACAGACCGTCAACAGACCGTCAAAACGAGGGACAAACACCAGATCACGCTTTCGTCAGTCGATCGAACGGGACAAACTTCGAGGTCGACAACTTTTATTTTGCCCCTGCAGACCTCGGTGTGCCACTTCGCGGCGCGCGGTACGAGCCTCGATTCCCTCTCGTGAGAGCTCCGCACCGCGCTTCGGTATGTTGGCGCGTGCGGCGTCGCGCACGGCCTCGGCTGTGGCGCGTATCGCGCCGCCTGTGGCGACTGCGGCGTGGACATCGCTTCGAGGCGTGAGCTCGCAGAGCCATGACGAAAACGCCGCCGCCGATGAGGCACGAACCGAGGCGGAGGCCACGGATGAGGACGGCGCCGAGTCAGTTGACGCTGCGGATGACAGTGAGGATGATAGTGAGGATGCCTCGGATGACGTTGAAGTCCCTGTCGGGGCGGTGACCGCCGAAGCAGGTGAAGACGATGCGCTTGACGATCAGCCTGACGATCGTGAGGGCACATCGGGGGAGGCCGGGGAGTCTTCCGGCGCGGTCAAATGGAATGGCGGGGTTGAACCCCACCGCCCCGCAGAACGCAGGGAGAAGGAAGGCACGACATTCTCGCTGGCGTCAAAGTCGGATGATATTGGTTCGTTCGACGCAAAGGACGTCGATCGGTTCTGGAACCTGAGCGAAGATTTACAATCTAAATGGTTCAAAGAGGGTTTGCCCACGGGCGTCGTGGCGGAGTTCGAGGCCAGCGGCACGCGCAGGGTGTTGTTCCGCAAAAACGACCTGGAAGTAAGGGAGGCTGTCAAGCAGGGAAAGAGCCTGATGCTGGACGGACGGCGGGGGGGCGGCAAGTCCGTCGCTTTGGTAAATTTAATCGCTTGGGCGCGATCTGAAGACTACGTCGTGGTGTACGTCCCGAGCGCGAAATCACTAACCCTGGACTCGTCGTACACCAAGGATGACAAAACCGGGATGTGGGACACCCCGGAACACGCGGGTATATTGCTGCGGTGGATCGTCAAGGGGAACGAAACACAGTTGGGGGAAATGAAAAACTCGGATGGAAAAACTTTACTCTTAATCGCGAAGGAGGCTGTGGAAACTCTGGAGAAGGGCGGCGACGGCAAGCTGGTGGTGGAGGCTGCTTTGACAGTCTTGACGGGAATCCAAAACTCCGCAAAAATCGGCAAAAAAGTCCTCTTCGCCATCGACGAGTACAACGCTTTGTTCGGCCCGACGGATATGCACGAAGTGTTAGGCGCGCGCAAACGCGGGGTGATCCAGGCGGGGGACACGCGGCTCGGGTCCTTTCTGCGCGACGCGTCCACTGCCACCGAATCCGGCGTGACCTACGTCGGGGTGGTTTCCGGGACGGTCTCCCTCTCCGCGAAACTCACGGCACGGCTTGGGGTTGGAGTAGGGGATGGTGACAATGACGCGGACGTGTTTCCTGAAACCTCGGCGCTTACCAAAAAGGAAGTTCCGCGGTTCACGCCGCGGGAAATTACGTGTCTAGTGAGGCACTACGACCACGCGCGCTCGGGGCTGGACGCGGTTGACACGACAGTGGACCACGAGCAACTCGCGTTGCGGTTGAAAGTCCTAACACAAGGGAACGCCAAGGAAATGAGGGAGATGATGGAAGCGCTGGGGTAGTGACGTTACTAGTGGGAAGTAAATTTTTGAGTACCTTGAATAAATTCATCGTTCCACGAACCGTCCCGCTTTCTTGGCAATCGCGTCGACGTCGTCCATGAGCTTGAAGTGCTCGTTGATACCCACGAGCGTGTTCGCGGCTATGACGCCCGAGGACGCAGCCGCGGGCAAACCGACACCAGGCGCACAACTGTCCCCGACGCGGTACAAACCTTCTATGCCGGTTGCCGGTCCGGGGAACATATCCGGCGCCCTGATTGCCGCGCCATAAGCCCCTTTGTGTCGCCGCATCCAGTGCTTGTGCGTCAACGGCGAGCCGATCATCTCGAGCACTACTCGTTCCCTGATATCCGGAATCACGCGTTCCAAAGCTTGGTACAGCTTGTCGCTTCGTTCTCGTTTCCTTTCCTCGTACCCCTCGCCGCGTTCCCACCCCTCGAACGGCTCCATGGTGTACGCGTGAAGCGCGTGGTGGCCTTCCGGGGCCATATCAGGCTCCCACACGCTCGCGATGGATATCATGCACACGTTTCCTGGGGCGTCAATCGGTTTCGTTTCGTCCCTAACCACGACGTGGTGCCCTCCAAGTTCCGTCAAATCAAGCCCGTCCGCTTTGATGCCTAAATGTAAATGCATGAACGACTCCGAGCATGGGATGCCCATCGCGTCTTCCTTTTCCTTCTGCGACACGCTGCCCGGGGGTATCAAGGACGAGTACGTGTCCCATACGGACGCATTGCTCATTACGGTTGCAGCGGATAGCACGTCGCCATTCTTCAACCGCACGCCAGTCGCCACGTTGTTCTCAACAACAATCTGGTCGACGTGCGTTTTCAATCGAATCTCGCCGCCGTTTTTGGTAATCGCCCGCGCCAGCGCATCCGTGATCGCCTCCGCCCCCCCTTTGGGAAATTCGCTTTGTTTCAAATCGTCACTCGCTCCAAAGACCGCAGCGAACTCCGCCGCGACCGTGCCGCTCGCGTCCACCCCGGATAACAGGTAACACTCCAAATCCGCGAGCCGGCGCATCCACGGATCTTTAATTTCCAGAAAATCCAACAAACCGACCGTGGGGTTGGGTAACACAGGGGCGTACGGACCCAGTTTGGACATGGATTTCATGTACCGTGAGACGATCATTAATCCCACTTTCCAGTCCGCTCTTAACGCGGGAGTGGGCAGCCCGGAAAGCGCCTTGTACATCTCCCGAATCCGCGGCACGGCATCGTTTAATTGTTTCGCCCCGTCCGGCGAGAAGCGCTCGACTTCTGATACTAATTTAGATAAATCGGCGTGTCGTCGCAACCCGGGCTTGTCTTTCTCGACGTGGAACGTGCCTAATGGGTCGTATTTTATCGTCTCCAGAGGTTCCCCAACGAGCTCAAGTAAAGCGGCTAGTGGGTTCAGGGCGTTGATTGTAGTGAGGCCGGCGAAAAAACTCGGCCCGGTGTCGAATCGAAACTCTCCAACGTCGGTTTTGCGCTGGAAACCATGTGCCGCGCCTCCGGTGGCGTAGTGCGACTCTAACACCAGCACTTTGCGGCCGTAGTGCGCTAACAAAGCCCCCGCGGTCAAACCACCAACGCCGCTGCCGATGATGATCACATCAGGGGAGTCGGATGAAGAGGACACAGAGGCCGTAGGGGCGGCGAACCGAGAGATGCGGAAGACACGTCTGGCTTTTTTCACTGAAGACATCGATCGTGCCGATGGGACCCTCGCGACCGGCGTTCCACTGACCGACGACGCCGCGGACATCGTACGCGTGCGGTTGGGAAATACAAAGCGCGAATCTCAAGCACGCGACTGAAACGCGGGGAGATGAAACAAGGCGTGCGCGGGCGCAAGAGCGAAGTTAGCTCTTCTCGAGCTCGAGAGCGACACGTGTCGAGTGCTCGCTCATCACCGCAGCGATGGATAAGTTTCATTTATTACAAGAGCCGTTTCACACTTCAAGCTCGCTCACCTCCTCACACACCACACCCAATCCACTCACCTCGGCCCCGATTTTTCCGCCGCCGCTTCCTCCGCGGCTTCCATCTCCCGTACCAGTTTCTCGTACGCGGCCATGGCTGATGGCGACGAGGCCGGTATGACGCCGGGCGGCACCGGCCGCGGTTTGGTTTTCGTCGCGTTTTCCTTGTGCAACACCGGCATCGAAACGTCAAGAGGCGATTCCTTTTTTAAGGAGACGTCTTGAGACACCACGTTGTTTTGTGAATGTAACGTGGTGTGCTGCAGAATCCTCATCGCTTCTGATCCAGACGCGATGTTGTCCAGCCCTCGCCTTTCCCGAAACTTCTGGTCAAGCGTTTCTCGCCGCGCCTGCCTTTCCTCTGGGTCCACCGTCTCCTGCGCGCGGACGAAATCCGAAAACTCAAGCGTCGCGAACTTGTTCATGTCGCTTTGCATCGACGGGCCGCGCATTGATTTGGCGAAGTCAACTTCAAGCGCCGCTCGTCTCTTCTCCCGTTGCTCCTTGAACCCGGGCGTGCCCCACGTGTACACCCGGGTGTCCGCTTCCTGCTCGTACGTAGCCCAGGACTCGTCTCGTTCCGCGTCTGGGGTTTTTGAAACTGAAGTTTTAGAAACTTCAGCGGGTGTCTCCATCGGCGCATCCGTTGCGAGAATCTTGTGCGCGTCGCCGAACATCACCTGGGCAAACATGTTGGTGAACTTGGTCCAGGCGACGGTGAACTTCGAAATCGCTTTTGTGAAGATGCCAGCGAACCCAAGCGGGTCGTCCTGTGCCTTCAAAATAGCGGCCAACACGAATCCGCCGAGTAACGCGGGGCCGGTGAAATCCCACGCGCCTGCGACTTTCGTTGGAACGCCCGGCGCTGAAACCACCACAGCGGTGCTTGCCCAGCTCGGCCGCACGCCTCCGTTGGTTTTCGCCCACTTCGCCCGTGACTGCGGGCCGAAGTACCCTGTAGCGCTGATGTCGTTCGCCCTTTGCCACAACCGAACCGCGGCCACGGTTTCAGTGCCGAAAACCCCGTCCTGCCGCATCGTGCCCAGTGATTGCTGCAAAGCCTTGACGTCAGCACCCTCGCTCCACTCCCCGAGGTTGCGCTCGAACTTGGGGGCGCGGAAGTGGCCGCTGCGCGCGCCGGGAAGCGCCGCTCGGACGGTAACCGCGCTGCGAGTACGCGCGACGCGAGGCACTCGCGGCACAGCCAGCGAGTTGCGCGTCATCGCGGACGAGGACGCGCCGAGAGCCGAGGCGGACATGACGAACGGTCGAACGGAACTCCGGGACGAAAGGATTTGAGCGCGCGGGTAGGTGCGCGGGTGCGCGCTGTGTGGGTGCGGCTAGAGGAGTTTGACGAACGCGTGAACGTTCGGTGCGTGCGACGCGGTGCGACGGACGGCGGTGGGTCGAGGCGCGCGCGTCTCGATGTGCGTGTCGGGTGCAACGCGCGGTCCTCAGGCTTCTTCCGTAAATCCCGTTAAGTTACCGAAACGGTTGGCAACGGCTAAATCGCCCGATTTTGTGGCTCGGTTTTTCCGAGACAGCTGCGCCAGCTCGACACACACCGGGGCACACACCTCGGCGTCCGGTGTATGCTTTGGTGGGTGCGATGCCGTCGAGACGCACGCGTACAGCCGCTGTCGTTGCGACGACGGCGTGCGTCGGGCTTCTTGCATATTTTTACTACGAAAACCCAGCGCGGGGAGAAGAAGGTCTCGGGCCATCAGAAAAGGATGACAGTGAAACTAAACTCTCCTCGACGCGTCGAAAACTCGCTTCATCGCTTCACTCCGCTGGTTTCTTCACGAGCTTCGGGTTCGTCGCCGCCTCTACGGTCGTTTTCGAGCTCGCGGGCGGCCACGGGGTTTCCAAAGACTGGAAGTGGCGGGCGCTCATCGGGTATGTCGCCGGGAACCATTTGTTGTACGCCGCGCACTGTGTTGCCGGCACCGGCGAACCCATTGAAAACTGTCCTGACACGATTACCGACGAGACCGGCGTCGGCGCCATGTTAAGTTTGTCGAACCGACAGATAGTAAAACAGCTGTTCGACGAGCACCGACTGGTGGACGTACTGGTGCACGCCGGAGCCGTGGCCGCGGCTGGGTTGTCTACGAAACGCGTAGACAGTTTGTTGAGTCTGTCCGAACACTTACGACGGTACGCGGAAATAAGGCCGGTGAGTAAGATCGCGAAAACTAAAAAAATAAAATCAAAATGGTTCCACGAAGCGTTGGCGTTTTGGACGGCGACTGCAGAGAGGAAGCTGTTTTCGCACACCAGGAGGACGAAACAGGTTGATACTAGTCATTCTCGACAGCACAAGCAGGCGCTCTCCGTGGCGGATGTAGTAGATGTGTTCGCACACACTCGCACGGCGTGTAAAGTCCTGACCCCTGGTGAAATCGTTTTATCGCTCGTCGTCGCGGAAACCATCCGGTGGACGCTTCGGTTGGACCTCATAAAACATCACAGGCACGGGTGGACGGACGCGAGGAAGCATTTGCGGGAGAGAGAGCTGGTTAATGGAGGATTTAAGGGAATGGACGAGGACTCTAAATAAGAAACCCTACTATAAATCTAACACTTCTAACTTAACTAACTGCGCTCGCTTTTATTCTAAACGATGCGGCTTGTTTCGACCAGCTGTTGCCGCCGTCGATTGAGACGTCGAGAAGCACGTCGCTGTTGTCATCCCCTATGCGTTGAGGCAGCGGTGGCGGCTCCACTAACAACAAAGCACCAGATACGAAGAACCCGGGAACGGATACTGGGAATGAACTCTCCTCATTGGACGCTTCGGTTTCCAGAAACGTAAACCTTACGCGTAAGCCTGGTCCATTTCGAAAATCCTTCCCACTCAACGCGAGCGGCGCGGCGTGCCTCCCAACGTCGCCGTCCAAATGCCACCAAGCCCCTCCTAGGTCCATTTCATCGATATCGGCGTACACGCGTGTTGCATTGAACCCATCCCTAAACTCCGAGCCGAACCCGGAGGCGGTGAAGAAGTCACCAGGTGGGGATTGGATTGAGGATAAAGCGTACTGAGCGTGGAATGAAGTCCCGGCTTCAATCGCAAATTGCGGAACGAAACCGGTTCTGGACCCGGCCACCGTGAACGGACGCGGCGCAGGGGCCCACTCGAACTCCACCGTGGTGACGGTAGCGCCGGCGCCGGACACGATACCTGATCCTAAAATTTCACCTCCATCACCATCAACCACGAGGACGACGGATATCGAAGAGAAACCGGCTGACCTCCCCAACTCGAACGGCGCGGGCGGAACGTCGCACGTCGCAAACGAACTAGTGCCGTTGCTTTCGTTATACGCGGTGGCGACCGAACTTCGCGGGGTACGACGATTGCGACTGTTCCCGGAGTATACAATACACGCCATCGACACTCGTGTCTTTAACAAGGGATTGCTCTCTGGAACGACAACATTTGATATAGACGCCGTGTCCAGTAACTGCGCCAACGCATGCGGCGCGGCGGACAGGAAGTCCAGATGGAAAAAAGTGGACACTGCGTTTTTTGAGCCGCTCGGCGGCGCCGGTGACGCGGTAGCGACAGCCACGGCGCCGTCCACAGACGGTGCGATTACCAAGCCACGTTCCGCGTTTCCAGGCGTCACAGAGCCAGCCAAGCCTGACGTGTGTGATGACGCCACGGCGAAGTCCACCAGGTTTGCAGATGGATTATTTCGTCCGACAACGCGTTGAGCGAGCGCCGGAGAGACGCACTCCGCGGAATTTTTGGCTCCGTCGTTTTTGCGTACCCTTGACGCGACGTGCACGGCTCTGAAACGACAAACACCTCCGGTATTTCCTGATGATATCCCCCCCCTTACAACCCGGACGAATGAGCCTCCTTGTTCCGCCAAAACCATCGAGCTTTGGTCCACGAATGGAAGGGTATTTTGATCAACGGGAATAGTCGCGGTGAACTCGATTGCGCCAAACCGTTTGTTCGCGATACTTTCGAACTCGCCCCCTATACCCAGCGTCGTGGCGTACGTTCCAACAAGTGAAGGAACCTCGCAAAGTAGCAAGGCGCTGCTTATGAAACGCCCGACGGTACTGCTGTCGACGGTATTCAAGTTATTTTGACTCAAAAAAGACTCAAAGAAACAGCTATCACTTTCAATAAACCCGAAGCCGCGTAGCAAAACGAACCATCCCCCGTCCGCCGGGCCGGGGGCCGGCCCCTGGAAAGCGACCACTCCAGTGCTGACACGTGGCACTGTTAGTGTATCATCCGCGACTAACGCAGCATCCACAGCTGTCCCTTCGATCCATTGGAACACCACGCCCGGTTTTGTTTCACCGGTCCGCACGCCGATTTCCGAAAATCGGTTTCCGAATCGACGCGGCGTCGCCGACAACGGAACGCTCGCATTTACTCGTGGTGCCGAGGGCGAGGTACACTCCACTCTTCTTAAACCCACGTTTCGACCCGATACTTTTGTCGTGCCGAACGCACACGCGGCGTCGATTGCGTGTTCCTTGTGATGTCCGGAAACGAGC
>MDSY01039266.1_pt1 | contig 10786 bp, 18 predicted proteins | sample 811131 | NCBI WGS metagenome assembly MDSY01 (sample SAMN05326643, study PRJNA326480) | marine metagenome | isolation source: seawater | place: Atlantic Ocean: South West | collected 2010
TTGACTAACAGCAGCTTCCACGTATATACCTTTTTTATCAACAGTAATATTATCTACTCGTCCAATAGGTTTTGCATGATCATGTTGATAAAGTAACACGGGATTTTTTCTATAATTATCTACCCCTTTTGCCCAAGCAGTTGCAGGAATGACATCACCAGACCGATCTTTGTCTGTTGTGTTAGCATATCCAGCAATTTTAAGGGATTTATCTTTTTTTATGAGTCCTTTTGTTTCTAAGGGACTATTATAATAAAATGTTTTACTCATTAAATTTCATCCTCTGTGGGGGCGCTCCCATTTATATCTTCCTCTGCGCTAGGTCTACCTCCTTGAGTAGGGTCGGTAGCACTACCAGTAATATTTTGAGGAATTCTAATATTATCTGAATCGCCATCTTCAAGTTTTGGAAATCTTAATCCTCGTCTCGCTTCGTTCGGAGTGATTATTCCTGTGTTAACCAACGTTGAATAATAAATTGCTTGAGTTCTATTATCAGGTTGTAAAGATAGTATAGCAGTTTTATCGGGTCTTATGCTAATGTTATTATTAAAGAAATGAGAAAAAGCACTACAAAATTGCTCTAAAATAGGCAATACCGTGTGGTTATAGAATAAAACCTGGTTAGCTTGTATATTCGCGTTGTTACCACTTTTTAACATTACATAAGGCACTCCAAGAGCTTTAGCCATATCTTGTTGAATTCTTTCAATAGAATTTTCAAAGTCTAATTCATTAAAGTTTATTTGAGAAAATTTATCTATTTTTAATCCACCATCTAAAATAGCAGGAGAACGAGCGCCATTAAACAAGCTAGTATAACTCTGTCTCCAAGACTCTAAAAGTCTATATTTAATTTTTTGACTTAAAACATTATCTGTTGTAAGAACAAACCCGGGAACAGCATTGTTTTTAAAAAACTGTCTTTGAAAATTAATCATGTAATAGTATAGCTCGAAAAGTCTTTCTAATGGGCGAAGCCTGCTATACCCTCTGAAGATGCTTTCTTCGTTTTCGCTTTTAACATGGATTATTTCATTAGGTAAAAACTGAATAGCTTCAGATTTTCTAGCTTTACCATAACCAAACAAGTCTGACTCGCTTTGATTTCTTAAAAGATAATTATAATGAGATACAAACGCCCTTTCATCGGGGACAATTTCCATGTCGTTAGCAGGAATTACATAAATTGCGCCACCTTCTTGGTCTTTATCGTAATAAAAAAAGGCGTTACCATCTAGAAAAAAATCTAGAAAGGCACGCCTAAATAGTCTAACTCTATCTTCAAAAGGATTTGGTTTATTTTGTAAAAGTTTATGAACTTTTTTAGAAGGAGAACCTCCTTCGATGACAAGAGGCACTTCTATCAAAGCATTAATAACTATGTCCACAGAACGATGAACAATCTCAATTTCTCTATATGCTTTTTCAAAGTCTACAATATTTTCAGGACTTGAAAAAGGTTCCTGAGCAGCGATAGATGGCTGAATAGGATTAAGTTTTTCTGAAAGATATTGTCTCCACGCGGGAACATCCTGTGCCATTTTTTAGTTCTTCTCCTTTTGGATTTCAACCCATTTTTTTACTTTTTTTACCATCAAATTATCATATCTTTGTCCAAATATGTTATGTAATCTTTCGTGATGATTTTTACACAAAGTTAAAGCATTATCATTAGATAGCTCCCAAAAATAGTCTTCTTCAAAGCGCTCTCTATAGACATTTATCTCTTCTACAGTGTTTATTTCTTTTATATTGTTTTTTGTGCACCAAGAATTAAATAATTCAGAAACACTATAAAGATGATGAAACTCTAAATTATCTTTTGTGCCACAAATATAACAATTATCTGTTTTTTGATAACGTTTTTTTAAATAATCTCTAATATATTTTACAGGAAATCTTTTTAACATACCAGATAAATTTTACTTACTTTTTTCGTAGTGTATCTTTTTGAATTCTTGTATCACTTCCCACCTCATTTTACAATGATCAGGGTGTTTATTTAGCCCAACATTTTTTTCATCTAATAAAGTAACCTCTGTTGCGATAGTTCTGTGTTTACTTTTAAAATAGTGAGAAAAAGCTAAAGAAACTAGTAAATCATCTCCTCTTTTTATTATTCCCCAAGGTTTAATGTAGGTATCAAATACTTCTCTTAAACTATCGTTGTCTACTGCTAAACAAGAACCTACAGCATAGTCCACTTCTTTGTCTACACACCAAACATCAATTAAATCTTCATACTTTTTAGCATTATTACTATTTTTACCGTATATACTTATAAGAGATTTAGGAAATTCAGCTACATTCTTTCTTAATTTAAATAAACAATGTTTAGTAGGTAAAATATCGTCATCTAATATGATAGAATACTTAAATTTAGACTGAGCTGCCCAATACCAACGATCAATACACCACTTATTTTCTTTATTATTATGAAAAAGAACCTTTGATATTTCAAGATTGCTTTTTTGTCCATTATTTACTATCACAATAGGCATAAAACCTTGAAAACGGTAAGCAATTCTTAAAACATTTTCTAATCTTTTATAGTTTAGTATGATTAATTGAGTATCTCTCATAATCATGATGCAGCAAATATCCCAACAGACCGTTTTTGGTGAGTATAAATTGCGTATCTAAGAGCGTCACTAGCATGAGAAGCCCAATCATGCACAGGTTTAGGGTTTTCAGTCTTAGGATTCCATTTATAACTGCTTAACGAAGAGTAACAATGTGCACATTTATTTACATCAAACTGTATACGATCATTTTCTACTAAAACTTGTACTGCAGCAATTCCATCATTAACAGACTTTATAGCGTTTTCACAATAAATATCATAGTCATATGCTAAATCTGCTTTAAGTTGTTGAGCAGCACTATCAATGTATATAGAGTCAATGCCCCACTCGTCTATTTTTTCTTGAATTTCTTCTGCAAGACTACTGGTAGTAGTTTCATTTGATACATACTCATCTAATATATAAAAAGTATCTCCATCTGTCGCTATCACCACAAAAACATTTTCATCTCTGTACCCAACATCTAATCCTGCTATAAATTCAAACCTTCTGTCCCTAGGTTGTATATTAGAAAGATCAAGTAAGTGTTTGTCTTCACTTAATTCATAAACCTGTTGTTCTGTTGTTGTCCATTCACACTCATACTCTTGAGCAAATAACTTTCTAGTAGACGATCTTCTAGCTTCTTCTATGTCTTTTTCTTGTAAGAGATTGTTAGACCTCCAAGTATGTAAACCACTCCCCCACTCAGGAAACTCATTATCTTCTCCTCGTAAAAAGTAAGAGTATAAATAGTTACCTTTTCCTCTTGGGGTAGATATAAACAACGCTCTAGAATCTTCAAAAGTTGACAGAGCAGGTCTTAAGTCTCTAGTAAAATACTCGTCGTCATCAATAATTGCTGCTTCGTCCACAATTAATAAATTAGCAGCTCTTCCCACTAAACTATCTCTATTATTAGCACTTAGTAGTCTAAAAGTAGATCCATTTATAAGTTTTACGACTTTATCTTTTTGATTAAACCTATCTACTTCAATCTGTAAATTTTTAATAATGTCAGTAGTGTAATCCCAAATAATTGAAGATAGTGAGAAGTTTGGAGCAACGATCATCACTTGTTGATTAGGTTCAAGTAATTTTGCAAAAGCTAAAACAGCAGCCCCTAAACTCTTTCCTGTTCTTCTTGCAGAAATATGAACCCAAAAACGATGTTCATCCAATCCTCTGGCCATATCCCACTGACTATTATTAAAAGCTATTCCGTGATGTTCATTAACAATAAGCTTAGTTAGTAGTCTTTCGATAGGTATTCTAAAATAACTTTCTGACATTTCCCCTCAAGTCTTTCTTCTACCCCCACTTTATATTACTAAATGCTGCGAGGGCAGCCACAGCAGCTGCTACGGTTGTCCCTACAAAAAATAAAGTTCGTAAACTTGTTTTACCTTGTGTCGCCAATGTTTTTAATTCTAAAATTTCTTTGTGTACCGAATCAAGTTTCTCTTCATAAGAAACAAAAGTGCTTAATATGTTTTCATATCTTTCTTCACAAACAGCTTCATGTGTACTCAAGTGAGTTTTAGTCTCTTGAGAACGCTCATGTAGTACATTAATGTCTTTTTCAAGGTGAGACTTCAGTTCATCGGCCATTATACTATTACCCTACTCTTTAATAAAGAAATTTACAACAGCTGTTGGAAAAATCATATTAGGGGTAATCGCTGAGTGAGCTGCTACTGCTGTTACAGCTGTTGACTGCGAAGAGTCTTTAGCTGACGTAGCAAACGTGGCAGTTGTTAAACTGTGCGCTGAGATAGAAGTTGATTCTGAAGCTTTTGTAGAACTTGCAGACATCGAACCAGTCATAGTTCCCACAGTACCGTTGTTTGTACCTTTTCCGAGAAGTAATCTATCTTTTAGGTCTGGAATAGCAAAGGTGTTGTTTCCGTTTCCAGCACCAAATCCAGTACCAATAGCGGTAAATAATCTCGAGTATGTTGATCTAAGAGGTGTTGCACCATCACAAAGTAAATAACCATCTGGGGTAGAAGTACCACCATATGCTATGATAGTTCCTGCAGGAACTAGCTCTGCTGCGACTCCTTGCACATTAGCCTGTTTTACTCCTCCAATTGTTGTTGCAATTGTAGATACATTGGCTGTGCCTCTAATATCTAAATTGAACCCGCTGGTAGCTGTAGCATCTCCCATTATAAGATTAGCTACTCCTGTGGAACTTACTCTAATAACTGCGTTTGCAGGTGTTCCAAAACTCGTTGTACTTGCCGCAGGATTAGAGTTACCGGAAAGACCTAAGTCTCCTCCTTCAACGGGAACAAGAATTCCTCCTGCAGTACTGCCGTCGTGAATTCTGATCTGATCTAAATCAGTATCAATCGACAATTCACCTACAGCACCTGTAAAGGAGTTGTTTTGTGACGTTGTTCCTCTTCGTAGTTGTAATTGAGTTGGCATTTTTTAATTCTCCTTAATTATGACAGAGCGCCTTGATCTGCTGTTCCTAATTGTCTTTCTGGGTCTGTTAATAAATCTAATACTGTTAATGAGCTAGTGGCAATATTAAAAGCGTCGTTAGTACCGCCAGTAACCGCTCCACAATCATGGTTAGATCCTAATACTGTTACAGGGTTTGTGGCGGTACTAATAGTAGTAAAGCTTAAAGTACCCGCCCCATCAGTTACTAGTGCTTGTCCATCACTACCATCTGCTGTTGGCATAGATAGCGCAACACTGTTTGTTGTTAAAATAAGTTTGCTTCCGTCAGATGAAATAGATTCACCTGCGTCATGAAATTGTAGTGTGGGGGAACCTCCTGAGTCTTTTAATAACAGACCAGTATCGTGAACATGCGTTAATGTAATTTCACCATTCTGACCAAATGACGCAACTGCTGCATCAGTTACAAGTTTAATATCATCACCGAATACAGCATCTCCAGCAACAGATAATCCACCATCTGTTTGCAGAGATCCATCTGTTGTAGTAGTCGCTTCCGTAGTGTCGTCTACTACTAATCTACCACTAAATGTTCCTGTTGTACCTGTTAAAGCACCTGTATTAGCTGTCCCTCTAACATCTAAATTATGGGAAGAAGTGGCAGTAACATCTCCAATAATAACATTACCTGCTCCACTAGCTGCGTGTGTCCTTACTACGACATTAGCAGGGGTTCCTAGGCTAAGAGCAGTAGCGACAGGAGCAGTGTTACCTGCTATACCTAGTCCTCCAGCAATTGCAGTATCCCCATCAGCAGCTATTGTTACTGCATCAGCTTTAGAAGCTACACCAATAGTACCGCCGTCCTTTATTTTAATATCGTCTTTAAATGTGACTATCCCATCAGACGCAATTTGAATAGCATCTGTAGCGCCAGCAGAACCAATATTTCCATCATTTGGAACTTGCACACCCCCATCAGCACTCAAAGCAATTGTTGTTGCGGTAATCGCACCTGTATTAGCAGTTCCACGAACGTCAAAAGTATGTCCAGAAGTTACAGCAGTTGCTCCAACAATAGCGTTTGTTGTAGCTAAAACTGTACCAATAACATGAGCGTTAGCGGAAGGATTCTCAAGTCCTCCAAGAGTAATTCTGTTTTGTGTTGCGTGTACATTCGCTACATTAGTAACGTCTGCACCTAGTCCACCTAGAAATTTATCAACTCTAGTTACCATTTACTTTTTCCTTTTTCGGGTAGCAGCCTTGACATACCTTTGATTTTTTTTCATAGATTGTGTTGGCTTAGAACGTACAATACCCCCTCTTACAGGTTGTAGCTTTTTATGCGCAGGTCCTATACGGGGCATTATTTATATTTCCTAGAAACTAAATGTTTAAAAGGAGTTTTATCTGCACAAAATTCTTCTTCACTCATTCCTGTGGGACGTCGACCAACAGCTTTAGTTACCATACGTCCAAGAGGCGTATAAAACACACACCAAGGTTGTGTCTTTTTCCGTTTAGTATCACGACTCATAGTCTGCCAACGAGCAGGTCCATAGTCTGATTTGGGAATTCGTTTCATTTTTGCCATAATACTTTATCCTACTAGAAATATATTAAGGTGTCAATCTTAATTTTGTAAACTCTCTAATAAACTTTAAAATTTGCGTATTTCTAACTCAAGACCTGAAGCCAACGTAGCATCTTTAAATTGTACATTATGTGTAGAATTTCCCAAAACATAATTATTTTCGCTTTGATATATTCCACTTAAATAAACTAATACTTTATCTATATCGCTCGTTGCCCCGCCCGTTGCATAGCTATTTGCCGTTGAAGTAGTGTGAAGAATATTAGATACAGTAATATCAGGGGAAGAAGAAGCGATACCTGCCGCAAGATCAGCAGCGTTACTTGTAGTAGATTTAGCATCTAATTGAGTTTGAATCGCCCCAGTAACTCCATCTAAGTGTCCAAGCTCTGTAGCAGTAACATCACTTATAGCTATCTTACCAGAGCCGTTTGTTACCATTGCTCTAGAAGCAGTTAAGTCACCTGTGAGAACTGTAGATATGGCTCCTGCTATATTAGCAGTTCTACGAGTTTCCACTGCTGCCGCATTATCACTGACCACATTAATATTAGCATTTAAACGAGTAAAGGTTACAAGATCATTAGAAGCAGCTGTCGAAGCGTTAGCAGTTATCCTAGCCTGTAACGCAGTATCTTCGTTATTCATTATAGTGACGTTAGCAACTCGTCTAGCTTCAACAGCAGTAGTGATGTTAGCGTTAGCAGTTATTCTAGCCTGTAACGCTGTATCTTCGTTATTCATTATAGTGACGTTAGCAGCTCTTCTGGCTTCAATAGCTGTTTGTTCTGTTACATTAGCAGCTCTTCTAGTTTCTACATCCCCAGAAAAAACAGTTACTGCCTCTGATGTTGTAATCTTTTTAGTTTGATCAGCACTAACGTCTACAACAACGAAAACGTCCGTATCACCGGCATCCGTTGCTGATAGTGCTGTTAAGTCAGTAATTTTTACGTTAGCCATTTATGTTCTCTCTTTATGGGGCTAGTTGCTCCGATGCTATAATATCTCCATTTTGTGTTAACAATAAGCCTCCATCTTGAGCAGTGAGCCTTAATAGTGCAGGGTCTAATCCATTTCCTGCGATGCCTCTACCATTTTGCGTTTGTAGCGCTTTATCGTCTTGTGTCAGTAGAAGATCTAATGGGTCTACTCGCACATCAGAATTAAGATCGTTTGGCTCAAAAAGTATTAATGCAGGTTCGCTTGGGGTACCTCTGTTTTGGTTAGTCCGTAAAATTCGTCCATCTTGTGTCGTAAGATATAAAAAATCTAGTTGTTGCGTAGAAGCTGCGGTTCTAGCAATAGACGCAAGAGTAATACCCAGACCTGAGCCAAGACCAGCCATTATTCTCTCTCGCTTATATACACTATTCCTGTCGAGCTAACTGCTATAAAAGAAGCATGAGTATGATAATCCACAGTACTAGATATATCTGTTCCTAGCGCCATATCTAAAGGCACGTTTGCCGGAATATAATGACTACTAGAAGTAGCAGTTACACTAGAATCGCCTGTAGCAAAATGCATAGGCTGATCACAAGTAACTGTAATCACTTGAAGTCCACTAGTAAACGCAGAAGTTCTTTGTGCTGTAGAAGAGGTTACAGAAGTTAACTTTTGTGCTCCATTCTCTCTAAACCGTAAAACCGGAATAGGCGATCCAGCAGAATCTCTAGGTTGTTTAGCCGTTGCCATTGAACAGATCCTTCATGAGCTTGTCATAATTATTAATTTGTACCGCTACTTGAGGACTTGCTTTTTTAGGTTTAGCTGTTTCTTCCAGCTCGTTAAGATGTTTCATCCAATCTAACAAATCTCTCTTAGACCAGACTCCAGATTCTAGCGCGTCTTGCACTTTTTGTTCAATCACTTGGTTAACAAGTTTCATACGACGTACACGATTTAAATATCCTTGTGTTACATAAACATTATCAATATATTTGCGCACTTCATCTTTGTCCAAAACGGCAGCCACTCTATCTTGAGAAACGCCATACTCTTCGGCAATCTTATCCACCCCTTCTCCTGCCAAATAATCATTAGCAATAGCGAGAAGAACCGGATCAAGCTTCGGAGTTTCCAGACTTTTATTTAGTGCATCTACATCGTGTTTAGGTGCCAGTACTTCTTGTGTCATCTTTTATCCTCTGCGGCGCGGAACATCCAATTAAAATAACGTTTCGCGATTTTTTTAGGGTTATCCATCAACCAACTCATTTTTTTCTTTCAAAATTTTATATACGTCAATCGCAAATTGAATATTATGTTTGTGTGACATATGATTATTAACAATTTCTTTATCCACATCATGAACCCAGTAGTCTGTTGTAAGCGATTCAGCGTTTTTAAACTTGTAATGAGCTTGTTCAGACCAATATAAGTGTAACGTGGGTTGATTCCCTATTAAGCTCTCCCAATGTTGATAGTCTTTTTTATCAAGTGCGGGAAGATTAAAAAAGCTGTCAGTCCTGTCGGGTTGCGTATGAAAGATGATAGTATAATCTCTTTCTTTATTCAAAGTTTGCTCGTATACATGCTTTATTGTAGACTCTGCTGCTCCAGAAATTCCATATCCATAAATTTCTACTTCAAGTAATTGAGACAATAAATAACCCCAAGTTCTCATAAGCACATGATTTACAGGAGGAACAGCTGCAAACGAGTCTCCATAAAGATTAATGCGTTTACCTTTAAAGCTTGTTGGTAACACTATTACGGGTAGTGAAGTAGTTCTATTATATTCTATCTCAGACTCTACTATAAATGCCTCTTTAGCAGTCATTTCTACCTTTTCTTTCGAGGGTTAGAGGCCTTGGACCCTCCGGGTCCGGCCCACAAAACTTTACGCGCCCAATAGTTTGCGGAAAATTTGTCATCTTTGGTCGAGCGCCCGCCCTTACCTTTTATGCCCGCGGAGCGGGCTAGATAGCTTCGTCGGGCAGCAGCCGAATAGTTATGACCATACCCTTTTTGTCCGAACTCTACCACACGAATGTTCTCGCCTTTTTTAGCGAGAACACGCATTTTCTTTTTGGAATCGGCGGGAGCACGTTTAGGCTTGTTGAACCCAGGGAAGCGTTCTCCTCGATATATAACTCCTCCCTTTGTTCTTTTGGTATCCTTCGTAGTAGCCATCTACTTTCTCCTATATGCTCTCGTTTTCTTCGCAATTTTCTTTGGTTGTCTTACAAACTGTTTTCCAGCCTTTGTGCCACGACGTTTAGCCGCGTTTGTAGCGCGTTTCTCCGCAGGAGAAAGAGCGCTCCACGCAGCTTTCGGAAGATACCTTCCACGTTTGGCACGGGGTTTTTTCGATTCTCCTTTTGAAGAATAACCCCATTTTTGTTTAGTCCAAGCCTTCAAAGATCGTTGCGACTTTTTCAAAGACATATTACTTCTTCTTTTTCTTCTTTAAAATAGCTTTCTGAAGAGCGAGAGGAAGTTTCTTTTGTGCGGGCGTAAGCCCGCCAGCGCCGTTGCCGTTCTTCTTCATTCCGTTCTTTTTCTTCATACCATTCTTCATGGTTTTCTTTCCGTTATTTGTCTTTTTGCTATGCATAGCCATTTTTTATCTCCCTGTTAATTTGTTTACCCAAGGGGCAGTTTTAGTTATTAGATATCTTTTACTAAATAACTCTTGATCTACTTGTTCTTTAAGCTTGTCCGTAATTTCTTCAACAGATACCTCTTCATTATTAGAAAGTTTTTCTAAAACCCAGTTTAACGCTTGTTCTTTAGTAACTTCATCGTATTCAGTGTAACTGTCAAAATCAGGGTCTTTTAAACTAACAGAACCTGAAACCCAAGCTTTAGTATTAGTTTCACCATCGGTAGCTACTAACTTCCAATGGATACACTTAATTACGTTTTCAAGATCCTCTTTATCTTGACCATACCACGTATTTTGGTCAACGTCAATAGGTCCGATCTCCCAGTCATATGTTGTATCCATGTTTATTCTCCTAATAAGTATATCTTTTGTTCTTTAGATATTTTTTCGTTAATAATATTTTGACTCACACTAGTAAATTCGTTAGTTTTTCCTACCCACTCATTATAAGTATCAACACACTGACTAAAATTAGTGATACGATTCTTTTTTTCTTCTAACGTGGTCATTTTAATTGGTACACCTTGAACTAACTTACGTTCAGCGATTAATTTTTTTTGATAATCTATTAACCTGTCCGAATAATCAAAA
>MDSY01125121.1_pt1 | contig 10786 bp, 10 predicted proteins | sample 811131 | NCBI WGS metagenome assembly MDSY01 (sample SAMN05326643, study PRJNA326480) | marine metagenome | isolation source: seawater | place: Atlantic Ocean: South West | collected 2010
TAATAAAAAAGAAAAATCCAGTAAAGATGAAAATAAATTGGAATAAAGGATCATTTAGAGATCCTTCTAATAGAATATTTGAGTCCGAAGGAAAAATATATCGGGCAATATTTAACTCTGGTAAATCAGATTACATAGACATTCAACAATCGGGTATAATACAAAAGTTAATAAATAAAAAATATTTAATTGACACAGACGAATTAGATAGAAGAAATAAACTATATTCACATGAAGAATTAAAAAATGTTTATATAATTTTAAATCACAAAAAAATTCCCTTTATATCCTATCCATACGAATGGTGTTTTGAGCAATTAAAAAAAGCCGCTATCTTTCATCTGGATCTTCAATTATATCTTCTGGAAAATAATTTTAATTTGAAAGACTCATCTGCATTTAATATTCAATTTATTGGTGGTGAACCCATTTTTATAGATTTTTTTTCACTACAAAAATATAATGATGGAGATTATTGGATTGGTTACAAGCAATTTTGTGAGAATTTTTTAAATCCTCTTTATTTGTCATTCAAAAAAAATGTTCAATTTAATCATATCATTAGATCAAATTTAGAGGGTATAAGTTCCACTACTTTAAATAATTTATTATCTTTTAAAGATAAATTATCTTTAAATGTTTTCTCCCATATAGTATTACAATCAAGATATGAGAAAAAAGTTTTACTGGATGAAAAAAGTTCTATTAAAAAATTTAAAAAATTAAAAAAATTACCAAAAAAAAATTTAATTTCGATGATTACCATTATAAAAAACTGGATAAAAAAATTCAATATTCAAAATAAAAAGTCTACCTGGTCCGATTATTCTGTGATTAATACTTATAAAGATTACGAAAAGAAAAAAAAAATAGATATAGTAAAAAAATTTACAAATAAAATTAAACCTAATTTATTGGTTGATTTAGGTTGTAACACTGGAGACTATAGTATTGCAGCACTAGAAAATGGTGCAAATTATGCTGTAGGCTTTGATTTTGATATTGAATCACTAAACAAATCATATGACAGATCTCCAAATTTTTTACCCTTATGGTTTGATGCAGCAAATCCATCCCCCGATCAAGGTTTTATGCAAAAAGAAAGAGATGGTTTTGAGAGAAGAGTTAAATCTGATGCATTAATTTCTCTAGCTTTCATTCATCATTTAGTGATTGCAAAAAATATCTCTGTTAAAATGTTTGTAGAATGGATATCAAAAATATCACAATTTGGATTATTAGAATTTGTGCCTAAAAATGACGAAACAATTCAAAAAATGCTTATTTCTAAAAGAGATATATATAAAGATTATAATATTGATAATTTGATAAAATACCTAGAATATGATTTTAAAATTGTAAGTATTGATCAGGTTTCTGAGTCCGGGAGAAAAATAATTGAATATTCAAAAAAATAAAAATAAGTTTCTTTTTTTATTAGCAACAATAATTTTTTTTTTCCCGCTTTGTAATTTCATTTTAAATAATATATTTGAATTATCTAGTGCTAATATTATCCAATTGATAGTCTCAAATATTTTGGTATTCATATTTATTTTATCCTCTTTGTTTCTCACAAAAAAAATATTTAAAAAATTTACTATATTGCTTACATTTTCGATGATTTGTTTTGGTTACTGGTTAATTTTTAATTTTACAAATATTCGAAATGTTATTGTTAGATTTTCAAATGACTATGCTACAGAGCTAAGCATCATAGGGTTAATTATAATTTTTTTAATATTTATTTTTTTTTATATTAAAAAAAGAAACAATTATTTAATTTTTTTATCCATTTTCTTTTTTTTTCAATATTCACTCTTATTTTACAATTCATATAAAAATTATTTTTATGATTCTGCCTCAAAAACTAAATTATCTTTCAAGAAAGAAATTTATTTAAATTCTGAAAGTTTTTCTAAATATAAAAATATTAAAACCCCAAATATATATTATGTTATTTTAGATGAAATGACGTCAATATCTCATTTCGAAAAAATGTTTCCTGGCGTCGGTGAAAAAGAAATGATTAAAGAAATCTCAAAAAGTTATTATTATATTGATGATCTATCTACTTTCAGTTTGACAGCTTTAACGTTAGCATCTGTGTTAAATTTAGATAGGATAGTCCAATTTGGGGACAATATTTCCAATTATAATCATAATGTAGTTTTATTTCCAAAAAACTTAAGTGAAACTAATTTTAAATTAGGCAATGAGCCACGATTGAATAAAATACTTAATAAGGCTGGTTACGAATTTTATTGGATTGGAAATAATTGGGGCAATTGTAAGAGTTATAATATCAATCTATGTTACTCAAAAAATATCAATACTAATAAAAATAAATTTTATAATTTACCACTACTTTTGTCTTTTTATAAGCACACACCACTTGAAATATTTTTGAGAAAATTTTTTCAAATAAAAAATAAAAAAGAAACATATATTGGAGACGATTTTTTTGAAAATGACGCAATTAATAAATTTTTAAAACTATCAAAAAATTTAAATAAAAAAGATAAGTATTTTTTTTTAATTCATCATTTTTCTCCTCACAAACCTTATATTTATAATTCTGATTGTACTTTAGACTCAAAGTTAAAAACTAATTTTTCAGAAGATTTAATAGGATATAAAAATAATTATCTATGTGCTCTTAAAAAAATTAATATATTTTTAGATTACATAGAGCAATCTGATCCAGATAGTATTGTAATTATTCAGGGAGACCATGGTTTTAAAAATGACGAAAATTTCACTAAAAATGATCAAATTGATAAGTTTAAAATTTTTAATTTATTAAAATTAACTAAGAATTGTAAAATAAATAATAAAAAAAATTCTGTAATCGGCAATGTTAATTCAATAAGAATTGCTTTAAATTGCGCTTTTAATATAAATCTTGAAATGATCGATGCCCAACCTGCCTATAGTAACAAAAAAAAAAACAAAAAATTTGGCCTAGTTAACAAATTAAAGATTAATTAAAAAATATTCTTAGAAACTCCACCATCTATTGCAATAGCAGTTCCGTTTATATAACTAGAATTTTCTGATGCTAAAAAAATTATCAACTTAACAAACTCTTCAGGGTATGCAATTCTTTTCATAGGGGCTGAATTAATAATTAATTTTAAATTTTTTTCAAAATCTTTTTTATTTTTAGAATTTTTTCTTATAAGACTATTCAGTCTCTCTGTTAAACAACCACCAGTGAGGATTGTATTTACTGTTATATTAAATTTTGCAATTTCAATGGACAAAGTTTTTGAGTAGGCGGCTAATGCTGCTCTAGTAACATTTGATAATCCCATATTAGCGGCAGGCTCTTTTGCAGTTGTGGATGTTAAATTTATTATTCTTCCCCAATTATTTTTTTTCATTTTTGGTATGACCTCTTTTGAAATTGAAATTGCACTCAATAAATTATTTCCTAATGCTTTATTCCACTCATTAAGACTAATGGCATCAGCAGCTTTTGGAATAGGTCCACCTGAATTATTTATTAATATACTTACGTCACTATTAAATTTTTTTCGAATTTTTTTAATCAGTTTTGACTGATTATTAATATTTGAAATATCATGCCTAACAACTAAAAATTTATTTGAACTTGAAAATTTTAATAAACTATTTTTAGCTTTTTTTAAATTTTTTATATTTCTACTACATATACATACATTAGCATTTAGAATTAAAAATTGTTTTGCTAATTCATAACCTATACCTTTTGAACTTGCAGTCACTAGAACCGTTTTTCCTTTAAAATTAAAATGCATATTGTTAGTAAATATAATTTTTAATTTTATTCAACTTAATTGCGTGAATATTATCAGGAAAATTTGCTTTTTTTTTGGTTTTTACATAAAAAAATATAGCATTTGGCTTATATTTATGTGCTTCTCTTAAAGAACCTAAAAATTTTGAGTGATTTCCATAAGATACTGGTAATTTAAATTTTTTTTTAAGCATATTAATTCTTCTTAAATTTATTTGAGATCTATTTTTTTTAAAAGATGTGTGAATTAAAGATATTTTTTTTTTTTCTATTCTTTTTAAAATCTTATTAAGTTCAAAATTATTAACCAAGCCTGTTGAAAGAAAGACATATTTGCAATTTGTCCTTATTAGTTTATTTATTAACTCTAAGTCATATATATTTGAGCTTAAAACTTTATAAAAATCAATCTTCAATTTTCTAAGAAATTTTATTTTTTTTATATCATCTGTTACTATTCCTACTAATTTTTTTTTATTTTTTATTTTATTTATAAAATTTTTTATTTGTTTATTGTTTATTTTGAATTTTTTATATTTTCCTATATAAAAACTATCCTTAAGAATTTGAATAGTAATACCGTCAACCTTACTCGCTAATAAAAATTTTAAATATTGATTAAGAATTCTAATATCACCTAAATGATTTAGTCCAATTTCAGCAATAAACAACGTTTTCATTTAAATTAAATATATTCTTATTTATAAGGAATAAAATCATTTTAATTTAAAACTTTAAATTTATGATAATAATATTAATAAATAAATTAATATTATGAATTACGATTTTGTTATTATTGGAACTGGGCCGGCAGGATCAACTTTATCCTGGAAGTTAGCTAAAAAGGGCTTTAAAGTTGCAATTATTGATAGGGCAACTTATGAAAAACAAAGATTGGTTAATGATTTCTTTTGCCCTTACATAAATAAATTACCGAAGTATTACACACCTGTTTATAGTAATCAACTTGGTGGTAATAGTGCATTATGGCATGGAAAAATTTATTTAATCTCTGAAAAAGAATTTACTCAAAATAAGTGGTGCTTTGATTATAAAGAGTTACAATCATTTTCTGATAGTTTAGCAAATGAGCTTAATATTAATAAAACCCTTTTGACAAAAATCTTAAATGGAGAAAATAATAGTCTTCATTATTCCTGTAGATCTGATTTAAAAAATGTTTTTAAATATCTTGATTTAACAAAAATTGAAAATATAGATATTTATAAAGGGCATTCACCGGTGAAATTAAACTTTGATGGGGAAAGAGTAAATTCAGTTGACATAATAAATAATAAAAAAAATATTAAAAATATAATTATTAAAAACTCGATAATTTTTTGTGCAGGAGGACTTGGAAACCCGCATCTATTATTAAATCTTCTTCCTAAAAAAAATGAAAATATCGGAAAATTTCTTTCTGATCATGCACATGTAAATTTATGCAAAGTCAAAGAAAATCAAATAACAAATTATTTAAATATTTTAAAACCTAATATTAAAAATAACTTAAAAATTACAAACATTAACAAAAAGGAAGATATAGCAAAGGTTTATGAATTAGAAAAGTTTTTTGTAGGCATTCAATTAGATTATAAGATTGATCCAATGAGAAAATTAAGAAGATATTTTTTACGTATAAGCAATTTATTTTTAAGAAAGATCTTGAATTTTTTTGGTTTTTTTATTTTAAAATTTAATGGTCTAATAGCAAAAATGGGTATCTTATTTAATAAATACTATAAATACTCATTTGAATTTTATTTTTCACAACATCAAGATCCAAGTAATTATGTTAAGCTAGATATTGATAGTAGTGATGATTTTAAGTTAAAAAAAATAAATGTTAATTGGGACTTAACACCTAATGACAAACTAAAGATAGAAAATATAATAAATTATACTGTTGGTCCTAATGGCAATCTATTTAGCTCTAAGAAAAAGGTAGATTTTGATAAAAATTTTTATAACTATGGTTTAGCGGGTCTGCACCCATCTTGTACTACAAGAATAGGAAAAAATAGAAATGATGGCGCAGTTGACCTAAATTTGAAATTATTTGATTATAAAAATATATTTGTATGTGGATCTAGTGTTTTTCCAGAAAACGGTTTTACAAACCCTACATGGACTATTATGTCTCTTGCCAATAGATTATCTAAATATTTAGAAAAATTTAAATAAATTATCAATTATTAAATAATCTAATTAATAATTTTTTTCCATATAATTTTGGTTTCCATTTAAATTTTTTAAGTAAATAAACTGTTTTAGTTATTGAACATGAGATAACTAATTGTTCATTTTTTCTAAAAAGTTTTTTATCTATTGTTATATGATTTTTATAATTTAATTTTTTTAATTTGAACAAAATATTTAATACTTGTTTTATCGACATTTCTTTACCAGTGCCTAAGAGTATATTTCTTGAATTTAATTTTGAAAAATAAAAAACGGCCTTCATTATTTCAGGTGCCCAACTAAAATCCCTTATACAATTTATATTTCCAACTTTTAGTTTTTTTAATTTATTTTCTTTTATTAACTTTATTGAATTACATATTTTTTTAATCAAATATCCATCTGTTCTGAGAGGCGACTCAACATTAAAAAAAATTAGATTTGAACACTGCAAGTTTTTATTTCGATATTTGTTTATTAACTTGTAACTTTTAATTTGTGATCTAGTGTAAGGACTATTAGGTTTGATTAACTTTGAATTATTGGTTATTTTTTTCCCCTTGCCATTAAATATATATCCACTGTTAGCTTTAAAAAATTTAGTTTTTATTTTTTCTTTTTCAATTATTTCTAAAAAGTTTTTTGTTCCAACATAATTTGAAATCATTGTTTCTTTAGGTTGTTTGAAACTTTGAGTGATCGAGCTAATCCCTGCAAAATAATAAATATATCCTGGGTTAATTTTCTCAATTACTCGTTTAATTGCTTTTTTGTTAGAAATATTTAATTTAATAAATTTAATTTTATTTTGGATACGGAGTTTTCGAAAATTAAAATAATTTTTTTTATATTTTCGAGTAGTAACAAAAATATTATATTTTTTTTTCAATAATAGTTCAGATAGATATGCTCCCAGTACTCCTGTACCGACAATTAAAACGTTTTTATTACTCATGTTTTAATATTTGTAATAATTTCTTTTCATAATTGTTTTTAAAAAATTTTTTATATCATCCAAAATAAATAAGAGTTTTAATAAAAAGTTTTTATTTTGTGTAACACTATCTTTTAAAAAAAAATCGTTAATTTTATGTTTATCTGCTATCCAAGAGTTGTATTTTTCATTTGCATAATCAAAACGAAACTTATTATTTTGTGTAATCTGGCTAATATCAATTTTATCTTTGTTATTTTTATATAATTTTCCTATTCTAATATCATTAATATATTCATTCATAGTTGAGTCATCAAATCCTATTATATATTTTCCGTAAGATATTGCCTCTATTGTTGGCAAACCTATTCCCTCTTTTTTTCTTGGAGCGATAAACACATCTGCTTTTTTTAAATATTCCAAAAACTCATTTTTATTCTCCCTAAATTTTCTATCAATAATTTCAAAATTAAACTTTTCTAAATAGTATTCATCGATTTTGTGGTTTATTTTCCCTGGATCGGGTGTTTTAATGTAATAAATTTTTTTTACATCACTTGGATTAAACATTTCAATCCAATCATCAATTTTAATATCACCTCTGTCCCAAAAAAGTATATTTAAAGGTAAATCTATATATTTTTTAAAATCTTTTGGTTTATTGAAATATTGCACTTGCAAATGTTTAATATTGTTTTTTTCACAATGTATTTTTATTTTTTTTGAGAAATTAAGAACTTTTATATTGTTATCAAATATTTGTTTCCAAAATAACCATTTAAAAAAACCGTTTCTAAATATTAAACCATCATACATAGGTGCCCAAAGAACATTTTTACATCCAATTTTCCTGATTATTCTGTATGGATATATAACTTGAAAAAAGAAAATATAATCAAATTTTTTCAATTGATTTATTGGTATTAAAGAATTTTTTGACCACCAAAAATCTGTTATTTCAAATTCTTTTGAAAATTCATCTCTCAGAAAATCACCACTTCTTGTATATTTATGATGCCAATAATCAATAAATGCTAATTTTTTTTTCATAATAGAAATATAATATTAATTATATCTATATACTTTTTGCAATTTAAATAATAATAAAATAAAAAATTATAACAGATTTTATTTGATGACTTTAAATTTAAGCAATTTCATAAATTTATTATGCGGCATTTATGAAGGCAAAAGTCTTTGTAGAATCTTACAAAATATTGAGTGTAAAAAAATAAAAATTCGTGGAAGAGTAATGGAATTTGGAGCAGAACCAAAATCAAAAAAAAATTTCTCTTCTATTGCAAAACAAGAGAAAATTTCAAAAGTTGATTTTAGTGACAAATATATTAGAAAAAAAGGAGTAATAAACGCGGATCTTAATTTTGTAAATAAAATAAAAAAAAATCATTACCATACAGTTATGCTTTTTAATGTTTTAGAACATTTAAATAATATTGATAACGCTAAAAACGAAATATGGAAAATTTTAAAAAAAAAAGGATTATTAATTGGTTCGACACCATTTTTATTTAAGTACCATAATGCTCCGTCAGATTATTTGAGATTCACCAAGTCTTTTTTTGAAGTTTATTTTAAAAAAAAATTTCATAAAGTTAAAATAAAAAACCTTGGATTTGGACCGTTTTGTCTCAGTTATTCAATGATCTGTGATTACACAAAAAAAATACCTTTTCTAAATCCTATATTGTTTTCTATTACTTTCTTTTTAGACTTTTTTCTAAGTAAATTAGTAAAGTATAATTTGGAAGATATTTATCCTATAGCAGTATTTTTTGTAGTTAAAAAAAAATAAATTAAAAAAAATTTTTTTTAAAAAAATTGAAAGAATTTTTTAATTTAACTCTATTTTTACTGAAAATATTTAAAAAAATTTGAAAAGAAAATAGTAAAAATAAAAAAATTTTGTTTTGTTTGTTATCTACTCTAATTTGTTTCTTTTCGAAAAAATGCTCTTCCTTATTCAACGTGCTTGAAATACCACCTGGTCTGAAAATACCAAATATCTCCTCCTTTTTAGTTGCTATACCATTAAGTTTATTATGAACGATCAGTCTATAAAAATAATCAAAATCAGATGAATATTTATATTTGAGACTATATTTTCCATTTTTTTGTAAAGCATTTTTTTTTATAAAAAAACCTGTTGAATGACTGGTGTAAAAAAACCAAGAGTATTTTATCACATGAGGCCTAAAACCAGTTAGAGTTCCCCAGTGTTTTTTAACTGAGCCAAAGAAGAAATCTACTTTTGGAAATTTTTTATAATAATCTATTAGTATACTTGTGGCATCTGGAAGCAAAATATCATCACCATTAACAATTCCTATTAAGTCTCCCTTAGATAGAGACAAACCTTTGTTAATCGCATCATAATTACCTTTATCCTCTTCTGAAATCGCATAGTCTATATACTTAATATATTTTTTAATTATTTCTAAAGTTCCATCTGTAGATAGACCATCAATAATTATATACTCTATATTTTTATATTTTTGATTTAAAATACTATTAATTGTTTCCTCTAAATATTTTGAATTATTTTTAACTACGGTAATAATTGTAATTAAAGGATTATCAGATGAGCTTTTTTTTTTAATATTCCTTAATCTATTTCCGTCCTCATAAACTCTATTATTATTTTTTTCTAAAAATTCTTTGTTGATTATTTCTTCAAAATTAGGGACCATGAAATACAAATTTCAAATTGAGTTTGTTTAATCACATAAATCGTGATAAATACAAGATAATTTTAGAATATATAACATATCAATAATGGAAAACCAAATCGAAAATTTAGATTATATAAAAGAATTTTTTCTAAATAGTAATATCGAAATTAGTGTATCAAATTTTATTATTGCTATACTTATTTCTACAATTTTATCCTATTTAATAAAAAAAGTATATTTATACAGTTCGCAAACTTTATCAAATAAACAGTATTTTTCTGATTTATTTATTCCATTATCTATAATTACTTGTTTAGTAATAACCGTTATAAAATTTTCACTTGCACTGTCACTTGGTTTAGTGGGAGCACTATCTATAGTTAGATTTAGAGCAGCTATTAAAGAACCAGAGGAATTAATTTACCTTTTCCTAGTTATAGGCATTGGTCTTGCCGCTGGAGCAAATCAATTTTTAATTGCAATAATAGCAACTATTTCCATTTCATTAATTTTAATATTTTTTTCCAGTTTTAGAAGAGGTAAGCAAATCAATTCAGAAAAAATAAATACTAACATAATCCAGATAGAGGTTAAAAATAATAAAGTTCAAGTAAAAAAAATTATCGATTTACTTAATAAAAATTGTGAAAGTGTGAATTTAAAATCAACTAATTTATCTGATCAAATTGAAACATATATATTTTGGGTTGAGATTAAAAATAAAAGCTCGCTGATAAAAATTGTTGAAACATTTAAAAAAATTAGTTCAACAGATCTTACTGTATCACTTTACACAAGTGAAAATATTCATGAGTAATGATTTTTAAAAATAAAACATTAAAAAAAAATTTGAATATATTATCTTTTATTAAAAATTTTTTTGCGATTCTTTTTTCAATTCAAATATTAATTATATTTATACTTATAGTTTGGTATAGTACTAGTCCAATTAAATACATATACTCACCCGAAAGAATAATTAAAATTTTAAGTTCGAAAACAAAAAATTCAATTGGTTTTGATGGGGCTAATATAAATAAATATTTGAAAGTTTACTCATTGAGCGGGTATTATTCTTTATTTAAACCCAAAGTTGATAAAATTGACTTAAGAATAAGTCAAAAGAATTTAATTGAGTTAGAATTTCAAAGAGAAAACAGGTCCAAAATCTTTGGAACCAACCAGGAAATAAAAAAAAAA
>MDSY01103526.1_pt1 | contig 10784 bp, 8 predicted proteins | sample 811131 | NCBI WGS metagenome assembly MDSY01 (sample SAMN05326643, study PRJNA326480) | marine metagenome | isolation source: seawater | place: Atlantic Ocean: South West | collected 2010
GTTCAACCTGGTGATTTAATCCACCGGTAAACCAGTTGATTAGCTTGTTTTTTGGAGAAAAATTTACTGTAGTTTTGAGCTGGTGTATGGCCCATGTGTTTTTTATAGTACCATTGGCTTCAGGCAAAGGCATTTCTGCGTCGCCCATAACGTGTGCCAATTGAAATACCATACTTAATATGAGTCCAGCTGTATAATGCATTAAGAAAAACCCTAGCAAAACTTTATACCAAGCCACGTCTAATAGCAATATTGGTAGCACTATCCATAAACCCCAGTAAATAACTTTTGATACGACAAGCTTACTCCAGTTTAAAAAAGGATTAGGGAATTTTCCATAAGACAGTTTACGCTTCATAAAGCGTTTCATTTGAAAATAATCAGTTGTAGTAGCCCAATTAATGGTTAATAAGCCATACAATAATATCGAGTATATATGTTGGAATTTATGATGACTTTTCCATTCAACGTGTTTTGTGAATCTCAGAATACGACCTGCATCTAAATCTTCGTCATGCCCGTGGATGTTAGTGTAAGTATGGTGAAGAACATTGTGTTGAACCTTCCAGTTATAAACGTTTCCTGCTAAAATATAGATACTACTCCCCATCAGTTTATTTACCCATGATTTGTTCGAAAAAGATCCATGATTCCCATCATGCATGACATTCATGCCAACTCCAGCCATGCCAACGCCCATTATGACAGTTAATAAGATCTGTATCCAACCAGATATTTCCATAGTAAGCATTAAAAAATAGGGTGCTAAAAATATTAAAAATAGCACAATAGTCTTTAACCATAATTGCCAATTTCCCGTGCGTTTTAAATTATTTGCTTTAAAATAATCGTTGACGCGGCTGTTTAAAGTTTTAAAAAACTTAGCGGAGTCAACTCTTGAAAAAGTTAATTTTTTGTTTAACATGGTGTTAAGTTTTATTTAATAAATTCAAATATAATTAATTAATAAGTTTCATGGAGTGTTAATCGTTAGATTTAACAGATTAATGGCTATTTTTGCGTAAATCTAATTTTTTATGAATTTAATATCAAAATATTTCCCTGAACTATCCGACGTTCAGTTACATCAGTTTGACGCACTACAGGGACTTTATGAAGATTGGAATTCAAAAATTAATGTAATTTCTCGTAAAGATATTGAATCACTTTATTTACGTCATGTGCTTCATTCTCTGTCTATTGCGAAATTAATACAGTTTAAATCGGGCTCCAAAATTTTGGATATTGGTACTGGAGGTGGTTTCCCAGGAATCCCGTTAGCAATCTTATTTCCACAGGTCAAATTTCATTTGGTTGATAGTATTAATAAAAAGTTAAAGGTCGTAAATGGAGTAGCTGAAAGTCTTGGTCTTGAAAATGTAAAAACCACTCATTCCAGAGCAGAATCTATTATTGGGCACTATGATTTTATCATAAGTCGAGCGGTGACCACAATGCCTGATTTTGTGACTTGGATTAAAAGTAGAGTTGCCAAAAAAAGCTCACATCCTCTAAAAAACGGAATTCTTTACCTTAAAGGAGGGGATCTAACCGAGGAGCTCAAATTATATAAAACAGCTACATTATACGATCTCAGCACTTATTTTGAAGAAGATTTTTTTGAAACCAAAAAAATTGTTCACTTACCATTAAAATTTAAAGGCTAACCGTTTAAAACGAAGCAATAAAGTTTAGCGTAACTCCGGTGTTTTTACTTATAGGTCTGCATACACCTCCAACGCAAAGTAATCCTCCACGCTGTCGACCATAATTGACCCCAACCCTAGTGGATCCTCTGGTATAGCTACTGCCAATATTAAAGAAATGAATCTTAGTATTTTCAGTGTTTTTACTGTCCTCATAGTTGTAGGAGTCATTTATATACAGCCCAAATTTAGAGTTAAAAAAATACTCCATAGTGCCCCCAATCCAATTACGGGCATCATCATTTGTGGCTAAATGCTGTAGTTCAAGTCTTAATGATTTATTTCTTTGAAATCTATAAGTGCTTTCTGCAATTCCAATCCATGCGCTCACAGCTGTTCCGTCACCCTTTGATTCCAAGTAATCTTTGTTGTAAAATAAATTGATGTATGTGAAAATTGATTTTAGTTTTGGACTCCATTTTTTTCTTATTTCTAAATTAAAATCTGAAAATAATTTATTATCAAAATTTAATAATTCAGTTTCATAAGTTAAATCATCTCCAACAAAATAGGGAACCCCAGAAGGATCTGTGTAATTTGTTTTCAAACTGGCCCAGTAAGACATGTTTATATTGATTTTAGTGCCATACTTTCCGCCTAGTGAAGTTCCTTTTTTAACGGAATAAAATAAATCAACAAACTGTCCAATTTCTCCTGCTTTTACTATTGGGGATTCATAACTTTCAATAGTCAGTCCTGGCTGCGTTTGGTACAGGTAGATGTTTGCTAATGTATAATCATGTTGCTTGGTGAGTCCTGGTAAATAATTTAAGCTCAATTGATTTGTAGGATTATTAACAACATTTGAAAAACTTCTTTCTGAATAGGAACGCATGTTTTCCAGTCTCCTAAAGCTATAGCTGGCTCCAATTCCTTTTTGAGAATAGCCTAAATTCCAGGTAATTGCATTGCTGTCAAAAATAGATTTTTCTGAAAAAGAAACAAGATTAGGAATGATGTTGTTTGAGCGTATATCTTTGCTTTTGTATAGGTACTCAAAACTTGTATAAAAGTTGTTGAATTGAAGGTCAAGATTAGCTCCAAATGAATTTACTAACTCAGGAATATTTATTGTTAGTTCAGTTGGTTCACTTGTTTTGGTGTATGCTTCTTTTTTACCAACGTAGCTAAGACCTAGTTCCATTCTGCTTATTGATTTGAGCTGAAGGGTGCTAGCAATATCAAAGTTAGATTCAAATCCAAATATATCCGATGTTGCTACATCAAAACCTTTTCTTTGTTTACCATAAAGAGCAGTGATTCTAAGGTCATTTGTAGGCTGGTAAACGATCTTAGCTCCCCGCAGAGCGTTATTTATTCCCAAAGCACGGTCTTCCCAAGTTCGTAAAATAAGACCACTCCCAAATTGAACATAATAGTGACCCAAAGTAAAGTCTAATTTATTAGTTTTATAATTTACATAGAACGTTCCTAAATCTAAACTGCTATCTAGTAATTTGCTGTAGTTAAGCAAAGGCTCAGGTGCATAACTTTCTAATTGAAACCCACTAGAAAAGTTTTTAGAGATTTGATAATCAATTCTTAAATAACTATTGGACCTTAGTTTTTCCTCCTCCTGAAAGTCACCAGTTTTTGCGTCATTCAAATACCATTGTGTGTTAGACTCAAAGCTTATATTAATACGGTTTATAATATCTTTAAAACTGCTTGAGCTTTTTTGTTCTTGGGGATAAAGGCAAATTGAAATACATAAAAAAAATAAATTGATTAGTGCCTTATTCATTTTGATAGTTTTTAATTTATTAGATGCATTAAAATTAATAGGTTTATCAAGAATCACAGTTGTTTATTAAGTTTCAATCCACAAAGGTTAAAAGCTTGGCATAAAGTTCGTCCTCGAAACCAGCAGTATATCCTGTGTGCGTGTAAACAATTTCGCTTGACTTAACTATAATCGTATAGGGCACAATACTAACGCCAAAAGCACGTTTTAAATCACTGTTTTCATCTAGTAAAATTTCAAACGCCCAATCCTTGCCATTTACCATTGGCTTGACACGCTTGGCGGTTCTAGAGTCGTCTATTGATACAGCAAAATAGGTGACACCTGTTTCCGTAACCCAGTCTTCATAAACATCAGAAACAGCATCTAATTCATTCTTGCATGGCACGCACCAAGTGGCCCATAAAGACAAAATAAACAGTTCGTTGTTATTAGCTAGTTCTGACAAATTTACAGACGATCCTGAAAGTGTTTTCAAAGATGTGTTTGGAAGTTTTTTTTGAGCATTTAAAAATAAACCTAAACATAATACTGTGAAAAAAATAGAGTTTTTCATAAAGAAAAATAAATAATTAGCAACAAACATATTGATATTGAGTGAATAAATGATATTTTTTTTGTTTTAATTGTATTTTTAATATTAATATTTTGTTTATTTGATTAATTAATTAATTAAACCAAAATAAAAATAAAATAAAACAAAATAAAATGAAAAATAGTCTAAAATTCCTCCTTTTATCATTTTTATTACTCACTTGTTCTGATAATGATGAATCTATATCAAATTCTGAAAGCTCTAATCAATCATTCACTTCTATTACGTTATCTACACCCTCTGTTGAAATAAATACAGGGACACAAGTTTCATTTTCCGTTCTGAGTGATACCAACATAGACCTGACAAGTGAATCCTCTTTTAATATTGATGGATCATTGGTTTCTAATCCTTACACTTTTAATCAAGAGGGCTCTTTTGAGTTAGTTGCTAATTATGAAGGTTTGACGTCTAACGTACTAACAATTTCAGTCCAAGACATACCCGCTTCAAGTATTACTTTGAGTTTTGATCAAGAAAGCTATGTCAATGGGGATTTTGGAACGTATGTTGTAAGGAATAATTTTAATTCTGATATTACAAGTCAAGCTGTAGTGTCAGTGAATGGCACTGCTGTATCCACCAATCCTTATCAATTTAGTTCGGATGGAAACTATGTTTTTTCAGCCACTTTTGAAGGTCTGTCCTCAGCCACTGTTGAGTTTGATGTTGATTCTCCTTCTTCGTCCAGTGATACATCTTCTTTTTCTGAAGGCACATCTCCAACACAGTTTACAAAAAAGGTGCTTTTAGAAGATTTTACTGGTACCTGGTGTCCGCAATGCCCTCCTGCTGCTGCGGCTGTTTCCAGCGCTGTTGGTAATAATTCAAACATATTTGGAGTTGGCTACCATGCTTCAGGAGGCGACCCTATGGAGATTTCACAAACTTCTTACTGGTCAGGTTATTATAACGTGACGGGGTTTCCAACGGTTTATGTAAATGGACCAGACACAAGATGGAACTATTCAAATATGTCACAAGTGAATGACGAGTTGGCTGAGACTGCAACTATTGGTCTAGCTGTATCAGCTACCAACTTAGGTGGCAAATTAGACATAGAAGTTCAAGTTGGTTTTATGTCTACCCCTAGTGAAGAGGTAAAGCTAATGATTTATCTTGTTGAAGGAGAAGTTACTTCTAGTACAGCACAAGCTGGATCCAGTCAAGGAACCAGTTATGTTCATAAAGATGTCTTGAGAGAGGTTTTTACCGATCGATTGGGAGATGTTATCCCTGCATCAAGCGTAGCTCAGGGGGGAGTTTTTACCAGAACCATTACTGGTTTAGATTTTCCTAGTAATATTGATAATTTAGATGACTTAAAAGTAATCGTCTTTTTAAGAAACACTTACGCTAAAACTTTTGTCGATTATTTTAATACAACCCATACAAACTCGCCTCATTATGATATTTATAATGTACAGGAAGTTAATGTTGGGGAAGTTCAAGCATTTGACTAAGCACTAAAACACTTTTTTGAAGAGATTATGACTATTAAAAAAGCCACTCATTTGAGTGGCTTTTTTAGTTTTTAATACTTGTCTACTCTCCCAAAAACGGATAACGATAATCGGTTGGAGTAACAAACGTTTCTTTAATCATTCGGGGTGATACCCATCGCAATAAATTTTGCGCAGACCCTGCCTTGTCATTAGTTCCAGAGGCGCGTGCACCACCAAAAGGTTGCTGACCAACAACCGCTCCAGACGGCTTGTCATTTATATAAAAGTTTCCTGCAGCATTTTGTAGTGCTTTCGTAGCCTCATTAGCGGCATAACGATCGGTAGAAAAAATGGCACCTGTTAAGGCGTATTCGCTTGTTTCATCTACTAGTTTTAAAGTTGCTTCAAAATCAGCATCTTCATACACAAAAACCGTCATCACGGGACCAAATAACTCAGTACTCATTGTGGCATACTTTGGGTTAGTAGTCTGTATAACTGTAGGTTCAATAAAGTAGCCTTTGCTTTTATCATATCCGCCACCAGCTATTATGGTTGCATCAGAATCTATTTTTGCTTGGTCTATAAATCCTGCAAGTTTATCAAAGGATCCTTCATGAATAACAGCAGTTATGAAGTTAGTGAAATCTTCAGGAGATCCCATTTTAAAGGTTTTCATTTCGGAAACTAAAAAGGCTTTGATTTCTCCCCAAAGACTTTGAGGGATGTAAGCTCTTGAAGCGGCACTACATTTCTGACCTTGGAATTCAAAAGCTCCTCTTAACATTCCTGTAGCTACTTGCTTTGCATTCGCAGAAGGGTGCGCTACAATAAAATCTTTACCACCTGTTTCACCAACAATTCGAGGGTATGTTTTGTAGTTATGTATGTTGTTTCCTATTTGTTTCCAAAGGTCTTTAAATATGTGGGTAGAACCAGTGAAGTGAAGTCCTGAAAAATCGGGACTTGCCAAAATGGTGTCCGTAATCATTACGGGATCTCCAAAAACAACATTAACCACACCAGCAGGGATCCCTGCCTCTTCAAAAATATCCATAATCACCTTAGCAGAATAAACCTGACTGTCACTTGGTTTCCATACCACTACATTTCCCATCAAGGCCATACATGCGGGAAGGTTACCTGCAATGGAAGTGAAATTGAATGGAGATACAGCGTAGGTAAACCCTTCCAAAGGACGGTATTCTATGCGGTTCCATGCAGCACTTGTGCTTTGCGGCTGATCCTTGTAGATATCCGTCATGAATTGAACATTAAACCTTAGAAAGTCTACGAATTCACAAGCAGCATCAATTTCTGCTTGAAATACAGTTTTGGATTGCGCAATCATTGTGGATGCATTTATTTTTGCACGGTATGGACCTGCTATCAGTTCAGCGGCTCTAAGAAAAATTCCAGCCCGTTGTTCCCATGGCATTTGTGACCATGATTTACGTGCTTCTAAAGCCGTTGAAATAGCCGTTTCTATATGCTCTTTTTTTGCGGTGTGATAGGTTCCTAGAAGGTGTTGGTGATTGTGAGGAGGGTGCATTGTTTGGGTGTTCCCAGAATAAATATTTTTCCCATTTATGTACATTGGAACATCAATGGTTTCATTTGCCATTGATGTATACGTTGATACTACGTCTTCTCGTTCCTTTGAGCCTGGTTTGTATGATTTAACAGGTTCATTGATAGCAACTGGAACATTAAAAAAACCTTTTCCCATTTGTGTGTGTTTTAATAAATTAGAGGGTGAAAGTACAATTTAAAAACCAAATGTTGAGTCTTATTTATAGTTTAATTTTGAGCAAATGAAGCGCTTAATTTGAATGCAGGAATTGTTACTTTAAACTGGTCTGAAGTCGATATATTTTCCATGAGATAATAGCCTTTCATGGCTCCGTAAGGAGATCGTAGTACACATCCAGACTTATAGCTATGGAATCCACCTGGTTGAATAATTGGTGTTTCTCCTACAACGCCTTCACCAGTAATTATTTCTTCATCATTAAGGGCATCCTTAATAGTCCATTTCCTTGAAAGTAATTGAGTTGTATATCCACTTTGATTTTCGATTGCTATTTCATAGCTAAACGCATAGTGAATGGTATCATTTTTATAAAATGTGCCTTCAAACTCAGTCTGTACTGAAATCTTTATGCCTTTTGTAACTTGTTCTGTCATGTCTTATAAAAGTAATCAATTAAATTAAATTAAAAAATTAATTACTGATTTGTGTTGAAGTCCCTTCACCAAGGCCCACAATTCGATCGTAACGTGCTCCTAAATCTCTATAATACACAATGACTTTGAAGTTGTTTTCGGTTTCGTAAAAATTGCCGCTAATAGCCCCTTCTTCCAATTCATTTTTATCATTTACAGTTACATATTTATAATTGTAAAACCCTTGTTTGAGCTTTATGGCAACTTCGTAAGTTCTACTTTCAGGGTTGTAAGTCATCTGGTTTATTTCATTTAAAGCGTAGTTGTTATAGCTTCCATAAACATATACGGATTTATTAATTAATTTTGGCTTAAGGAGCGAAAAATGAACAACGGTATAGTCTGCTTCAATCGAAGGGTTTTCTCGATCCAGAACCGTAATTTGAAAATTACCATTAATATCCGGATTGTAGGTGTAGCTAGAGTTAGATCGATCTATATCTGTGTACAAGTAGCTATGGTACAGTTCTTCTAGATCAGTAAACTGCACGCCCAAATTGGTTCCTCTGACATCTTTATTTTCAAAATATAAATACTCATTTCCACCCCAGAAAGTGGCATCGTTTTTGTACCTGTAAATGAGTTCATTCCCTAGCACGTATTGGGGCTTTAGTCCTGAGATGGCTGTTTTTAGATTGTTGTTTTGAATAATGACTGTGTTTACGGTTTGTTTGGGATTATTGAAACGTAAACTTGACGCGGCTCCTTTTATTACGAAATCGACAGACTGTTTAGTGTTAATATTGGAGACATCTCGTGAGCGTTTTATTTGCACTCCAACAGTGGCCAAACTCTCGTAGATCATAAACTTTCTACTAAAAACAAGTTCATCATCTTCGTCAAATATTTTGATTAGATAATTTCCAGAAACTTTAAGGCGCGTTTGTTTGTTTGGAATTTGGAGCTTGTAGTTAGAGTAAATTTCATAGGTATTGAATGAGTTCTCATAATTTATAATTCTCAAATTGTCTAAGCCTTGAAGATATTCAGACTTCATTAGCTTAGATTTTGTCCAATCAAAATTGTAGTGCTCTATAACATAATAAAAGTCATCTTCGTTAGGATTTAGGACGTCAAACTCTAAAGACAGCCGCTCGTTTAGGTCCAAAATAGGTAGCTCAGATTGATTGGTGTTGCTTTTAAATGTTATTGATTTAATTTCTTCTGTAGGATCTAATTCCTGTACTTGTGAGCCCCCAGCAAATAGGCCTGCTAAAAAAGAAATGATGAAAAAATATTTGAACATAGTCTTATGATAATTTAAGAGGTAAATATAAACAATTTTTAAGCCTTAATAAAAATCATATTTTTTATAAAAAAATGTGATTAATTATTGTGTAGACTGCGCATTAAATGCGTAAATTTGCAGCGTTTTTTAGATAATAATTCCAACAATAATACCTATGTCAAACGACATCCGAATTAAAAAAGGTTTAGATATTAAGTTAGTAGGAGAGGCATCTCTAACAAAAGGTGATGCTATCAAAAGCAACTTTTACAGTATCAAACCCGAAGATTTTCATGGCCTCACTCCTAAGCTATTAGTAAAAGCAGGTGTAAAAGTCAAAGCTGGCGAGCCAATTTTTTATGATAAATCAAACGACTCAATTCAATTTGTTTCTCCTGTATCGGGTGAAGTTACTGAAATTATAAGAGGGGATAAGCGTCGTATTTTAGAAATTAAAATTCAAGCTGATAAAACTCAAACTTTCTTTGATCATGAAAAACTAGAAGTTAAGAGTGCTAAAAAAGAGGCGATCAAAGCGAAACTTCTGGCGTCAGGTTGTTGGCCATTTGTAATGCAACGCCCTTATGACGTTATTGCTAACCCAGAACAAACTCCCAAAGGGATATTTATTTCTGCTTATGCTTCGGCTCCCTTAGCTGCAAATTTTGATTTCGTACTAACTGGCAAGCAAGCTGAACTACAGGCTGCAGTAACAGCACTTTCAAAACTTACCGATGGGAATGTAAATGTGAGTGTTTCTAAAGATTCACATTCTCCTTTCACAAACTTAGAAGATGTAGTGTCACACAAAGTGTCTGGACCACACCCCTCTGGAAATGTTGGGACTCTTATAAACAAAATAGACCCCGTTAACAAAGGGGAAGTTGTTTGGACAGTTACTCCACAAGATTTGGTGATAATTGGAGAAGTTCTTCTTACAGGAAAGTTTAATGCAGAAAGAATTGTAGCCCTTGCAGGCTCGGGAATTCAGGAACCACGTTATTTAGTGACTAAAATTGGAAGCGAAATAGCAACAATGGTTTATGATCGTGGTATCGAAAAAGATGCAAATGTTCGAATTATTTCAGGGAATGTTTTAAGTGGTAAAGAAATTAAACCAGATGGATTTTTAGGATATTACTCTAACGTAGTGACTGTTATTCCAGAAGGTGATGACTATGAATTTTTTGGTTGGAATAAGCCTGTTTTTGAGAAGGTTTCTACATCAAGAGCTTTGACATTTTCATGGTTAACACCAAACAAAAAATTTGATTTAAATACAAATACTAACGGAGAGCATAGAGCATTTGTTCTTACAGGAACATACGAAGAAGTATTTCCGTTAGATATATTTCCAATGCAGATTTTAAAAGCTTGTATGTATCAAGACCTTGACGAAATGGAAGCTTTAGGGATGTACGAAGTTGCACCAGAAGATTTTGCACTGACCGAATTTGTATGTGTTTCCAAACAACCACATCAAAAAATAATTAGAGAAGGACTAGACTTAATGCTAAAAGAAATAGGATAAAAATGAGTTTAAAAAGTAATTTACACACCATTAAAGAAAAGTATAAAGGCACTAAAATGGCTCCGGCTTTTAATGCTCTGCATACATTTTTGTATTTACCAAACGAAACCACTCACAATGGCACGCACATAAAAGCTGCTGATGATTTAAAGCGTACCATGAACACGGTTATTATGGCGATGGTTCCTTGTTTGATTTTCGGAATGTTTAATGCCGGTTACCAACACCATTTAGCTTTAGGGGTTATTGATTCTGCTCAAGGTTTTTTAGGAGCTTCCTTTTGGACTTGGGATAACTTAGTAATTGGAA
>MDSY01156239.1_pt1 | contig 10784 bp, 10 predicted proteins | sample 811131 | NCBI WGS metagenome assembly MDSY01 (sample SAMN05326643, study PRJNA326480) | marine metagenome | isolation source: seawater | place: Atlantic Ocean: South West | collected 2010
GTGAAAGGGCTATCCGAAAAAATTTTGTATTCCGGATAACTTTTGTTCAATCATCTTATCACATTTTGAACATTGATAATTTAAATTAAGAACTAGTTTAGGTTGTCCCTCTAAATATTTTGATATTTTATCTAACATATCTAATGTTAAACCTTCTAAAAAAACATCTAATTCTTCATCACTAAAATCATCTCTAGTTATAATTTCATCTTCATTGATAACTTTTGAAATATACTTATTTAATACTTGAAAAGATACCTCAGAACCTCTTACAATTATACCACTATTTTGTTGAACTTTTTCTTCAATCTTAGCTAGTTCAAAAAGATTTGGTGGACTTAGTTCTATAGATAATCCTTCAGTTAATTCAACTATATTACTATTATTATCAGATTCAATTTCTACTTTATCTAATTCTAATTCTACTACAGTCATTTCATTACAATCTTCTTGATTACAAGACAACTGCATTTTACTAGTTTCACCTACTGATGCTACTCTAATTTTTATAAAAAGATATTCTACATCTGGTGCTGGTAAACTAATTAAATCTACATCACCCTCAGTACAAGCTTGTAATAATCTTATTATCTCACTTACAGAATTTTGATTATCATCACCTTCTTGTGCTACAAGTAAAGTTTTTTGTTCTCCAACCAAAAATGGTCTATACGATACTTCAATTTGTGATACCGGTAATACACATTTATATCTTGGTACCTCAATTTTTGGTAAACTCATAATTTCTCCTATAATATATTTAATTATTTATATTGACTTTTACAGTTCAAAATCAAGTTCTCTATCAATTTTATCTCTTATAGATTTAAGACTTCTATTACCGAATATTTTATCTTGAACTTTTTCTCTAAGTTTAGTTCTAAATCTTCTCTTAAATCTCTTAGCAAGACCACCAAGAATACCTTCGGGTACATTTTCAAATGCTGATGTCCAAGTTCGATAAGCAAAAGTTACATCAAAAGTTTGAACTGTTGATGAAGCAGCTGCATCTAAATTTTGAGCTGCTAGAGCTGATGGGAAAGCATCATGTAAAGTACATTCGTATATAATATTATCTTCTGTATCTAATTGCATGATATTAACTTCACCAACAAAATGGTCATGATAGGTATAGTAATAATCAGTATCAAATATATACTGTTGCCATAATTCTAATTTCGCTTTATCTTCAAAAGTATTATCACAAGCAAATGTCATAACTATTTGACCACCTTCATAATCTATACTGTTAATCATGTTTGTTTTAGGTCCACCTTGATAATTAGTGTGAGGTGTTGTGATAAATGACCTGCCTGGTAAAACAATATTTGTACATCTAATACCTCTCATTCTAATTCTTGGAGGGTCTATTGTTTGAGTAGATGATTTAGCTGGACCATGAATATTAACCTCGAAACGATTTTGTCGAGCCATATTATCATACTGTGCCATGAATCTATTAATATTCATTATAGTTTATTCCTACTTTCTTTCCATACAGTTGCTTTACTTACTTTTCTAAATGATTCTGTTGGTAAGAAGATTGCTATCTCCCAATCAACAGGTTCAATCAATAAAAATCTAGATGCAATATGTTCAGTTAAATAATGTTTAAAACAAGGTTTAAAAAATCTTAACTTTGAAGCTGCTTTTAATGTGTCGTATGTTAATCTAAATTTAGTTGACCTATCATATTTATCATTGTTAGTAATATCCATTAAAGAATCTAAAAACTGAGCTCTAATATTTGGTGCTATGTAGTGTAGATTCATACCATGAAACCCACCCTTAGCAGGTTGTACAGGTATACATAATGGAAATCTATCGTAATAAGGTAATTGTTTTTTTAGTTTTGGGTCGTATGAAAAATTGTACATACTACCATAAGCTATTCTACTTCTTTGTGGTCCGTCTTTTATAAGACCGGTACGGGAGAGTCTTTGTGAAGAAACTCTATCTCTAAACCAAGCCATTGATTCTTTTGTACGAGCTGTAATACCAGCTCTAAAAGCTTCTTGTTCTAATTTGTCAAATAATCTCCCAGCCATAGTCTTTAGAATTTACTTACAAAGTGTACTGATACAGCATCTTCAATTTCCATATTGTCATTTCTAATATGACTCATTACCATTACACCAATACTCATAGAGTCTGATAAAGCGTATTCAACATTAACACTTTTATCTGAAAATCCATCTTGGTCTCCATAGTGTAAAGTTACATCAGCAAATTTTAAAAATGGTAGACTAACATCTATAAAATCATATTGTCTATCATTATCTTCATCATGATATGAACCCACTTTAACAGGTCCATACGCTACTGAAAGATATACTTCGTCAAAGTTTAAGTCGTTGTCATGGTCATATCTATAAGCTATATAACCTAAATCGATATTCCAATTATCACCACCGATTGAGTAACCACCATACAGGTCTAATTCAACATTATTATCATCATTGAAATCTATAGTTGAAGCCCAAGCTCCTGCATAGAAACCAGCACCTAGTTGTTGTTCGATGCCAAAATTGATAGCAGGGTTACCATTAGATTGAGATATACCTCTCCACATATAGTCAGAACTAATACCATATTGTCCTGATATAGCAAATGTTGGTAATGAACAAAGTACCAAACTGAATAACATTATTAATTTTTTCATATTTCTCCTTTCACAAATTAAATTATTTCTTATTGTATTTATGTCACTAATAGATGTTAATATCCTTTTCAGTTAAAATTCTCCAATTCCAATTACGGTCTTTACAATAATTTTGTGCTTGTTTCCATTTGGCTTCATTCACAATATAAGTTTGAACTTCTTTGAGATATCTTTTAGAAGTTCTACCTGTCTTTGTAAGTTTCTTTTTAGGATTTGGAGGTGAACATTGTGAGAAGGGTTTTACTTCTATAAGGTCTTCTTTTATTACACCATCTTTGTTTTTATACTTCATATAAAAATCAGGAAAGTATCTATGCACACGATTATCTACCGGTGAGACATATGGTATAATAATTTCCTCTGAACACCATTTAAGTATAGAAGGATTATTATCTAAGTAAACCATAAATCTTCGTTCTAATAAAGAACGATAAATAATATTACTAGGATTACCTTTATACTTATTTGGATTCTTTGGTCTAAACCTTCCTTTATAAGACATAAATAACTATAATATATATTACAATAGAAAACAACAATCATGGCGAAGAAACTTTTCACAAAAACAAAACAAGCAGGTAAAGATTTTATAGGTTCTATCTCAGATGACTTTAATGGTATTGTCGGAGATGTTGAAGGATTCTTCGATAATCCTCTTGAATCTTTATTAGGTAACAAATTTGACCAAAGAATTGCTGATGGACTATCAGATTTATTAACAGGTCTAACAGGAATAAGAACATCAAACATACCAGCAATTGAAAGAGCTGTTCTAGCACAGAGAGAAGCAAACAGACAAGCAAGACAACTAGCTCTATCAGCTGAAGCTCTTAGTGGAAATTTTGATATAGTAAACAATAGAAAAATTTTAAAATTTCCAGAACAACCAGAAAGTGAAGAACTACAACCTGGTGATACTTTTCCTAGTTATATTCATTTTCGTACATTACCTAGATTCAATCATGGTGAAGCTGAGTTAAGATTTGGTAAAGATAATCAATCAAGTATTTCAGATACTAGTAATCCTGTAGATTATGACCAACTATATGATATATTCTTAATGATACCTGATGCTATCCAAGATAACATAGCTTTATCATACAAAGAAGGTACTATGGGAGTAGCTGAAACTTTGGGTGCTAATATATTTGCTTTATTTGGTGCTGAGGACGGTCCATTTCAAGCAGGATTTAGTAATATAAGTGGTTCAGAAATGTTAGAATTTTTGAAAAGATTATTACCTGGTTCAGCTTATAGAGATTTACGAGTTGGTTTAACAGATAATCCTTTAAAGTTTAACGCTTTCGAAGGTATTAATTTAAAATCTTATACATATCAATTTACTTTTAGACCAAGAAATCCTCATGAAGCTAGAGTGATTCATGAAATATTATATGCTTTTAGAGTAAGTTCATTACCGGGTGTGTTTGGTGATAACCAAAGATTTTATACATTCCCAAATGAGTTTTCAATATCTTTTGATGGTTTAATAAAAAATTGGATTGACTTTCCTCAGACAGCTATATGTACAGGTGTTGAGATTGACCATGGTGGTGGTGCAGGATACGCTGGTCTTTCTGATGGGTTCCCAGCTGTACAAACAATGTCATTAACTTTTGTAGAAACTGTAGCTTTAGATAAGAAAAGATATATTGAAGGTGTTTCATCTTTCACAGGTGGTAATTTAACTAGAACAGCTGACTCAGGTACTAATATTAATAGATTTGATAAAGACCCTGAGGAAGATACTAATGCACTAATTGACAACATAAACGCTGGTGCTGATAGTAATAATCCAAATAGTGAACCCGACCCAGGTGATGTAGAACCAGGTGATAGTTCTAATGAAGGTTAAATATAATTATGGCAGCTAATTTTTTTAAACACATACCAAATATAGTTTACGATTTTAAATCTGATGGTAAATATTATCGTGCTAAAGATATGTTTCGTAAAGTATCTACTTGGAGTTATCTACAAGAAGGTATAACCGGATATAATTATTATAGAGTAATAGAAGGTGAAAGACCTGATGTTGTTGCAAATAGAATTTATGGTGACAGTACAATGTATTGGTTATTCTTTTTAGTAAATGAAAATTTACAAGACTTTAACGATTGGCCAAAATCACAAATAACATTTAATAAATTTATTAGTAGAAAATATTCAGGTACTTGTTTACTAGCATCTAGTACTACAGATATTGTTTCTTTTAATCATGATACAGAAGTTTCAAGTAAATTTTTATTAGGTGAAAAAGTTAGTCAATCAAGTGATATATTTGGTTTTGTAACTGATGTAAATCCTACATTCAATAGAATAACTTTGAATAGTGTACAAGGTACTTTTACAAATGGTAGTACAGTTACAGGTGTCGATTCAAATAAAAGTTTTACAGTATCTTCTGTAGTAAGAGAACAAGATGTTGTTAATCATTACTTAGATAGTAATAATTTAAAAACTACATCATCAACAGATACTACACCGGTATCTAATGAAGAACACGAAAGAAATATCAATGAAGATAAACATCTTATAAGATATATAGAACCACAGTACGCAGGAAGGGTAGTAAGAGAGTTTAAAAAATTAGTGAGAGAGTAAATAGTGTCGACCGCAATTAATAATGTAAGTTTTAATAGTTATGAATTAGAAGTCTTATCTCTAGTAAATAATGAAGGTGAAGCTTTTGATATAAAAGGAAATTTTATAGAATGTGTAATCACAGAAAGTATTTCTGTTCATTGGTTATCAGGAGAAATATTCATAGCTGACTTGTATGGATTTTTAGAAAGAGCTAAATTAACAGGTCAAGAATCACTTAGAATAAGATATAGACAACCAGCAGGTATTGGTGCAACAGCTGATGAAGTTGATACTATCGACCAAATATTTAGAATATATTCTATAACACATTCAGACAGAGTTGACCATTCAGCTTCTGTTCATAAATTATCATTTATTTCACCCGAAGGTTTCGAAGCAATGCGTACAAGAATAAGTACAGCATTTAGAGGTAACTTATCTGATTTAATAGCTAAAGTAAGTGAAGAATATTTAGGTATTCAAAATCAACCAACAGAAAAAAAATTAGTACCACATTTTGAATTAAGAAAAAAATCTGAAGGTGATAATTTTCATGTAGTCATACCCAATTGGACTATAGATTATACAATAGAATGGTTATGTGAAAATGCTCAAGCAACTGATAGTCAAAAAGGTATTGAAGAAAGTTTTTTCTTTTTTCAAACAGCTAATGGTGGATACAGAGTTCAATCATTAAGTGATATGTATAAACTAAAATACTTAAATGGTGATTCTTTTATTTATAGTAGGGCTCATGTTAATGACCCAAAAACAAATCCTTGGGATGAAGGTAAAACAGGTATGGGTCGAAGAATTATAGATTATATACAAGGTAATGTATCTGATACTCTTGGTGGTACTATAAGTGGTTTATTCAGTTCAAATCAAACAACTATTAATAATACATTTAAATATCATGTTACTAAATCTTATGATTATCTTGAAAGATTTTACGGTAGTGGAGAATCTATAAATGAATTTCCATTAGTACGACAAGGTGATATCACACTTTATGTTGCTGATGAAGCATCTGATAATACGAAGGTTCCTGTCACATCACCTTATATGACTTTCAAACCTATAAACTCATATAAAGATGCGTGTAGATTTTTGACTAGTGACTCGTCTTATGTACATGATATAAATAATAATATAGTACAATCAAATTTTGGAGCTCACTTAGGTGGTGGTCAATTTAGACAAGCAGCTAAATTACTATTAGGTTATAGTACAATACAATGTTTACTACCTGCAAGAACAGATATATCTTGTGGTCAAATAATTAACTTAGATATATTACCTGCAGGTGTGTATAATGAAGATGAAGAAGTTAGATTTCATTCAGGTGATTATTTAATAACAAGTGTACAATGGTCTTTAACTAGAAGTGAATGTAATACTAATATTACAGCGATGAAAGATTCTGTACCTAATAGATTTGAAACAGCAAAAGTAGATTATGATGGAAGTATAAAATATGTATCAGGGTAAAGATGGATTCATTTGGTTTTATGGTATCGTTGAAGATAGAAACGACCCATTATATTTAAATAGAGTTCGAGTTAGAATATTTGGAGCTCACGACCACGACAAACAAAAAATAGCTACACCTGACTTACCTTGGTCAGATGTAATGATGCCTACAACTAGTCCTTCGTTGTCAGGTATGGGTACTTCAAAACATGGTTTAGTTGAAGGTTCTACTGTAATGGGTTTTTATCGAGATGGTAAAGACCAACAAGACCCTGTTGTTATCGGTTCTTTTGTTGGTATACCTCAGTCTTTTAGTAGAGTAGATGAAACTATTGATGATAAAGGTAATCGTAGTTTTACACAAGTAACAAGAAAACCTTCAGAAGGTTTCAATGACCCTAGATTAGATACAGAATCATCTTATGAAGGAACACCCGATGGACCAAACCCTCAACACATTAATAGAAATACAGGTCTAACACTAGCACTTGATAAGTCACCAAGAAAATCAGGTCAAGGTTCAGGTGTTAGTTACCCTAAAGAAGAATATCTTCAATTTTCTGATGTCAATTTTCTAGCTCAAGGTGACCATAAAAAATATCCTATAATTAACTTAGCAAAAGGTGAACCCGATAGAGATACTTATGTACAACCTGTTTATCCTTTTAATAATGTATATGAATCAGAGTCAGGTCATGTAATTGAAATTGATGACACACCTGACTATGAAAGATTACATTTATTTCATAGAACAGGTACTAGAGTCGAAGTAGATAAAGATGGTACAACTATAGAAAAAATAGTTAGAAATAAGTATACACTTATTCTAGGTGAAAATAAAGTTAAAATTCAAGGTGCTGTCGATATAGAAGTAGGACAAAGTATAGCAGGTAATGCAATTGCTGCTGGTGGTGGTGTATCAAAACTTAGTTCAGACTCAGTTGCAGAAGTAATAGATGCTGCTGGTAAATTTTCAGATGTAACAAAAACAAAACTGAAAGATATTGGTATTACTGATGAACAGATTGCTGCTGTAGAAAAAGTACAAGAAGCAGGTGAAGTTACAGCTGAGTTAGAAGCTGAACTTGAATCTGCAGGTATTTCAAAAGAACAAATTGAAGAATTAAAAAAAGAACCTATTGTTTCAAAACTAGGTTCAGCTATAGATTCAGCTTTATCAATATTTGAAGATGTCGAAGGTGAGATAACAGATATTGAAAATAGAATTATGGATAATGCACCAATCAGTGCTATCATAGGTTTAGTTGAAGGTGTTAGTGAAGGTAACCCAGGTGTAGAAAGTATTATTGCTCAGGTATCAGAAGCAGTCCCAGGTTTACCTACAGAAGCTTTAACATCATTGACTAATGAATTTAATACACTTTCTAATATAGTTGACAACCCAACTTCTCTATTAACCTCAGATGGTATTGATACTCTTTCAAATTCAGTAACAGCAGGTATCGATTCAGCTAAAAGTCTTTTGTCAAACATACCTGGAGTTTCAGGTGAACAATTAACTAAAGTTAGTGAATCGTTAAATAATATTTTAGGTAGTGCATCAGCTGGTATAGAAAGTATGACTTCTGTAGTAACTGAAAAAGTATCATCAGCTGTTACAAGTGTATTTGGTGAAAGAGCTGGTGAAGTAGTTAGTGAACAAATGTCAAATGCTATATCGGGAGCAGCTCTTGGTGCTGTTGCAGGAGCTCTAGGTAGTGCTTTAGTTAATATAAGTGTAGCTGGTGGTGCTAAAATAAAAACACTTGGTAGTGCTAATCTAATTTCTTTAGGTTCTATAAATGCTACAGCAACTACCGGTACAAATATTACAACACTAGCAGGTGCAACAACAGTTACTACATTAGCTGGAGCTCTAGCTCTTACAGCACCAACCGGACCAATAACTATTACATCTCCTATAATCAATACAACAGGTGTTTTAAATCATATCGGAGCAATGAATATAACCGGTATACTTACACAACAAGGTGTAAGTAACTTTACAGGTCTAATGACAGGTACAGCTATAACAGCACCTGTAATTCAAAGTGGTGCAGCTTTCTTAGCAACTCATACTCACCCAATTGCTACAGGTTCATCAGCTGGTTCAACATTAATTGGTGTAGGTTAGTAGTTAAACAAATAATATAACAGACATAAATAACTATATGGCACAATATAATACTAAAAGTCAAGGTTCAAGAGTAGCACGAAGATGGTTTTCAGATATAGATGTAAATATGACTTTACATCCTGAGAGTAAAGATATAGTTTTAAAATATGATATCAATGCTATTAAAAGAAGTTTAAAAAATTTATTGTTAACAAATAAATATGAAAGACCGTTCAAAGCTAATATCGGTGCTGATTTAAGAACTAAATTATTTGAATTGAGTACTATGGATAGTAGAGCGTTGAGAATGGATATCAAAGAAGTTATTGAACAATTTGAACCAAGAGTTAATGTGAGTAGTATAGAATTATCAATGCAAAGAACACAATTAAATATATCATTGTATTTTAGTATTATTAATACTAACAGACCATATCAATTAGATTTAGTATTAGAGAGAGTAAGGTAACATGGCAATAAAAAGTTCAAACATTAATATAACAGATTTAGATTTTGATGATGTTTCAAAAAGTTTAAAAGAATATCTGAAAGGTCAATCAACACTTAAAGATTATGATTTCGAAGGTTCAAATTTATCTATCATATTAGATTTACTTGCATACTCAGCTCATACATCAGCATTCAACGCTAACATGGTAGCATCTGAAATGTTTTTAGATACTGCACAGATTAGAAAAAATATAGTATCAAGAGCAAAAGAATTAGGATATACACCTGCATCTAGAACAGCAGCAAGAGCTTCTTTTGATTTAACAGTTACGAATCCTAAAGTAAGTGGTGTTACACCTTCAAGTTTAACTATTAATAGAGGACATGAATTTAGTACAACTTATGATGGTACTTCATATACATTTATTTCTTTAGATAATAAAACAATAACACCTGTTGGTAATCAATTTAAATTTGAAAATTTAGAAGTAGTACAAGGTACATTGACTACTGATTTATATCGTTATAACAGTCAAAAAGAAAATCAAAGATTTCCATTATTAAATTTAAATGCTGACACTAGTACAATTAGTGTTAATATTACTTCAAATAATATTGTTTCAGCTTGGACTCAAGCAGGTGACTTAACAGGTGTGACAAGTTCATCAAATGTATATTATCTTCAAGAAAATGAAGATGGTTTATTTGAATTATATTTTGGTGATGGTATTATTGGTGCTGAACCTAAAGATGGTGATTTAATTTCTATTTCATATCTTGTTACTGATACTGTTCATGCTAATGGTGCTTCTACTTTTGGTATGTCAACAGCTATCAATGGTAATTCAGATGTTACATTTACTAATACTATATCAGCATCAGGTGGTAAAGACAGAGAATCAAACGAATCAATTAAATTTTCAGCATCAAAATTTTATACATCACAAAATAGATTAGTAACAATTGCTGATTATAAATCTAAACTTCAAGAACTATATCCAGGTGCAGATTCAATATCAGTATGGGGTGGTGAAGATGCTAGTCCTGCTCAGTATGGTAAAGTTTTTGTTTCAATAAAACCTTCACAATATTCAAATAATTTAACTAGTTCTGAAAAAACAGAGTTAAAAAGAAAATTAAGTGATTTAAGTATTTTAACAGTCAGACCAGAAGTCGTAGATTCAGAAATATTACAAATACTTATAACTACTAACTTTAAATTTGACCCAACAAAAACATCAAAAACTAAAACAGCTTTAGAAACATTAGTAAGAGCAGCAATAATATCTTACGATAATAGTAACTTATCAGGTTTTGATACATTGTTTAGACATTCACAATTAACGGGTTCAATAGATGATGTAGAAGAATCAATTCTTTCAAACATAACAAATATTAAATTAAGAAAAAATCATGTTGCAACTACAAGTGGTATAGCATCATCAATATCATTAGATTTTGGTAACGCTATATATAATCCACATTCAGGACATAATA
>MDSY01078853.1_pt1 | contig 10782 bp, 11 predicted proteins | sample 811131 | NCBI WGS metagenome assembly MDSY01 (sample SAMN05326643, study PRJNA326480) | marine metagenome | isolation source: seawater | place: Atlantic Ocean: South West | collected 2010
AATACGACTCTTGATAATTTCGCTGATCTCTGATGGATTCAGTTGCTGCATGCTTAGGCCTCAATCCTTAGGAATTTAGTGTCTCGGCAAGTTTGGTCAAACGACCGCGAATGGAACCGTCTATAACGGTGTCCCCGGCACGAATAACCGCACCACCCAACAGGCTCTTATCTAAACTAACCTGCATATTTACTTTACGTTCTAGTTTTTCACTCAGCGCCTCAGTCAACACCTGCTGCTGAGCAGCGTCCAATGTCTGAGCTGAAGTTACTTCCACATCAATCGCTTTTTCACGATTAGCTTTCATAATTTCAAACTGCTGAGAAATTTGCGGTAATAATGTTAAACGTCTGTTCTCAGACAAAATGACCACAAAATTCTGTCCTGCTGCATTAAGAGCATCCCCGCAAATATCAATAACGGTTGCCGCCTGTAATGCCGCAGTTGAGCTCGGCGAACCCAACAACTTAACAACCGCGGACTGTTGGGTTACAACTGCCGCAGTGGCTAGGCTTTGTGCCCAACCTTGCAGATCCTTAGCATCCACAGCAAATTCAAACGCTGCTTTGGCATAGGGTCTAGCTAGGGTGCTCAATTCTGCCATGGTAAACCTCGTTTAGAGCTGCGTAGCCAGCTTGTCGACCAACGCGCGATTAGCTTTATCATCAATCGACGCCTCAAGAATCTTCTCGGCTCCTGCAATTGCTAATCCAGCCACCTTGGAGCGAAGCTCCTCTTTGGCACGATTAATTTCTTGCTCGATCTCTGCTTCTGCCGCAACCTTAAGCCTGTCGCCTTCAGCGACAGCCAGTACCTTTGCTTCATCAACAATCTGATTTGCGCGCTTATTTGCCTGATCAACGATTCCAGCAGCTTCCTGCTTGGCCTCTTTCATCTGGTCTGTAGCTTCGCTCTTAGCTGCCTCCAGGTCGCGCATAGCGCGGTCAGCGGCATCAAGACCGTCAGCGATTTTTTGCTGTCGCTCTTCCATGGCGCCAATAATGACCGGCCAAACAAACTTCATGCAAAACCACACAAAGATTGCGAACGTCACCATCTGCCCAAAAAGCGTTAGATTAATATTCACGCCATCACCTCATTAATTAAGGTTGGTTTAAGAAATATTTGTTGTTACGCGCCTACACTTGGAGCGACAACAAAGATCAAGTACATAGCGATACCAACACCGATAATAGGCACAGCATCAATCAGACCAGCTAACAGGAACATCTTCCCCTGCAGCATAGGGCCCAACTCTGGCTGGCGAGCGGTTCCTTCAATCAACTTTCCACCCAACAACCCCATACCAATAGCTGCGCCTAACGCGCCCAATCCGAGCATAATTGCCGCTGCAATAATTACAAGTTCCATCGTAGACTCCCGATTTCAATAGTTATAAATAAAAACAAAGTTAATGGTCTTCTTCATGCGCCATACTAAGGTAGACGATCGTAAGCACCATAAAAATAAATGCCTGCAGAGTAATAACCAAAATATGGAAAATCGCCCAACCCCACTGCATTAACCCACCACCCAGAGCAAACACACCACCACCGATCGTCAACAAACCTAACGTCAGTAACACTGTTCTACCCGTAGAGATCTTTCCTTTGAGGTTCATCCAACAGACCCCACAAACCAAGACAAAAATAACCAACCAAAAAGCACCATTGGTTTCAGTACCAAATAATTGTGCATTCAAACCACCGAAGACCAGCCCACTGCCTGCGCCTGCAGCAAACATCATGGCAATAAGAATAAAGATCATCTCGCCGGCGTACATGTTGCCAAACAACCGCAACCCTAGAGAGAAGGGCTTGGCCAGCAGGCCAACCAGCTCCATAAATAAATTAATCGGGATAAAAGCCCAATGATTAAAAGGATGCATCGTCAGTTCTTTAATAAAACCCGTGCCTTTAATCTTAATATTGTAATAAATCATTAGGATGAAAACGCCCAGCGCCATACCCATAGTAATGTTTGGGTCGGTCGAGGGGACGATTTTCTGGTAACCCACCCCAGCTAGCCCCATCAACTTAGGCACTAGATCAACCGGCAGAAGATCCATCAAATTCATCAAGAAAATCCACACAAAAATGGTCAGAGCCAGCGGCGCTACCATTTTATTACGACCGTGAAAACTATCTTTAACCGACCCGTCAATAAACTCGACAATCATCTCAATAAAGTTAAGCATTCCAGAAGGGACGCCCGTCGTCGCTCGCACAGCTGCTCTTCTAAACACCCAGCAAAACAGCACACCAAGACCTATTGACCAAGCCATAGAATCCACATGAATTGCCCAAAACCCCATCGCTGCCGCTTCGCTCGCGCCATGCGCCATGGTCCAAGTATCCGCGCCCAAAACCTCCAGTCCACTTTCGGTGTGACGCTCAAAACCGGCCGGCAATTTGCCATAGACCAAATTTTGAAGGTGGTGCTGGATATATTCAGTTGTGCTTGCGGGATTCTCGCCTGACATCTACTTATCTCAACTCATCTTGACCTAAAGGTGGCACCAAGTAACATAACTTGCGTGCCATTTATTTTTATTTAAATGCTTTTGCAATCAGTGCCAATTGCAGCGGGATCATGACGACAAAGGCCGCCCCAAACCCAAAAATATTTACTTTATCAAACAGCACAAAGGTTGCAATACATCCCGAAGCGGTCAGCAACACCTTGCCAGCTTCACCTCTATACATTGAGCTTAAAACCTTATCCGCTTGATTCGCTCCAGCATATTTAAACGCCTGGGAGGCAAACCACGCCTGCGGGAGAGCCTGACACAAACCTCCCAGAAAAACCGATAAAGCCACATTTAAGCTAAACCAAAAAGCGCCACAGGTTAGCGCTAGTAACACTAACAACTGAATGAGCGAAACCTTTAAAACCGGCGGTCTTGGAATGGTCTTCATCAAAGGGCCTTGCCACCTTGTCCCCAAAATCTTTACCGAGCAATACTAACCCACTCGGAGACGGAGGGCATTATAGGTTTACTCTGGGCGTTATTCAACTCAAACATGTCGGTTTTATACCAGCAATAAATCTGATTGATGATGCAGGGCGATTTATTTTATGTGGCTGAGAATTCCCTCTAACTCGTCCACACTGTTATATTTAACGATCAGCGATCCAGAGCCTTTTACACTGTGCTGAATTAGTACCGCAGCGCCAATTTTTTCAGAGAGCTCTTCCTGGACTCTGATAATATCTGGATCAACAGCATACGGCTTGGCAGCTGCCTTTTCTGAAGTGCCCAACTGGATCTTTTTCACCAGAACCTCAGTCTGACGAACCGTCATAGAACTGGCGGCCACTTCTCGCCCCGCATTTATCTGTTGGCTTCCATTAAGAGCAAGTAAGCACTTAGCATGACCCAACTCAATCTCCCCCAACTCTAGCTGCCGTTGAACAGCAGCATCGAGCGAAGCTAAACGCATTAAATTGGCCACTGCGGTTCTCGACTTTCCTACAGCATCAGCAACCTGCTGCTGTGTTAGCTGGAATTCGTCTTGAAGTCTAATGAGAGCCTGACTTTCTTCTATGGCATTAAGATCTTCGCGTTGGATATTTTCAATTAACGCCATCGCGATCGCAGCTTCGTCACTAATATCTCGAACAATAGCGGGAATTGTATCTATACCTGCTTGTTGGGTTGCTCTCCAGCGGCGCTCTCCAGCAATAATTTCATATTTATTTTCACCGACCAAGCGAACAACAATTGGTTGCATGACCCCTTGCTGAGAAATAGAGTTCGCCAGTTCCTGTAAGGCTTCAGGATTTAGGTCTCTTCTTGGTTGGTATTTCCCGCGTTGTAAAAACTCAACAGGCATATCACGCAGAGTACCGTCAGCGGGGACCTGCTCTAATCTTTCTTCGATTGCATCAGCCTGATCTTCGCTAAAGCCAAGTAGCGCATCCAACCCTTTTCCTAAACTTTGTCTTTTTACGACCATTTTATTATGCCTTCAGCGTGTCTTCGGTTGCTGTTTTTTGCTCTTTCTCTAGCCGGAGGATTTCTCCAGCCAAGGCAAGATAAGCCAAAGACCCTTTTGAGTTACGATCATACGCCAAAGCTGGTAGGCCATGGCTAGGCGCTTCTGCCAATCTTACGTTACGAGGAATGCTGATACGGTAGACCCTGTCTCCAAAATACTTTCTGAGTTGAGCAGAAACGGCATTAGTAAGACTGCTGCGTGGGTCATACATAGTTCTTAGGATTCCCTGGATGCGCAGCCGCGGATTGATCAGCTTGGCAATCTGCCTAATAGTGTTGTTTAAATCAGACAGCCCCTCTAGTGCATAATATTCACATTGCATGGGTATTATTACCCCTTCGCTAGCAACCAATGCATTTACGGTCATCATATTCAATGAGGGCGGGCAATCAATAATAATAAAATCGTAGTTGCTGGCGATGCGGTTCAGAGCGTGGCGTAATCGTGTTTCTCGACCAATTTCTTGCATTAATTCCACCTCTGCTGCTACCAAATCTCTATTAGCCGGCAACAAGTCATAGCCGCCAGCCTCAGTGGTCACAATAACTTCTTCAATCGGATTCTTCTCAGTTAAAACGTGATAAACACTCAGCAGGCAACTCTGCTTGTCGACGCCAGAACCCATAGTGGCATTACCTTGAGGGTCGATATCAACCAATAATACGCGTTGCTTATATGCTTGAAGAGAGGCCGCCAGATTAACGCTAGTTGTAGTTTTACCAACACCGCCTTTTTGGTTTGCTATTGAGATGATCTTGGCCAATGCTTTGGTTCCCGCTAAGTATGAATTATGTTTTCACTATTTTTATTAAATGCCGTTGGCCTTCAACGCCAGGAACATTTATTAAATGTAACTTCTCGACCTTATAGTTTTTCGGCAGTTCGCTCAACTCTGTTTGTGGTAATTTACCCTTCATGGCCAAAAAATAACCATTTTGGTTAAGCAGGTGCTGGCAGTTTTCAACCATATCACCCAGTGAGCTAAACGCCCTACTCAAAACACAATCATAGGCCATTTGTGGGTGAAACTCTTCGACCCTTTTGTTTACCTCTGAAATATTATCCAGCCCTAATTCCAGTTTTACTTGAAATAAAAAACGAGTTTTCTTTCCGTTACTATCAAGTAAAGTAAATTTTTTCTCTTGGTTGAGAATGGCCAGCGGAATACCCGGCAAGCCTGGCCCTGTGCCCACATCAATAAAATCATCTCCTTCGAGCTCAGTGGAGATTGCTAGGCTGTCCAAAAGGTGAAGGTGAATCATGTCTAATGGGTCGCGGATTGCGGTTAAGTTGTATGCTTTATTCCAGCGTTCTAACATATCCAAATATTTTAATAGTTGGTCTATCTGGTGTTCGCTGCAAACCAGCTCCAGAGATCCTAACCCCAATATAAGTTGTTTGCGCTGTTGGCTTTTAGATCCGCCTGTATAATAATTTGAATTCATTTCACTGTCTTTTTTAGGCGGCACGTTTTTTTAGTTGTACCAACAAAAGTGAAATGGCTGCAGGTGTAACCCCAGAAACTCGAGCAGCTCGAGCTAATGTATCAGGCAGAGCGTCACTGAGTTTTTGCTTTACTTCGTTAGATAGCCCCTTAACTTTTAAATAATCGAAATCAGCAGGAATAGCCGTATTTTCATGTCGTTGTAGCCGATCTATCTCATCTTGTTGTCGGCTTATATACCCTGAATACTTAGCATCCACCTCTACCTGCTGAGCAATTTTATGGTCTGGCTTTTCATCAGGAAATAACTCACTAATAATTTCATGATTTAATTCGGGTCGCTTTAATAAATTAAACAAAGAATATTCGTGAGAGATGGGGTGATCTATGTGTTTAGATAATTTTTCAGCGACTGCACTACCCGGTTGAATCCATGTGTTTTTTAGCCTTTGGCTTTCATTTTCTATAGCCTCTTGCTTTTCACAAAAGCTTTTCCATCGACCGTCGTCGACTAAACCTAACTCTCGCCCCTTTTCGGTAAGCCGCGCATCTGCATTATCTTCTCGTAACAGCAATCTGTATTCGGCACGACTAGTAAACATTCGATAGGGCTCATTAGTGCCCATAGTAATTAAATCATCGACTAGCACGCCCATATAAGCTGTATTTCGGGTGGGGCACCAACTGTCTTTTTCCTGAACTTTTAATGCCGCGTTGGTGCCCGCTAGAAGGCCTTGCGAGGCCGCCTCTTCATAGCCTGTAGTGCCGTTGATTTGACCCGCGAAAAACAATCCTTCAATGGCCTTTGTTTCTAGCGAATACTTTAGGTCTTGAGGGTTAAAGTAGTCATACTCTATAGCGTAACCCGGCCTTGTTATGTGCGCGTTTTCAAACCCAGCAATCGATCGAACTAACGCCAACTGCACATCAAAAGGAAGGCTTGTTGATATGCCATTAGGGTACAGCTCGTAGGTATCCAAGCCCTCCGGTTCGATAAAAATTTGATGTTGGTCTTTGTCGGCAAATCTTACTACCTTGTCCTCAATAGATGGGCAGTATCTTGGCCCAACACCATCAATTACCCCGGTGTATAAAGGGGATCTGTCCATGCCGCCATGGATTATTTCGTGTGTTTTAGGGTTCGTGTAAGTGATCCAACAACAGGTTTGTTTGGGATGTTGCTGAATATTTCCCATATAAGACATTATTGGTTCTGGTTTATCTCCCCACTGCTCTGGAAGGGAGGTAAAATCAACGCTTCTAGAGTCAATTCTCGGTGGCGTACCTGTTTTTAAGCGCTCAACCCGAAAAGGCAACTCTCTCAGGCGTTTTGCTAAGTTTTCAGAAGGAGGGTCTCCAGCTCTACCCGCGGAGTGATTCTCTAATCCTATGTGTATCTTACCCGCTAAAAACGTTCCCGCTGTTACAACCACTGTTTTAGCTCTAAATTTTAACCCCATTTGAGTAATAACACCGGTAGCTCTATCTTGCTCGATAATTAAATCATCAACAGCTTGCTGGAAAATAGTTAGGTTTTCTTGGTTCTCCAGAATCCCTCTGATAGCAGCCTTATACCTAACACGGTCCGCTTGAGCTCTTGTCGCCCTAACCGCAGGGCCTTTTCTTGCATTCAAAACCCTAAATTGAATACCGCCAAGATCGGTGGCTTGCGCCATAGCTCCCCCTAAAGCATCCACTTCTTTCACTAAGTGGCTCTTGCCGATTCCACCAATAGCGGGGTTGCAGGACATTTGCCCCAACGTTTCAATATTATGTGTCAACAATAATGTTTTGGCGCCCATGCGTGCTGCAGCAAGGCACGCCTCTGTTCCGGCATGGCCTCCACCAACAACAATAACGTCAAAATCATCCGGGTACTGCATAGTATCCACTACCACTTCTTTCTTGGCCGAGCATTATACGTCATCCTTAGGAGTTTAATAAACTTCGTTTTTAACTTTGTTAAACGTCCCTTTTTAATGTTATTAGTATTATTACGTTATTTAAGTATATAGATTATTGTTATTGTTATTAGTAAGCCGCTTTATTGTGGATTAATCGAAATTTTGTATGTTTTTTAATCGCTTACAAAGATATTTTGCTTGTATAACCACGGTGTTTTTATGTTTTTATGGTGGGCGTATACATGTTTTCTTTTGTATTAAAAAACAGGTTTTAGCCTCTTATAAAATAACAATGAAAATTTTGGGGTTAACTTTTTGGCTTCACTGTTTGTTGTTAACAGGTTGTTCTTGTTTATCGTTGAATGTTAGTTATAAATGTATTAACTATTAATAAGTTGTGGGCTTTTTTTAAACATCAAGATCTGTTACCAGCTAGGCGTTATTTTACGAATTTACTGAATAAATCATTGAAGTATGGGGTTTATTTCTTTAGAATCCCCGACCCTGAAACAGCAGCCAAAAGAAAACTGGACATAACGCCATGAAAAGAACATTTCAACCCAGCAACCTGAAGCGCAAGCGCACCCATGGATTTCGAGCTCGTATGGCTACACCAGGCGGTCGAGCAGTATTGAACCGCCGGCGTGCAAAAGGCCGTAAGCGCCTTTCAGCGTAAGGTTTGGGCTACTTGCCCAACTTAACCTTCAGCAAAGATAAACGACTCCTTAAGGCCTCTGAATTTCAAGAGGTCTTCGATACCAATACCTTTAAAATTTCACACCCTAAGCTCTTAATGCTAGCCAAATTTAATGACCACGAGAAATCAAGGTTGGGACTGGTGGTAGGTAAAAAAAACGTACCTAAAGCGGTTGATCGTAATCACGTCAAGAGAATAGTGCGCGAGACATTCAGACTAGAACAGTTTATCCAACCAATAGATGTGGTGTTTTTAGCTAGAAAAGACGCTCACAAGCTTAGTGCCGGAGATATGACCTTGTTGTTGCAACAATCTTGGTGCAGACTTCGGCAGCGTTGCGATAAACAAGAGAAAAAAGATGCGTAAACTGGCTCTTATAGGCATTAGATTTTACCGCCGAGCAATCAGCCCGCTGCTGGGTAGTAACTGTCGTTTTCATCCTACCTGCTCTTGCTATGCTGAGGAGGCGTTTGATCGATTTGGGTTTATTAAAGGTAGTTATTTAACAACATTAAGAATAGTGAAGTGCCATCCTTTTCATCCTGGCGGCTTTGATCCAGTTGAAGATGATAAAGCAGTTCAAGCGCCCCCCTATAAAAACCAAAAAGAGTTATAAAAAGTATGGATTGGCAAAAAACAGTTTTGATCGCGGGAATGGCGATAGTTGCATGGATGTTGGTTATTCAGTGGAATCAGTTCCAAGATGCACAACAAGAAATGTTGCTCGCTAGTGCTCCACCGATCACGAACTATTTATCAGACACCGGGGCTGCGACTATAGTTAATGATTACAACTTAGATTTGGAGTTGCCGACATTGGAACAACCAGTGTTGATTCCTCAGAAAGAGGAAAACCTGCAAAGAAATCTTATAACCGCTAAAAATAACGTTATCGAAGTGGTCATTGACACTCTCGGCGGTGACATCGTCAGCGCAAAACTTTTAAAGCACCTTGATAAAATGCCTAATGAGGGCGGTAAACCACTAGCCATTTTAGAACGAAATAATCAATCTACCTATATTGCTAAAAGTGGGTTGATCGGTCCAAATGCGACGGATTCTAAAGAGAGACCGCAGTTCTCATCGTCCATTAACCGATACGAAATTCAAGATAATCAAGAAGAAATGAACGTTGATTTAACGCTTAATGTGAATGGCGTTAGAATCGTTAAGCGGTTTCAGTTCAGTTCAAACAGCTATGACATCAGCGTTCAATACTTAATTAACAACCTAACCAATGTAGAGTTTAATGCCAACTTTTATGGCCAGATAAAGAGAGATTCGCTGCCGCCCTCCGGTAGTTCTAGCGGCTTGGGAGCGCAGCCTTATTTAGGAGCAGCTCTCCGAGAGCCTGAAAAGAACTACGCAAAGTATGACTTTGGTGACATCGCGGAGGAAACAGTTAAAACCTCTTTGGTTGGTGGCTGGATAACAATGGTCCAACATTACTTTATTAGTGCTTGGGTTCCGCCGGGGAATGAGAAAAATACATACTCACTTAAAAAAATGAAAGACCAAGATATGTATTTAATGAGTTTTGTTGGGGAACCTATTATTGTCGGCGCGGGACAGTCTGGAAGCTATGAGGCAATATTTTACGTTGGCCCTAAAGATCAAGAGGTGCTCTCAAATCTTGCAGAGTACCTTGATCTAACTGTCGACTATGGGTTTTTATGGATGGTTGGGAAGCCGATATTCTTTGCCATGAAAGCGATTCATGGTGTTATTGGGAATTGGGGCTGGTCAATTATATTATTAACATTACTTATAAAGCTGATCTTGTTTCCACTCTCAGCCGCTAGCCTCAAGTCAATGGCTAAAATGCGGAATTTACAGCCAGAAATGGCACGGCTGAAAGAGCTGTATGGTGACGACCGGCAAAAGATGTCTCAAGAGACGATGAGTTTATATAAGAAAGAGAAGGTTAATCCGGCGGGTGGTTGTTTCCCAATGTTGCTGCAAATGCCGGTGTTTTTGTCTCTTTACTGGGTTCTGCTTGAGTCGGTAGAAATACGCCACGCGCCCTGGATTCTTTGGATTCAGGATTTGTCGGCTAAGGATCCTTACTTTATTTTGCCGTTAGTCATGGGGGCGAGCATGTTTTTAATGCAAAAAATGCAGCCAATGCCCACCGACCCAATGCAAGCCAAAATAATGCAGTTTATGCCGATTGGCTTCACATTTTTGTTTATGACCTTTCCATCGGGACTTGTTCTTTATTGGACGGTTAATAATTTGTTGTCAATGGCTCAGCAGTGGTACGTTAATAGCCAATTAATTAATAAGAAGAAATAAACAAAGGTGGGCAAAAAAGGCTCCAGCGGGAGGCTTTTTAATCTGGCATACTTTTAATATGTTTCAAAACAATAAAGACACTATCGTTGCTATTGCCACCCCCACTGGTCGGGGTGGGGTGGGAGTGGTCCGCCTGTCTGGTTTAGACATGTTACCTTTTATCGCCGGGCTAACAGGTAAGCCGCTGATAGCTAGGAGGGCAACCTATAGTGTCTTTGCTGATTCAGAAGGAGGCGCTATAGATGAAGGTGTAGCGCTATATTTTCCGGGACCATCCTCTTTTACTGGCGAAAGCGTCCTTGAGCTTCAGGGCCATGGTGGCATGGTGGTTCTCGACCGGTTGGTACAGCGGTGTGTAGAGCTGGGTGCCAGATTGGCTCGGCCGGGCGAATTTAGCGAGCGCGCTTTTTTCAATGACAAAATGGATTTAGCTCAGGCTGA
>MDSY01107756.1_pt1 | contig 10780 bp, 8 predicted proteins | sample 811131 | NCBI WGS metagenome assembly MDSY01 (sample SAMN05326643, study PRJNA326480) | marine metagenome | isolation source: seawater | place: Atlantic Ocean: South West | collected 2010
AAACTCGACGTCAAACAGCGTCTCCATGGGGTTGAACCCGTCCAGGGCGTTCGGCGCGATGCCGCACAGCGCACCGACGAAGGCGACGCGCCCCATTCTCGTGGCGGCGGCGTCCGCGGCGCCCGGCGCAGGTCGCGGGAACCACACCTCCGCGAGCTGCGACGCTACTCGCGCGGCGGCACCGGGCACGCTAGCTCCTCCACTTTTCAGCGATTGTCTGATCCAGGAAATTGTGTGCGCATACGCGGCGCGTTCCGATACCCGCAAATGCGAGGCTAACAAGCTCTCCGCAACAGCAAGCGAGGGAAGGGCTTGTTGTAAGTACTCAGTGGCAAGCGTCCAGGGCGCTCTACACGCGGCGGCGGCCCCAGCGGCTTGCGCCGCGGCTTGGGACCACGGTTGCATCACAAGGTCTATCGATTGTAAGCACTGCGTCGTCGACGCGAACAGCGGCTTGGGAAGCGATGCAAACAGCGTGAGGAGCGCGAACGTCGCTTGGTGGGGGTTCATATTCGGCGTGGCTGATAGATCCGTGCTCGTATCCAACGCTTGCCGCACTGAGGATAAACCCTCCACCGTACCAAGATCCGGAACTTGAAACACCTCCACGCCGCACGTGGATGCGAACAGGTAGTCCACCAGCGCGGCGACGGGAGACGGAACGTTGGGGGGGAACGATACAGACTGTAACTGCCACAGCGCCTTGCCGAAAACGCTCGGAGACAAACTCCCAGAGACGGTGAGGAAAAAGTCGCGGCCCTGGGAAAGGTGAAGCACTAGAATCGCGTCCACGGGGATTTCTTTTTCCGTCGAGAGCATGTCATCACCCTGATACGGTGTCCCTAAGGTTGTCTCCGCGAGCTCGTTGAGTAGATCCACAGCAGAGCCTCGGTTGCTTTTTGTCGCCCCAGCTATTCCCCGCGACCCAGGCGACACCATGGACACGCCCCCCCCTGCTTCGACTTTAGCAATACCCGCGGACACGGCCCTGGCTTGTGCTAGCCGCGCCGCCTCAGCAATGGACCCTGCTGATGACGTGGGCATAACAACTGCTGGGTTACCTGCTGGCGTACTTGCTGAGGTTTTCGAGGACGTGGAAGGGTCAAGGCTTTGTCGATTCGATTCGATTTGATCTGTGCTGAAATCACCCATGCCGGCCGCCTGCGCGAGCGCCGTCGGCCCCGCCTGCCCCCCCCCCACCACCAACGCCGTCGCCGTGATGACCGTTTCTTCCCCCGGTAGCAAGTTGCCTTGCGTCGGCTGCACGGTAAGCCACGGAGGCGCGACCGCGGTTTCCCCGGGCACAGCCGCGACGAAGTTCCACTGCGCGGGTACGTCGCCCGTGTTTATCAACCGAAAAACAGTGGAACTTTTTTCCGCGAATTTCAGCGGCACAGAAAACGACGCGCGCGGGTTCTCCACCGTGCACCGCGGTTGGCTCGCCATCTCCTGCGCGTCCAACTCCCGTCTGGTTTCTTGAAGCACGTGTTGCAGGCGTTCCGGGAGCAGCTCGCGTGCCGTGACGGTGAACTCAGAAAAAACCGGTTTGTGGTCGCTTTGCGTTAACTCAGATCGGCCGTAACTAATCTGCGTGATATCCCGCCCTTTGTAAAGAATGCGGTCGCACCACGCCGGCGTTCGCTTCTTCTTCTCCTCCTTTTGCGAAATTTTTACATTATTTTGATTATTGTCGGTGGTTTCCTCTTCATCCGCATCCCCTGCCCCTGAATAAGTACTCGTACCAGGCCTGTACTTGTACGTCGGCGGGAAGGAAACAGGCGCCTCGACCCACCCACTAAATGCCTTCCCCGCCGAGCGCTCCAAAAGTAACTGGTCGTACGCGAGAAGCAAGGCGTACTTTTTATGTTTCAGTGTTTGTGCAGGAGAGTTAATGATTGCGTTTTCTTTCGATTCAGAAGCGGTTGTAGCATCACCTGCCAGTGTTTGCCGTACGACATCATCAACAAGGTTCAGCCTGTAGTTCAAATCGCCGATCCAAACAGCGCAAAAGGCGTCCCCTATAGTACTCGGCTTTTCAAACGTCCCGTCGCTGCTAGCTGCTAACGTAGATGCAGGAAAAGTTAACTTCCCGTTAATCTCGTGGTAGTCTTCACTTCTTTTTTGCGCGTCGTTTTCTTTGCTCCCGGCAGATAAATGCGCGCAAATAAAACACAAAGGCGTGTTGTATATCTTTAACCACACCGCGGCGCCGCCTTTGTTGCCGAGCATGGTAACGCCCAGGTTGACGCCCGTGGAGACTGTTGCAGTTCTAACGTCCCTGCAATGCGCCGCTGTAATGTCAGTCACCCACACCGTGATGTACACGCCCACGAGCTGCTTGCACGCGATGCGGACGTACTTTGAATTCTTTTGATTTTCTGCTCCATTGTTCCCTCCAGGCATTGAAACTCCAGACCCTGCGTCGTCCCCGAACGTGGTCCAATTGTTTGTTGCAGCGGCGCTCGGAGCGTTTGCATTCGTCGCCGGTCCCGCTTCGCTACCCTTCCCGTTAAGCGTCCGGTCGATGATCGCCTCCCACTCCGCCGTTGCCACGGAGTCCTCCTGCATCAGCACCTTCCCCGGTGTCAGGGGGACGATCTCCTGGAACCCCACGACCACGACGTCTGGTTTTTTGTCAGAGACGTCGAGCCATTGCGAAATGTCCAAACCACCCGGAGGAGACTTGCCATTGGTGTTCCACGTGCCGGTCCACACGTTCAGGTCGTGTTTGGTGGTGTAACTTTCGATTGACTGTTTCAGAAACGCGGACCGAACCTTGGGGTTCTTGATTCGGTTTGACCAGTCCTTGGTGAGGGGATGTGGGTCGTCGTTTCCGGTGAAGCCAGTGGTGAGGAGGGTGGGTTTGGCACCGGAAGCGATCGGAACCGCGTTGCTGAAATCAGAAAAGTCCTCCCACGCGGCAACCCCCGATGGAGCCGCAGTCGTACCAGTATTCATACCGACACCAGCCATCGCCTTGGACATCTGCTTCTTCAAGCTCTTCATCGCTACTCGCCGCCGCGCGTCGGACGCGCGCGCAGGAGACCTGACCGCGAAGGCCACAACGCGAGCTCCAAGAGTCGTGTTCCGGAGCGTGTGCCTTCTCGGGAGTATTCGTTCTCCCGCGAAATTTTATTCGTGACTCGGAGCCTCGGGAACAAGGGAGGCACACAGCCTCCAGTCCCCACCGCACTGGTCACTCGTGCGACACAGGCTGACCCGCTTCCTAACCAGGCTCATCCGAAGGGAACGACAAAATGAGTCACGTGCGTACCTCCCGCACACCCGAGCGCACCACACACCGCGTCATCCCTCATTTATGCACCACGTGGTGTTTTTCCCCCAGACCGTGTCTCACCTTCCCCGTCCCCCCGCAGATTTTCGATGGCTACGAAAAGGAGCTGCTGGAGTTCACAGCCTCCATCGCGAGGAACACCGCATCGTTAGGAAACCTAGACGGAGGTACGTAGGGTTAATTTATCTAGATATAACCCCGGACCCCGACCATCTCATCCTCCAATGACGCCAACGAATCTTTGACGCGACTGGGGACAGAAATGCAAATGTGTTTTGCGAACAGCTTGTCTCATCACATCATCTGACCTCACACCATGACTAACACCCGTTCTCCCTATTTTTTTTCATTGAATCAACACACGTAGACTCTAAGTCGCAGCGCGTGTCGTTGATCGACTCTGATGTCGCCGAGGCGGAAGCTTTAGTTCGGCGCATGGACTTAGAGGCACGTTCGATGCAAAATCCCGCGGTGAAGGATCCGATGACGGCAAAGCTGAGGGAGTACAAGAGTGAGATGGCAAGACTGAAGCGAGACGGCAGCTTAGCCGCGAAAGCAGTCTACACCGGCCAAAGAGACCGAGCACAGCTCCTCGCGGGCGCTGAGTTGGACGACATGCACGCGCCTACCTCATCGTCGCAGCGAGAGCGCATGCTACACGCCACCGGCCGCTTAGACCAAACGGGCGAACGCATCAAAGAGGGACGAAGGGCGTTGCTGGACACGGAGGAGTTGGGTGTGAGTATTTTGCAGGACCTGCACAGACAAAGAGACACCATAACCAACGCCAGGGACACGATTCACGGCGCGGACGACACGATAAGTAAATCGAGAAAAATTTTAAGCTCGATGGGGCGGCGCATCTTTCAAAACAAACTTTTAATGTACGGCATAATCGGGATGCTTATTTTCGCAATCTCGCTGGTAGCGTACTTCAAGGTGGGCGGGTCGAAGAATAAAAACTGATAAATGAAATGAATTGATAAAATAATTCAACGTGTTCCGCGGGTACTTACAGGATCTCCACTTGATAGGACTTACGGTCCTGTTAGGATAATATCTCCCATTACTCCTGTAGCGTCCCCTTCTTCCTCGGCGGCCACGTCGTGTCGTTCCCCGTCACATCTCCCTCCGGCTCAAAGAAGTCATCCGCCCGCGTCGAGAGGTACACCCGTCCCGTGGCCCGCCTTCGGTAGGGCGATTTCGGATCCACGGATACATCCGCTCGGAACGATATCGAGCGGTCACAAACATGGCACTCCCCCCCCCTGGTTATTTTCCTTCCCTCGTTGCCGGGCAGAAACGTAAACACTCGTTCGCCGCAGTTTGGACAGTCGCCCGCCACGGCGACGACGTCTCCATTTCTAAGCGCTTTTATTTTTCCGAGAGATGCTTGCGCGAGGAAAAACCCTAGGGCGCCGAAAATGGGCGGGCGATACGAGTGATTACTTGCAATGGAGCCATCTAAAAGCGTGCGCAACTCTATGGTGTCCCACAAAACGAACAGTCCCCCAATTACCAAAAAGAGTGCCCAAACGTTTTGCAAGTTTTTCATTTGCTCATTATCGGATTCTAAATCGCCGTAGATTTTCATATCCCTTCTACTGCACCGCGGGTATTTCTTCGCAGCATCACTCCCTAACGCGCGTAGCCTTCGCTCGATTTCGTCGAACATTCCATCGGAAATAATAGGCTGCCCGCTAAAGTACGTGTTTTTTGCCTGCGCGTACACTTTCTCTAAATCTTGTTTCGATGCGACATCTAACGGAGGCAGTATAAAACACGAAGGGCCTTGGATTCCACTCGTGTCCCACATACCTTGTGTTTCCATGGGGTACTTGCCGTCCCAGGTTTCCGTGTAGGACGAGGAAGGGCCGGATTTGGAGACTCGGCGGGTCTCGGGTTGCTGTGAAGAATCGTTACTCGTCGCGTCGCATCTGGGGGGAACTCTTTGGCGTGATTTTTTTATGTGAGATTTTGATGGCACCAACCTCGTCCACCTTTGGGTTCCTCGGCGATAGCACCTTAGAATCTCGGGAGACGCCCTCGCGACAACACCGGCGTGGCCCCCAAGTATAGAGCTCGAGGACCAACCAGGCATCGCCGCAAGCGCACCGCAGTGGACCCACCGACGGGCGCGGGAGAAGTGCCGAGATTGAGATTTCTGTCGAGAGTCAACAACGTGGCGAGTGAAAAATTTCTCGAGCGATCGCGCTGCAGGCTGATTTCGCCCTCTGCCTCCATCGATCGGCCATTCTTCGCGACGCGTGGTTCCCCTCGGGTACACTTCCGGTCACTCGCGCAGGACTGAGCTTCAGTCGTCGTAGGACGCGCTCTTCGGTGTTTCGTGCCCCCCCCTCGGTCGCTTCGTTTGATCCGTCGCGACACCGTTAGACAAGAGTTCGGGAAACGCGCGGCGGGCGACACACAATGAAGCTCGTTCGCTTTTTGCAGAAGCTTTCCCACGAGACGTGCACTATCGAGCTGAAGAACGGAACCGTGGTGCACGGAACCGTGATGGGTACGTACCCGTGATTGTAGTCGTGATCCGTAATAATCGTAATGCCGGTCGTGATCGCCTGACAACGCGAGTTACGGCACACGATGACGGTTTTTTTCTTCGCGGGCAATCCCTAGAAGGGCACCTGCAGTATTTTTGAGCAATTCATGCGTCGCTCAGGGACTCTTCCCCTTCCGGAAGACAGCTGAACAGAAGACAGCTGTCCATTCATCCGTGTTATACCCAAGCACCACATAACGATACAGAACCATGAGCTGACCAATATCCCCCCTCTAAATCCTGTAGGCGTCGACGTCTCGATGAACACGCATTTGAAAAACGTCAAGCTCACGTTGAAGGGCAAAAACCCAACGCACATGGATCATTTGAGTCTTCGGGGGAACAACATCCGGTACTACATCTTGCCTGACAGTCTGAACCTCGACACGCTTTTGGTGGACGACACGCCGAAGATCAAGCCGGGGAAGCCGGGGGGGGCTGGTGGTGCAGGGACGGGCGCGAGAGGACGGGGGAGGGGCCGAGGACGCGGGCGGGGACGAGCGCGGGGAATGTGACGGATGATTGACGTTGCAGTCGGGTCGAAGCGAGCGGCGAGACTCATTCTTGATACAAATAATTATGCCACATGCCGCGATACATACGCGACCACACTTCCCAGCTCATATATATTTATTCCAACTTCTTCACTTGGGCACTGACGGCAAATCCTTGGGCTTCCCTGCCCCCCCCATTATATTCGTGAAACTCGTGAGCCCCTGTGAGATCCCTGCGCCCACCTTCCCCGACACATTGTTCTTCTTGTCGAACTCCTTGGCTTGCTGGTACGCAGAAGACGCCCCAGCTGACAATTTGCCCGTGATGTTGTACTTCGAGTTTACTTCCTTTGCTTTGTTCGTTGCGGCGCTCGTCGCGTCATACAGCTTGCCGGTGATGTTATGCTCTTCGTTGAACTTTTTAGCCGCCGAAGCCGTGGCTGCCGCGGCTTGGCCCGTTTGCCGTGCGACGTCGCCCACGGCGTCCTTTCGTGTCGTGGCGTACGCGGCGCCTCCTGCGGCCACGACGGCGGTCATCGGTCCTAATGCGACTGCACCGGCCACCGCACCGATCGCCGCCGCACCCGCCACCGTGGAGTATCCCCCAGCAGTCTTCACACCGGCGTTTGCCTGGCCCGCCAACTGCGCGCCTTGCTGCGCCATCGCAGCGCTTTGCGCCATGTTCTCCATCTGGCTCATCTGCAGCTTTCCTTGCAGCACCGCGGCTCTTGTGCGGTACTCAGCAGCCTTGCCCCTCATCTCCCCAGCCTCATTCGGCGTGTCCTTCGCAGCGCGATCCAGCGCATCAGCCGCTCGGGTGTAAAACAAAACTGCTTTCGCAACATCGCCGTTTATGTCAGCCTCCACGGCGTGAGTTGCGAGCTCCACGGCTTCTTCGCAAGGCATGGTTGTGACAAGGAAGGGTTGAAGGGTTTAGGTATCTGACCGATTATAGTAGTTGCGTTTGCCGCACGGGGACGCGCGTGTCGTTGTTGCGGACGTTGACATCCACGTGTCAATAAAAATCAGCGCGAACATATTTTCCCAAACTTTTAGGCACCCTTCTGGGAAATGACGAGTCCATTGGTTGCGGCGCGATGCGTCGCCGCAGCCGAGGGGGTGCGGCTGCGTCGGACTCTGACGCGGACTGGAACTCCGAGGCATCCACATCGGAAGATGACGAGGTTGTGGAGGTTCAGGAGCCGGTTACGTCGTCCAAAAGAGCGCGAGCCGTGCGCATTAATGATGATACGGCATCTGACGAGGAGAAACCCGCACCGAAACGAAGGCCAGATCCGAACGGCGGGGCGAGCGGGTCACGGCCTGTCGGAACACCTGCTCTTCGTCCGAGACGAGGGAAACCCGGTAAACTCACTTTGAAACGAGGCATTCGCAGCCCCAGTATTTCTTCTACCGACGATGACAACGAGCACGAGCTTGACGTTACCGTACGTAGTAGCGGCGGGCAACGAGCGACTCCCCGAAAACAAATGACAAGACAGGGTAGTACGCTGCGGAGTAGCGAACGTCGTCGTAACACGCAGTGGACGACGAAAGTGGGTGCTGACCACCACGTGGACGAGGACGAGTGGCAATGGGGCACCATGCGAAACCGCCAAGACTTTTATGACCGACGGCAGAGGCACAAGTTTGTGGGCGCCGAACGCGTTTCCGACGACTCGGCGGAGGGCTCGGAAATGGACGACTTCATCGCCGGCGACGACGAGGACGATGAGGATGACGAGGACAGCGACGAGAACAAAGACGAAGACGAACCTCGCCGGTCGCGACGCCGAGGCCACGTGATGAGTGCATCTGATCCCGAACCGTCTGCTCATGGCGATACACTAGAGGCGATAGACCTGCGGAGTGCCGACAGTAACGGCGAGGAGGACGCGGGAGGACGCGGGAAGGGAAATAAAAAACCGGGGTGCCGTTTGCGGAGAAAATCCGACGTCCCGCCGCCGCCGTCTTCGAGCGAAGACGATTTGCCTTCTATGGGACGCCGTGGGAGACGGTTGAGACCGAAATTCAGGGTCGTTGCGAATGACGATCAGGGCTCCGCCCCGGCCCCCGGCCCCGCCTCGAGCTCCGGTGACCTGGAGGATGCCGGTCCCAAAGAAACGCCTGGAAAGAAAAGCGCGCGGCTCTCATCTCGGGCGAAGCGCAAGTCGCGCGAGTGGTCCCAAAAGCAGAGCGAACTCGCACGAGGTGTGCAGCGTACGTTCGAGGAGCTTGATAAAGTCGAGCACGGGGACCTCAGTCGCTTGGAGGACCTGTTCGAGGACGTTGATGACCTCGAAGGGTTCGTGGACGAGGACGGCGAAGACGCGGCTGCTTTCGGTTCCTGCGGGGACAACGGGACGCACAAAAGTGCGCGGCGGGGAAGAGGAAAGTCATCGATCGTCAAAAACGGTTGGGTCGATGACTCATCTTCCGATAAGAGTGATGAGAATGAAAACGAGTGTATCTACCGAATGCGGAACTCCGATAGTGATGACGAAGACAAATCTTCCTCCGACGATGAAGCGTGGGTGTACTGCGAGTGCGGCGTTTGTGAGAACAATGACACCGCGATGATGCGCTGCGAAAATATAAAGTGCAGAGCGTGGCAACACGTCGCATGCGTCGACGTGGACCCCGAGACGGTCAACGGGTTGAACCTCGAGGGGGTACACTGTCGAAAACCCAAAGCGTTCTTCTCCGCTTCATGTTCCACTTCGGGAGGGCGACGCGCGCCGACTCCGCCGGGAAGACAAGACGAGGTTCGGATTCTTGGCCAACGCGTTTGCGGGCTAGTTTCGTCGGTGACGACATCGACGCTATGGTTGCGACACTTACGAAACGCGACGAAACTGTCCCAAAGCGACGCCCTTCACGTCGTGCGTTGCTCACTCGCGCCTCCACTGCTGGTTCGTTGAAGTGCCTCACCACGCTTCTCGGTCCGTGGAAAAGGGACGTTCGCGACAGGTTGGTCGGCGACGGCAAGGGCCGCACTGATTTCGACCAAGCGTCCACCGACGACATCGCAGCGAACCTCCACGTCGCTCTGAAACGCGGCGATATCAGGGCTATGGAGACGATTCGTGACGTTTGGGGGTCCTCGTTTTCCAATCCTCCTAACAGCAAACCTGAACGACGGTGGCCGTACGCGTCTGGTGATGTCGACGGGCTGACTCTGGTGCACTCTGCGGCGGACAACGCGACAGCAGATCCGCTGTGCATTTGGTTAGCCTTGGAAGCGGAAGGCGAAGCCCCAAGTAGATCCGGCGGATTCGACCGTTGTATTGATCCGGTACTAGCCGCACGAGCCGCGTCTGATGCCGCGACCGGGGAGTCGGCGAATGTAACCTTAGCATCGGTATCGTCGCAACCCTTGCAAAGGCAACCTTCGCTTGTTGATCGGGAGTTCACGAAGTACACGGCCGTGCGCGACCGCACCGCTGCGTCCATCACAGACGACATCGGCGTCACGCCGTTGATGCTCGCGGCGGGCGGCGGGCCAGGTTGGGAGGGCTGCGTCGCGGCGCTGCTGCGGTCCGCGGCGGCCTTTGAGGGGGACTGCATTTCATTCGGCACCGCCCTTGGTGTGACAATGTTTGACCCAAACGACCCCAAGTTTGCCAAACGCGTCGCCGACAGCCTGATATTCAAAGGAGCCAGCGCGGCTGCTATTATTCGCGACGAGGAAACGACGTGCAATGCGGCGCACTATGCTGCAGGGACGGGCGCGATCGCATCTTTACGCATGTTGCGCGCCGCACATCCAGGGTGCGTCCGCTCGGTGGATTGTAATCGCCGCACGCCGTTGCATCACGCCGCGGCTAACGGCCACGCCCAGTGCGTTCGCGTTTTGGTGGATGAGCTCGGCGTGTCGCGCGTCGCGACTGATTATCGCGGCTGGATTCCCCTGATGTACAGCGACTTCGTCAGCGAGCTCGGTGTTGGGTTGGGCGCGCGATCCGCGGCGCTGGTGCTGATGGAGAGAGACTCGCAGCCGCAGCTCGAGGCGCTTCGGAATCTTGCTGAAGATGCGTTGAGCATCCCAAGTTTGAAGCGAGTGGTTCGCTCGTTAGCGGAGGTTCCAGAGTGCTACGAAGCCTTGAACGTGTTCCTGCGGGACAACCCCCCACCAGCTGGATCGCGGCGCGCCGCTAAAGTTCCGTCTATCACGTTTCTTCGGCAAGCCGGGTGGAAGATCGGTCAATATAAAGGGAAGGAGCGCGCGCACCACGGTGGTTGACTTCCCCAACCGTAGGGAGTGGCTGGCGCGAACGCTTCGGTCTGACTTTAGAGTCGCGATGGATCGGGGCTACAGCACGCAATTAACTGTGAGAAACTTCCAAAAGCCGTGGAGTGACGTTTACCGCTGGGCGATCGCGAACGGTCCTCCGGGATGGCAACACTCACCGCTTTCTTGGCACATGCGCT
>MDSY01148387.1_pt1 | contig 10780 bp, 9 predicted proteins | sample 811131 | NCBI WGS metagenome assembly MDSY01 (sample SAMN05326643, study PRJNA326480) | marine metagenome | isolation source: seawater | place: Atlantic Ocean: South West | collected 2010
CCTCTGAATACAAATTCATGATTAAGGGAGGGATTTATAGAAGGGCCATTAGACTCTACCATAGCCTCAAATTCTAGCCAATCCTCTTGGGGAATTTGTGTCATCGATTAACCCTTCCATCGTGAATATATATATCCTCTTGGGTTTTCATGAGAAAGGCTTCAGCTGTTTTCTTTTGTTCTTGTGACAGAAATTCTGGATATCTTCCTGCAAATGAACCAATCGGTCGGGCTGAGTCTCCCATATCAGATACTGAATTCCATAGGAGTGCCGCAACCTCAGCGATTGGTAGTACATTATTGGGTCCAATGATTTTGTCCATCTTCGCATTGCTTGCGGACCTGTAACGAAGTTCCTTAGTAAAATCAACATATTTGTCCGGAATTCGGTATATCTCGTGGTACTGATCCCAAACCGATTTGCTAATCCTTTTGTGTTCTTTCTCTAAATCAATGGTTGCTTTGGGCTCAGGAACGCCTTTACCTCTTAGAAGGTGAGGAAGGGGGTTATGGTAATCAAACCCATAGAGAACATGGGGAGTAAGTTCATTCACAATCCACACCTCCCTATCAGCAATATCGTCATGTGCACGTTGAGCTATTTCCCGAATTAGTTTAGCTCGAACTTCATTGGTATCTTTGGTCCATGAAAGAGAAGAGCGCCGTTTCAAACTTAACACTCGACTAGTTGCTTCGCTCATCAAGCACTTACAGTATTCAGGTCCAACCTGTCTGATTTGCTTCGCAGCCAACATGAGTGATCTAATCCACTTTAACTCCTCTTTGACGTTATTCTTCTTCCTCAATTCCAGTCTGTGATTGAATAGGCATATCGCCATGTTAAACCATAGCCAATAGCGGGTAAAAGAAGGAATGCGATTACTCCATGCACTTGTTTTCATTTTCATCTCTGTTTGAATTATTTCTCCAAATCTCTTTGTTGATGCTTCAAATGCTATAAGCGCACTTTTGCTTCCTTTGAACAATAGATGACGATACAAAACTTGGCAGACTTCAATCAGTATGAGACATGTCTCAAGATTTTCTTCGGTTTCGTGTTCTAATGCCTGCATCGTGATTAGGAGAAGTCTTTCCTCACGTTGTTGATGTGGATGGAAGTAAAGCAATCTATGCGCTTCCTTCTTCAACTTCGTACCTTCTAGGTAATTTCTTGATTCAGGATATTTAATCGCAAGAAAAGACTCTGCTTCATCAAATATTATACCCCACACCTCTTGGTTTGAATGTAAAAACGGGTTGGGACTCGACATTCCATCGAGGACGAGATTACAGAGAAAGAGAGCAGATTGCTCTTTATTCGTTGGAAATAAACTCTTATGGCTTAGCACAAAGGAAGCCAATTTAGCAACGGTTTCTGGATGTAAATTAGGCAGACGTTGCCCTAATAACATTGATATTCTTTCTGGATCTTTTACAATCGAACGATTCAAATCCTCTGGAACCTCGAGCCACTTCCGCAAAACTGTATCGAGAGTGTCTCGTTTCCCATCAGCCCCAAGGAACAACTCCGTGACCAATGTCTCAAAGTCAAGCCGGGTATTGTCGTTATCCTCTGGATGTGATTGCATCGCTTTGAGCATCACTTCTTTATCATCAAAACCATCATGCATACGAGGCATTTCAGGATGACATTCGTACGCCTCAAATGCATGAATGAGCGCTCTTAATCCGAGAACCTCTTGAGGATGTGGGCCAAGAGAACGAACAATATCAAGGACTTCGTTTCTTACCTGATAGCCGCTAAACAACGGTAGTTTCCAAGACATATCTTCGCTGAGATTTTCATTAGGGAACATCCCCTTCAATTTATTTAATTTCTCTTCATCAAATGTTCTATTTGTCAAGAAATCGGGTATTTTGTTGAGGAAATCAGCATCTATATCGGTGTCCAAAGGGAGGTCATTGGTACTCATATACTCAGAGAGTAGGTCCAGGCGACATAATGTGGTTATAACATCAGAATCAGTACTCACGAGTTCATTTCGTTTCATGAGTTCCCATGCAAGCGCTACACGTAGTTTACAGACAACAGGTTCGTATAGGCTCGCAAAAATCTGAAGAATAAATATCTCATCTTTTGTGAGTGCATTTATCCGACTAAATAATTGATAACCTGCTTTTGGTTCTAAGAGATCGAAATTCAGTTTATTTTCAATTATACTGGCCATGAATTCAGGCATTCCGACTAATGTCATGTCCATTCTACTCAAGAGATTGCAGCATTCTTCCAACGAGACTTTACAATCAAGATTGGACAAGTATTCTTGAAGACCAACAGGGGTGATGAAATGTGGTTTAAGTGGAATTACTTCATCATCGTCGCAGCCAATAATCTTGAAAGGTAGGGTTTGTAATCCGCTGTCTGCAAAATTTTCCCGTGTTATTAGAAGAACAGGGAGGTAGTTTGAAATCTTCAAAATCTTCTCTTCTATCCCTGAACCAAAAAAGGCAGCGACTCGTTCGCTATCATCAATAATCAGGGGGTAAAATGGCGCAGAATCCAAAGAGACAACCGTTGAATGCAATTGCTCGATAGTCTCTAACGAAGCGTCATCACGAAGCGAAAGGTAAGACGAAGCCATGGCCTCCTCTGAAAACCCTAAAGTCTGCAGTGCAAGAATGGAAACTGTGGTTTTTCCTGTACAAGCAGGGGCTGCCATGAGATAAAGCCCTGAGCCTCCAGGGGCTAAATGTTCACAAATTCTGGTGTGGTTGTGTATGTCTATGTAGGCGGGGTGGGACATATCCGGAACAAATTGGGGTATGACTAATTGTTGGGATGGGATAACACATCCATCTTCTCGAGATGTAAAGAGTGTGTATGCAAGCCATATTGAATCTCTTGAAGGGAATTTTTCTTTGAGGCTTTCACGAGTCTTAAGAAGGGCGCCCTCCACTTCTAACCGTACTTCATCCTCAATTCCGAATGGGCCCAAGCCCTGTGTAATTTGTTCCCAAAAACCCCGACTAAACTCTGTCGCTGCTTTGTCCCAAATATCCCAACGAGTTCCAATTACACAATCAACTCCACGATGGCAAAATTGTTCTGCTATTGGCCCTGACAAACCTGATGTATTCGTTTCTACTGATTGATCACCGCTTCTGCAAGCATTTAATATGACCAATCGAGGTGGTCCTGCCCTGCAACATGATGCGACGAAATCAGCAGCCTTCAAACCGCCTGAATGACCAATGAAGTGCTTCTCATCGACTTTGAGGTGGCCAATGAAATGAATAATATCCCAATGATTTGAGGCCAACTTTGCCCGAAGGATATTTGAATCATCGTTCTCATCAGCATTGATTTCATTAACACTAAAGCCTGCTTTCGAAAGAATCTTCTGGACACAATCTTTCTCAGAAATACTTTCCAACAGTGGATATGAATTTGTTGTAAGAGTCACAATTAGCGCTTTTTGACTACCCCATGGTAAGCGAGGGATTTTGGTTTGGTGAATTTCGGAGATGATTTCTTCCAAACCTGTATAAGATTCGGGCTGATTTTCATCAGGAATAAATTTGTGAGCTTCAGGGTCAATTTGGTTTTCCCTCCCCCAATGAACCCATTCAGACTTACTCTTCACATTTCTTTCTGACAATTACCTTACTTGAATGTGGCGTTATCCTTTCAGACCCATGAATCCGATGAGAGTGTACACAAGTAAACCACTTATTCACCTCAATAGTTCAACCAAGCCAATAGAAATCAGGGTGGCCGTTGGAGTAATTTCCTTTGTGACTGTATATTTGATTCTGCGCTGAGTTTAAATAACATAATTCTAACTTAATTTTAAGGTGAGGTGATGGCGGATCTGGAACTAGAGCAGGAAGTCGAAAAAATGGTCGATTGGAGTGTACAGTTTTTGGAACATTTTTCATCGTACCCAGCGAACGGTGAATATACTGCTGGCAATTTAATCAATCGATACATTTCTTATTGTAAGATTCGTAATGAACAAAGTATTGCTGATGCTGTAAAGTACGACATTAAAATAAAGCAAAAGGCCCACGTACCTCATCATGCCGTTGATTCCTACTTAGAGGACGTTTTTCCAAGCCTTAGAAAAAAGATTCAACGTGCGTTAGCAGTATCCTTAGAAAATGATCCGGATATTCTCTATGACGGTGACCGAAGAGGTAGACTCTATCGGTACAAAACGACAAGACCCAGCATAAGGGCGAGGGATGTAGCAGTGTTCATCTCCTACTATCTTTATCAAACCCCAGTTGAATTAAGTATCCGAGATTTATGGGAAGAAGTGCGTGAATGGGCGACGGTTTTCCACCAGCAAGTCGAGGGAAAAAATATTTCCGCAACGCGCATAGCGAAGAAACCATACCTTGAGACATTAATAAAAGAAAAATACAACACAAAAGATTTCCCATTCTCGTTTAGCCACCCCGAAAATTTATCAAAATATAAAAATCCTTACGATCCATGCGATTTGTCGGAATGGTGCGAAAATGTGTACACGAAAAAATGGTTTAAGCACAGCTTCTCTAACATTCTAAGATACCTTCGAAAAGAACTTGATTGTATTTCTGTAGGTAGCAAAAGAGGATTATGGATACACAAAAATCATTGCACCAAAAATAAAAACAATACAAGGCAAGGTATCATCAGAATAGAACCGAGAGATAATCCATTATCTGATGATTCCATACCTCCTCAAATTCCTGAAAAGGTAATTTTCAAAGACACTGGAGAAAAACTAGAGCAGTGGTGTGAAAACCAATTCAATCTCGTAAGAGCAACTGCATTCCCTCACGCTTATTTCGAAAAGGACAACGAGAGTGTCAACGACGAAGAAAACGGTAAAGGTACAAAGGGCGATTTTATTTTCAGAGAATCGGATGCAAACGGCATAGAATACACTTCGATCATGTTTGAAATGAAGGACAATATGGAGAGCACAAAAGGCCAGACCAATGTTTTCCACCTCTCCAAGTTAGACAAAATTCGGAAGAAGAACAAATGCGAATATGCTGTTCTCGTATCGATGCTTGAGCCTGAAAACGAACTCTACAACGCAGGCCCAGTTGACATGTCCCCCAAGTACGGAAAGATGTACGTCATACGACCACAGTTTTTCATCCCAATGATCACCTTGGTTAGGAACGCTGCAATGAACTCCCACAAGATACGCAATGAGCTGGCCCTTGTGAAAAAACAAAACATCGACATTACGAACTTCGAAGAAGACCTTGAAAACGTAAAAACCCACTTTGCTAAGAACTATGATACTGCGAAGAATTACGAAAAGACTAGAGATCAAATTGACACATCCTTATTTAGAATTAAAGAAGTTTCATCCAAAGGAGTTGATTTGACTGATATTTTAGAATTCGGCAATTATTTTTCTAGACTATACGATCGAGTATTAAGTCTCGATAATCCAGATGTCGCGCCCATAATGTTGAAGCAACTAGAAACTCAAATACAGTTGATGCTAATTAAAATCCAAAAAGGAACAGCAAATAGAGATGTTCCGAGATTTCGGAGAAATCGACTTTCCGAAAAATTTGATGAGATACATTACGAAAGCAGATTAGACGGAAATAACACCATTATCCCGCAAGGAGAGTCGGCCTTTAACGCAACACTGAGTGTCAAGACAAATGTCCCAATAAAACGGGCAATAGAAGCTTTCTTGGGCGATCAACCACGCAACACCGTGGAAATCCTCGAACAGATTTACATGCAAATGGGGCGATTCACCATCACCACTCAACAGCTCTGTAAGGTGCTTTCCGAAGACAAGGACATCGTCAAGGTCGGCCCCACCAATCGATCCGGAATTCTCTCATCTGGCGATTACGACATTGCCGTATGGGCTTCTCGGGACTACATTACTTGGAACATCCCTGGATGGCGAGATGGCATTCCGATTCTCATCGATGACGAAGGGACCTTATTCTTCGGCGATGAACCCGTGGCTGATTAGATGAATCTCAAAAACCGGTCTATGTGAAGGGGGCAAAGAGGTCACTGCCTCCATGTCTGGCTCGCTCCAAACATACTTCTAAACTTACTGCCGAAGTAAGTTGGTTTTAAATAGGGCGGGCTGGGTGGAGCAGGCCAACCCCGATGGGAAAAATGAGATGATATGATGAAAATGACGATGGAAGAATACCAGGTGATTTATTCAGCTTTGGGCTGCGTGCGACTGGACTTGACATGTGGGATAACAACTACGTTGGTTGACTGTGCGAAGCAAATTTTGGATATGCACATGAGCGACGAAGTGGAAGTAGATTTGGATTTCAATAACGGTCCATTGCAGATTATATCGGCCAAAGGAAGTGGAGCAAAATGACACGAATATATGATATGAGCCCGAATGAAATTAAGATCAAATACCAAGAAGTGATTCAGAAGCATCTTGAGGCCGAGCAAGCTTACACATTAATGAATTCCTGGGAGGGGAAGGAGAAGGACCAGAAAGCCAACTGGTTGCACTTTGAAGCAGCGTACCCTCCGGCGCCAACGGAAGTTAAGAAGATGGAGTTCCTTAGGTTGATGAAAGGAACATTGAATGACAATGTTGGTAACAATGAAAGGGTTGTATCAAAAGATGATACAAAAGACGCTGCCGCGACGAAAATGATCAGAGCGAAGAAAGCATTCAAATCCGCATATCCTGATTATGAGCGTGTCCATTTGCCCAATACTCCTGCTAAAATGGCATATGAACGATACAAAACGCACTACAATGCCCACTCTGATCTTTCAGACGCAAAATTGATCGAAGAATGTGAAAAGGTTGTCTTGACCTCCCCCGATGCCGCAGAATATATTTTTCACATCTCATCTCTCACAAATGAGGCATGGCCAGAAGCCGAGAGCAGGATTGCTGAGTCGCCATGGTGGTCATACATGTATGCAAAAATGATCTTGAAAGGACCTTTTTTGGAAGGTGAGTCCGTCATTGCTACTTCGGGGTACTATGCATATCTCTACGCACGTTTTGTCATCAAGGGCCGATTCATCCAAGGTGAACCAGCAATCTCTCGAGACCCACGTGCCAGTTTGCCCTACGCACAGCGGGTTATTGAAGGCCGATTTGCTCTTGGTGAAGTTGCCATTCTCGCGGCAGAGAAGAGCACCGATGCCCCTGCATCGGCTGTAGATCTAGCCAAAGCCACTGATTACCGGGATTGGTGCGTCAAGATTGGTACCCCTCTTGAGTACAGTTTAGATACTGGTGAGTCAGGGGCAATGTATTGAAGGAAGGGAAGAAAGAAATGATCATCAACAACCGATTCAAAATGAAAACAACACCACAAGAAGAAGCCTTTGGAAGGCTGAGCGAAGAAGGCATGCTCAGTGCAATACTCGAGGTTCAGGGCATTATCGCTGATGTTGACCAAGATTGGCCAAAGAATCTCCCCGACAACGGGTTGGATGCCATTTACGAGGATTACTTAAGAGCAGTATGCTGGCTTGAGTACACCATTAACCCTGAATCTGCTGGGAGTTCATTGCCTCGATCAAAGTATCTTGGAGTATGGATGCAGCACTTTGAATGGGGTTTGCTGCCATTTGCTGGAATACTGGATTTTAGGTTCCAATTTCTTCATGCCTGGTTGGTCAATTTGATGGGTATGGCCGTTACGCCAAGCATCAAAGGCCGTACAGCCAAAGAGGTGATTCGATGAAGGTGCTGTCACTGAATGCAAACAAAGGCCTCATCAAGCACATGGATGTTCTTTCGGAAGCAGATGTTGTTCTGAGCCAAGAGCCCTATCCTCATACAGAGGACCGCTCAGAGGATGCATCCTTCTTGTTCCCCGAATATCATTCCACGGCGACGCGATACCTGCTGACACTTTCCAAGGAACCCCACGAGGTATTGCACCTTTCAGAGTACCTCATCCTTACGGAACACGCTGATGGAAGCGTAATTGGAAACGTGTACATCCACCCTGGGAAGAACGGTAGACATCGCGCTGCTCAACTTGAACGCATTGTGAAGTACCTTGAGAAAGATGTATGCCGTATCGACATTCTCGCCGGAGATTGGAACATGGCACCTTCAAAGAACGATGGCTGGAACGGTGAAAAGCACAGTACATACACCACCAAGTTGGAAAGGTCCCATTTTCAGCAGATACTCGATTTGACAGGTTTGCAAGATCTCGGCTCATTGATTGAATGGTCGGCCACCATCGAAAAGAAGAATCGTGGAAAATTGATTTCGTTCCGATGCGATCTTGCGCTGGCAGACCCAGAAAACTGGTCATTGACTTACGAACATGGCACCCGCAAAGATCCGGGGCCTGCAGACCACAGCATGCTGATGCTCTGGAGGGATGTCTGATGGCAAACGAAAGCTGGAGAACTGCGATTCCACGCAGGAGCCGAACAACGAGAGACCGGATCTTCACCAAACCAACAGATGCATTGATGAAAACAGATTACATGAAAGGGCTTCATTGGGGATGTTACACAACCTTTCCCCACAATACCCAAACCTTCCATGGGCTCGTTGACAATGTGCTCGATTTCGGTGCTGGAAAGTCATTCGATGCGGCGCTCATCAAGGAGATGTATCCGCAAATCAGTGAGGCTACCGCATATGATCCAAATGCGCAACATCTTACGAAAACCATAGCCACCGACACTGTCCCAAGCCGAAAACATTATAATCTTGTTTTGGTGAATTTTGTCCTCAACGTTCAACAGACCAGAGCCGAAGCGATGCAGGTGCTCAAGCAAGCCATGAGTCACGTTCACTACGGTGGAAATCTGTGGGTTTCCACACGGAGTGTGTCTGAGATCGAGAAGAATGCGAGGGAGAGGAATTGGGGTCCACCAAACAGCGACGGTGCCTATCAGTCGAGAACGGTTGCTAAGACCGGGGGCTCCACATGGCAGCTTGGATTTGATTCAAACGATCTTGAAAACATGATTCTTCAAGCAGGTATGGGGTTCCAAATCGTCAACATCCGGAATGAAATCGCCCTCGGAAGGGATACTGGGTGGGTATTGGCCATCAAACTTTGAATAAGCATATTTTCGAGCAAATTGAAAATGTTATTGAATGTATTTTCGAATCAATTACCCGGAGGAGATGGGATTAGACTCAGAAAGGTGAATAACTGGTTTACTTGTGATTACGAGGGTTGTACTAGACACCCTTGTAAACAAATTAAGTATTCACAACGGGTTGCAGTCCGTCCTATTCGTTCCTAGCGTTGTGCACGACCCACTGCAAGCCCTTGAAGAATTGAAAAGTGGCTACATGGGTCAATGCACAAACCCATCAATCTACTCAACAATTAGGAGGTGATTGAGATTCTGATTGAAAAATCACAAGGGTATCCCTCGTAATAACTTGCGTCTTGATCTGAGCCATATGATGAAGTGTAATCCATTGTCCATTGATTAATGATTGAATCAAAAGTGAGTGTGATTATGATGTCGGAGGTATCAGCCTCTCCCAGATCTAGTCTTTCGTCGGCGTTCCATGAATCAGAATCATATCCAGATATCAGAATTTCTACTGAGTCACTAGAATCATCCCAGTCGTAACTGAGGGCTCCGCTATCATCTAGTTGCTTGACATATGTATCGAGGAAAATTTGAGTAGAAGAATAAGACGCAGTCTGATTATTATGGCTCAAATAGAATTCAAAATACGGGTCTGGAGCCGACCAAGAATCACCCAAGTTTGCCTCAAAGCCAAACTCGAGTAATATCTGAACATCTGCGAGTGGATTCACGTCAAGACTGTCTTCTACTCCATCGCCGTCAGTGTCTGCAAGCAGTGGATTAGACTGAGCGGTCAGGACTTCATATCCATCGCTGAGTGAGTCTTCATCCGAATCAAATTCATTCGGTTCAGTTAGATATTCAAATATTTCTTGATAATCACTTAATTCATCTTGATCGGAATCTAACATCAGTGGATTAGTTTGATGAATGTTAATTTCATCTCCATCATTTATATTGTCACCATCAGAATCGGCGTTGTTAGGATTTGTTAACGAGACTTCTGATTCATAATAGTCTGAAAGATTATCATAGTCGGAATCTGCAACTAATGGATTTGTATTGAGTGTTTTTACTTCTATACCATCAGAAAGCGAATCGTTGTCAGTATCTGCGACAAGTGGGTTGGAAAAAGTGTATATGACTTCTTGACCATCTTTCAACCCATCGAAATCAGAATCCTCGGATAAAGGGTCCAGGTTGTTATCAATCTCATATTTATCATCCAAACCATCCCGGTCAGAATCTAATTCCAAAAAATCAGTATCATGAGTGATTATTTCGCTTATGTTACTCAGACCATCTTTGTCAAAATCAAGAAACATTACAGTGGAAACTAGAATTACTCCAATAATCATTAGAGGAACAAGCAGTTTTCTGGATTTTTGCGTATCGAAGGAGGTTTTCGTTTCATCAGACAGTACAAACTCCTCCATGGACTGTCTTAGGAAATCAACTATTAAACTTCTATTTACAACGGAACCCCTCGTACATGTATGCACATACATGGGTACTGTAGTACACATATACGGCTAGGGGGGCCCCTTGTGTACATCGGTTTCCGAGACTACGGTTGTGTATGTATGAGGATACAAGGGAGCCTTATGATTCAATTATGGGGGTGAGCTGGAAAAATAATTTCGGCTAATTGTTCCATTTTCTCAATAACGCCACATTCAGACCAATCATTAGAGTCTAGTGATTGATCGGGCAACCTAATTCTGACTCTTGCAACCCTTCCATCGAGGATGGCTGGAGCTTCAGG
>MDSY01079968.1_pt1 | contig 10779 bp, 8 predicted proteins | sample 811131 | NCBI WGS metagenome assembly MDSY01 (sample SAMN05326643, study PRJNA326480) | marine metagenome | isolation source: seawater | place: Atlantic Ocean: South West | collected 2010
AGCGATACTTTTGGCCTCATCCAATAGGGAATCTTTAGAATGGATTGAACGAATTAAACCACCTTCCAAGGCTTCTTCAGCATTAAATACCTTTCCAGAAAAGGTCCACTCGAGAGATTTGCTAATACCCACTATCCTTGGAAGGAACCAACTAGAGGCAGCTTCAGGGACAAGCCCCCTTCTTGCAAAAACAAATCCAAATTTAGCTTCTTCACTAGCAAGTCTAATATCCATAGGTAGAGTCATGGTTACTCCAACTCCCACAGCAGGGCCATTTATGGCTGCAATTATAGGTTTTGAACAATCATAAATAGCCAAGGTGGTTCTCCCACCTCCATCTCTTAGCCACTCAAGATTTTCTTCATCATCTGACTTCTTGGCCCTTGGGTTTTCATCTCGATTAAAAGTAGCCTCACCTGCGCCTAAGTCAGCCCCTGCACAAAATCCTCGACCTTCACCTGTAACTATAACGACCCTTATTTCATCGTCTTTAGAAGCAGAGTCGAATGCTGAGATCAGATCATTCATCATTTGACCTGTAAAAGCGTTTAATCTGTCTGGTCTATTTAGGGTGATCGTAAGGATCTTATCGTTTACTTCGTATTTTATTGTTTCATAGTTCATATTCTTCTCACTTTCCTTCAATTGAATGATCTACATCATGCGCTGGTCTCTCTGTTCCTGCCTCTCCAACTTCTTTAGCAGGCACACCGGCAACTGTGGTGTGTTCTTTAACATCTTTAAGTACAACACTTCCTGCAGCAACTTTTGCATTTTTTCCTATCTCTACATTTCCTAAAACTGTTGATGATGCACTAAGCAACACCCCTTCTCTAACCTTAGGATGTCTATCGCCATCTTCCTTTCCGGTTCCACCTAAGGTGACACCTTGAAATATCGAAACATTATCTTCAACTACCGATGTTTCACCAATTACCACTCCTGTTCCATGATCAATCATAATACCTTTACCAAGTCTTGCTGCTGGATGTATATCTACACCATAAACTTCAGAAGTTCTACTTTGAAAATAGTGTGCAAGAGTATGTCTGGAGTTGCCCCATAACCAACTAGCTACCCTATGGGCTTGAAGAGCTTTGAAGCCTTTAAAAAATAATAACGGCTCAGATAGATATTTACATGAAGGATCTCGTTCTTTTGCAGCCAATAAATCACTAACCGTGCCTGTTAAGATTTCTTCACTTGAATTCATGGCATCTTTAATTACATTACGTAACAACATAGGTTGTACTGAAGATCGACCCAAATCATTAGCTATTAAATCAGCTACTGCTTTTGAAATAGAGTCGTGCTCTAACACGGTAGAATGAAAAAAACTTGCAAGTACAGGTTCAGCTTGAACTCTTTTTTCAGTTTCCTTTTGTATGGTTTCCCAAATTTCTTTTATCGAAGGTCCTTCTTTATTCATAACACTTACTATTGTACTTCAGGCTACCGGTTGCTGAAATGTTTCAAATAAGGATAATAAACCGCCTTCTAAAAATAAATAAATAAAATGAGTGAAAATATAGATACAAACTCCCCAGATATTCAACTAGATGTTGGTCAAATGTTCGATATTGATGTTGACATGAAAGTACCTGGATTCAGCGAACCAAATGAATATGTGCCTACAATAGACCAAGCCTATAGGTTTGATAAAAATACTACTTTAGCAATCTTGGCAGGGTTTTCTCACAACAGGAGAGTTATGATTCAAGGATATCATGGTTCCGGAAAATCAACTCACATTGAGCAAGTTGCTGCAAGGCTAAACTGGCCATGTGTTAGGGTAAACTTAGATAGCCACATAAGTAGAATAGATTTACTAGGTAAAGATGCAATAGCCCTAAAAGACGGTAAACAAATTACTGAATTTAGGGAAGGTATTTTGCCATGGGCTCTTCAAAGCCCAACTGCCTTAGTATTTGATGAATATGATGCAGGCAGACCAGATGTTATGTTTGTAATTCAGCGCGTATTAGAAGTAGAAGGAAAGCTTACCTTGCTGGATCAAAATAAGGTAATCTCTCCTCATCCTAGTTTTAGATTATTTGCTACTGCAAATACAGTCGGCTTAGGAGATACTTCCGGCCTATATCATGGAACACAACAAATTAATCAGGGGCAAATGGACAGATGGCATATTGTCTCTACTCTAAATTATCTTGATCCAGAACTCGAATTAAAGGTTGTTCTTGCGAAAGTTCCTGCAATGGATAATAAAAAAGGAATAGAAGAAGCTAAGAACATGATTTCAATAGCTAACTTATCTAGACAAGGTTTTGCTAATGGAGATATATCGACTCTAATGTCTCCTAGAACTGTTATAAGTTGGGCAGAAAATAATCAAATTTTTCAAGATCTGAATAAATCTTTTGAAATTACTTTTTTGAATAAATGCGATGAAACAGAAAGAGTAATAATCGCTGAGTATTATCAAAGATGTTTTAATTCTGAGATAGATGGATCTGTTGCTGAAGACTTAACGGAAAAATAATTCTTTCAATGGTTTCCAAAGTAAATATAGCTGAATCTATAAAAGAAGCAGTCTCATCAGCTTCTAGAGCTATATCTGAAAACCCCGAAATAGAACTTAATTATGGAGGTATGGGCTCGTCATTACCTAATCCTCCAAATTCTTATGGAGAGCTCGCTTCTTTCAGAGGCAAAGCAGACTCATTGGCTTGTGCAGATAGATTTAGAGATAAAACAATTTATGTGGACGCAGGCACACAAAGACTCAATTCACTTATGCAAGAAATGGAGAATGTTAGAGTTGAAGTTTTGGGTTCTAAGAAATATCCAGGAATAGCATCTAATATTAATGCTAAGTTTGAAGAAAAGTGTACCTTGTATGAATCTTTTGAAGATAAAGAAGATATTTTAGAAATAGCTTTGGAGACTTGGTTAAGGAAATTGTTTCTTCCAAATGTTACTACCAATAAATCTAATAAATTTCTTAAACAGTGGGAAAAGGAATTTGAAGATAAAGGATCTTTATTCAAAAAAGAATTGATTGATAGCTTGGAAGATCAAATCAAATTTGCTGAAACATCTAGAACTCTTCTTAAAGCACTTGAGATTGATGATACAGATCCCATCTCAGAGGAAGATCAACAAGAAGAGGAATCAGATAATGAAGAACAAAATACTGAAAATGATTCTTCCGAAGAGGATTCAAGTGAAACTGGTGAGTCACCTGATCAAGACTCACAAGAAGGTTCTGAAGAAACTGAAGAAGAAATTGGAGATATTGATGAAGATGCAATAGTTGATGAAAATCAAGAGGTCCAAGCAAACCAATCTTGGCTAGAGTCCTTAATCGGACAAACTGCTAACTTTACTTATAAAGTTTACACCAGAGCTTATGATGAAGAAGTAACCGCTGAAGATCTTTGCAGTCCTGAAGAATTACAAAGACTTAGAAAGCATCTCGATCAACTCATGGGTTCAAGTAAAGGAACTGTTTCTAAATTAGCCCATAGATTACAAAGATTTTTAATGGCACAGCAAAATAGATCTTGGGAGTTTAATAAAGAGGAAGGTATTTTAGATTCAGCAAGGTTACATAAGATTATCACAGATCCACTTACTCCACTTAGTTACAAGGTTGAGAAAGATACTGAATTTAGAGATACAAGCGTTTCTATTCTAGTAGATAGTTCTGGTTCCATGAGAGGCAGGTCAATGACAGTTGCTGCGATTTGTGCAGACATAATTAGCACAACACTTGAAAGGTGTAATGTAAAAACTGAAGTGCTTGGTTTTACTACTAAACAGTGGAAAGGTGGCGAAAGTAGAAAAATGTGGATGGAAGATGGTAAACCTGAAAATCCAGGCCGTTTAAATGATATTAGACATATAATTTTTAAATCTGCTGATACACCTTGGCGAAGAGGACAGAAAAACTTTGGATTAATGCTTAGAGAAGGCTTATTAAAAGAAAATGTCGATGGAGAGGCTTTGATTTGGGCACATGACAGGCTGTCTAGAAGAATGGAGCAAAGAAAAATATTAATGGTAATATCAGATGGAGCTCCAGTAGACGACAGTACTTTGTCCACTAACCAGACTAATTTCTTAGACCTTCATCTAAGACAAGTGATTCACTCCATAGAAACTCAGTCGGAAGTTAGTTTAATTGCTATAGGTATAGGTCATGATGTTACTAGGTATTACAAGAATGCGGTAACTATCCACAGAGCAGAAGAGCTTGGTGGAGCTATGCTTGAACAGCTTACAGACCTATTTAAAGTAGATTAATTAGTATAAAATTGATATTAAACACAAGGAATATAGACTAAAAAAATGAAAATTAAGGAAGTAGATAATTGTCCCAAAGGACTTCGATATTTCGAAGATGATGACCTAGAAAGTAAATTACAGCCTAAAGATATAGAGGACATTGTAGAAATCTTTCAAACACCATTAACAGGATCGTATAATTGGGATTACACAGCGGCTGATAATAGACTCAGTAAACTGTATGAACTAGGCAAGAAGTTAAATTGGAATGCTACTTTAGATTTAGACTGGTCTAAAGATCACCACCCTCACACTGAATGGCCAACAAACCCAGAATTTCAACAGCTAGCTGGTTTTAAACCTTATGATGACCTAACGGAAGAAAAGAAAATAGAATGCGCTTGGCATTTATTGGCAAGCGGCCTAAGCCAGATAGTTCATGGAGAACAAGGGGCATTACTCGTTGCCTCTCAACTAGTATCTTGTGCTCCAACTTACAACGCTAAACTGTATGCCGCTTCTCAAACTTTCGATGAGGCCAGGCATGTAGAAGTGTTTAATAAGTACCTACAAGAAAGAATAGGATGGAACTATCCTGTAATGCCAGGTCTAAAATTACTCTTAGATAAAATTTTATCTGATCCTAGATGGGACTTAAAATTTATAGGCATGCAAATAATAATCGAAGGCTTAGCTTTGGCTGCTTTTGAAAGACAAAGAGCTGCAGCTATGGACCCTTTGCTGAAAGATATTTTTTATCTAGTTATAAGAGATGAAGCTAGGCATGTTACTTTCGGTGTAAATTATCTTGAAGAATTCGTTGATACTTTATCTGATGAAGAGAAAGAGGACAGAGCCGAATTCGCTTACGAGGCTTGCGTAGTAATGAGAAATAGATTTGGATCAGATAATGTGATGAATCACTATGGATGGGATGTCGAGGCAGCCCAAGAAGTGCTAAATAAATCTGAAAGTTCGAGATTATTTAACAATCTTCTATTCTCAAAAATTATGCCTAACCTAAAAAGAATTGGTTTACTGACTGAAAAAACTCAAGAAAAATACGAGCAAATGGATATTCTCCAATTCCAAGATCTTGAGGATGATAAAGTTATAGATTGGGACGAAATGTCTAAACCTTTAGAGTACTCCTCTAAAACAGCCTAGATAAAAGTTATGAAAGTAAAAGTTGTAGAAAATCCTCCTATAGACCCTAGAGAATTTGATCTGCCAAAAGATTTTAAAGAAGAACATCTAGAAGATGTAGTTGAGATATTTAATACACCTTTGGTAGGACACTACAACTGGGACTACACTGATGCTGACACCAGAATTAAAAAGCTTTATGAGTTAGGAAAAGAACTTAACTGGAATGGTTCTATTGATCTAGATTGGTCAAATAGTCTAAAAAAAGGTGAGCCACCTATAAAGGCAGAATTAATAGCTCGCATGGAAGGACCGCTTGCTGCGCTACCTGAAGAAGAACGATTGGAATACATGAGGCATGACCAAGCTTGGACTTTAAGTCAATTTTTACACGGAGAGCAGGGGGCAATGCTTGTTGCATCTCAGTTAGTTTCATGTGCTCCTACATACCAAGCTAAGCTTTATGCAGCGTCTCAGACCTTTGATGAAGCTAGACATGTTGAAGTCTTTGCAAGATATATTAAAGAAATTCATGGTATAGAATATCCGATTAACAAAAATCTAAAGGCTTTAATAGATAAAATCCTATCAGATGAAAGATGGGATTTGAAATTCATTGGAATGCAGATAATAATTGAAGGGCTTGCTTTAGCTGCCTTTCAAACTACTAAAGAGACATCTAACTGTCCCCTTTTAAGGCAATTAGTTCATTACGTAATTAGAGATGAAGCGAGACATGTAACTTTTGGAGTGAATTATCTGCAAGAATTTCTTGAGACTCTTTCAGAGCAAGAAGTAGAAGATAGAGCAATGTTTGCTTACGAGGCTTGTGTCGTTATGAGGGCAAGGATAATAAACACAGAACTGCCTGCTAAATGGTTTGGAATAAGTGAGGAAGAAATTCTTGAAATGGTAGTCAATGACGATACTCAGGACATGTTCAATAACATGCTATTTAGCAGAGTTATGCCTAATTTAAAGAAAATAGGTCTTCTAACTGATAAAGTCATGCCACTTTATGAAGATCTGAATTTAACTTCATATATAGATTCAGAAAGTGATTTTGAAATAGACTGGGCTGAGCTAAACAAGCCTCTTGAGACTTCTAAAGAGATAGATAATCAATCTGAAAAAGAGTTAGCAGCACATACTGCTCAAGGCTTATTCTGATAATCTAAATTCAATATTAGTAGCAAAATATAATTGATCTTCTTGATTTGAGAAGTGATTAGAATCCTTAATGTATCCAATTCTTGAAGAAAGCAGGCCAGATGAAAAAGGCCAATTGTATATCAATTTAAAATCTAATTCTCTTCCTGTTGGAGCAACGCTCATACTGTATTCTTCAAACAAAACAACTCTAGATTTAGTTCTTCCAACTGGTATAGAGAGATCCATTCTGCCTTTTTCTAATCTTAGAGGTTGATCTATCTGAAAACCAAAAGAATCATATTCTCCGAAACCTTTCTTTGAAAAAAATCCCAAAGTGAATGAAGATGATTTAAAACCATCTAAGTTTGAAATCAGACCTTGCTCTTTAAAATTAGTATCTGTTTTTCCATAAAAAATGGACCCCGTTGAATAAAAATGATTGAATTCGTGAAGTATTTCGAATCCTGAAAAAAAGGTATCAGATTCATCAATACTTCCATAAGCACCTCCAACAGAACTTCCTAACAGTCCATCCGGTTCCTTTAATATGCCTGTTTGTAAAGAAAACTGAGTTTTTGGAAAGCTTCTCTTATATTCAATTAGTAGGCCAGATGTATCAGGTTGTTTGAGAAGCAAATATTCACCTGCAGGGTTTTTACCTTGAAAAGCTACAGCGGAAAAAGAATTATTCAAGCTAACATTGACTTCTGTACCTACAAAGCTCCCTTTTGAGGTCAATTCCAAGAAAGGTGAAGAACTCAATAAAGACCTTCCCATTTTATTTTCTAGGTCTTTATTACTAACTCCTAAATACAAAGATGGGTCTATTCCATTACCCATAAAGTATTTTGCAAATTCAGATAACCTACCTTGGATAGCAAGGTATCTTAACTTCTTGTCATTCTTTGCCCATAAACTTTGAGTATAATCGTGTTCCCCATAATTATTGACAGCCAAGCCTAAGGTAAGAGAGGTTGATCTGGTTAAGATTGTATCTATCTCTGTAATTCTTTGAGTTGCATTTGATTGAGTTGAACTTAGCCAAGCAAGTGAAGGAAGATTTTTTGAAAAAGTTGAGCTTAAAGGTTTATAAAAAGGCGCTCCTAATTCATCAAATATCACTAGTCCTTTATTATTAATTGCATTTAAAAAACCATCACCTGCGATAAAACCTATTTGATTCATTGAAGAAGAAAGAGTCGAATATAAGTCAGTATCTAGAGACAAAGTAGTAGCAATCATTGTAGATCCTATAGGCTTAGAGGCTGCATCTAAATCCATTAAACCTTGACCATAGATAGATTGATCAGCGTAAATACCTGTCTTATCTGCTGTCACTAATATTCTCTGAAGAATCTCTGTATTACCGAGTTGATTTCCAAAGTGTTGAGCTAATAAGGCTACACCACCTGCTACAAAAGGTGCTGCATAAGATGTACCACCTCCTACTGCATAACAGGAGTTGTCTAACACACAACTATCAGTTGACTCGTATATACCTGGATCTGTTGTGGAAGTAGGGTAAGCTACTACAATTCCCTCTCCTGGGGCAGTTAAACAAAAATCTTTAGCAACACCACATCTATTAGAAAAATCAGATATAACACCATCTTCATTTACAGAGACAACAGCCAGAGAATGTCCTTGTAACTCTGTTAAATAGTAAGCCATGCCGGGGAAAACATCTGGACTCGAATAATCCGCACCTTGATCTGCATATTGACCAGTATTTCCTGCTGCCCATACAAACAAAGTTTTGTTCTCATCAAGGACGTTTGGCTGACTTATTCTTTCTATCGTTTTGGAGAAATTAGTCCTTAATTGGTCTTCGGTGTATTCAATTATTGTACCTGTATAACCAAAACTATTATTAATAACGTCTACCCCATTATCTATAAAGATCTCAAAAACTTGATCATAAAAATTATCAACTCCAGAATAATCAGGCGAACCTCCACCAGAGGAATCTCCTAAGTCTACTGGGTCATAATCTTCAGGGGCCGAGCCTAGCTGAACTGCTATAAAGAATACTTTTGCATCGAAAGCAACTCCGTGCATTGGAGAGCCATCATCGGAACGTTTACCTATAGCTATAGAAGACACTGCAGTACCATGCCTTTTTTGTCTAGTCGTTGGGGTGTAATTGGAATAATTTAGGTAACTACCGGTTTGCACTTTTAATGGAGTTATTTCAGGATGATCATCATCTAAACCTGAATCTACCACCCCTACAATCATGTTTGAACCTGTTGCTCCTCTTGCATAAGCAGAAGAAGCATTAGTCATTCCGAGACCATATTGTCTAGAATATTCATAAAGAGCTTCAAATTCTTCTTTATTTGCTTGAAAACAAGCATCATCACAAGATGGAGCAGTCGTAGGTACCGAAGTTGGTGTGGATGTTGATCCTTGATTTGGTGTCGGCACCGAGCTTCCGCCGCCACCTCCTCCACATGAAACAGTTATAAATAGAATAAATACAAAATTATAATGCCTTAAGATAGTAAAAATTTTACACCTCCTATAAAAATTTCTTCTTTATGTAATAAACCAATTTCATCAGCTTTCTTAAGCAAAGATTCATTGTCATTAGCTTCTATACAAAAAGCAGAAACTCCGGGACCTCTTCCATCTTCATCTTCCACAAAACGTATCCATGTATTGTCTAATTTTATTTCATTATCTCTTATTTTGTTTTCGTGTACTCTAAGTACGGACTGCCATTTGATCTTCATTGCCTCTGGATTATCTGACTGTATTTCAACACCAACAAATCTATTAATAGTGCTTGTATTTACAAACTGTTTCCAGTTAGGGCCTGCCCACTTCCAACTCTCTTTTGGGTTCATCCAATCTAAGGAAAGGATAGCCCCACCCATTTCTTTTGGATGTAGATGCATAGCCCTAGCTTCAGGGTGTTCAGATTCCCAAACTACTGTCACGTTGTTTTCTTTAACATTGTTTTGAACATCAGAAAAATCATCCACTTGAATAATTACCATATATCCACCATCCCCAGATCTTCTATCTAAATACCTTCCTGCAGTAGTATTTTTTTCTACAGGGCTTACTACTTCTAAAAAATCAGTTCCTACTGGCAATACAGCATTTTCAAGACCAAAATGGCCTACACCAGGATCATTGAAGGAGACTTTTATATCAAATAATTTGCAGAGACTGTCTACAATAGGGTCTCTTAAGCTAGAGACCATTACCAGTTGTCTTAAATCCATTTCCCACCTACCATCATATCAATCTATAATAATTAACTATCTTCACTAATACCAATTAAATTAATCAATAAAAATGGACATTTCTATAGATTTTGGGATTACCGTAACAGACATAATTAAAAGAGATAATGGAGTTATATCGCATGAAATGAACCTTAGTAAAGAGGAACCAAGTCTAAATTTACTTAATAATTTATTTTCTGACTTAGATTTTAAATCTGATGTTGATTTACTTGCTGTAACAGGTGGGAAGCATTTAAATCTTGGCGATAAGATAGAATCTACAAAGATTGTTCACGTCAACGAAATAGATGCTATTGGCGAAGGGGCGATGAATTTATCTGGGCTTAGTCGTAAGAATCCAATTATTATTGTCAGTGCTGGATCAGGAACTGCATGCATACTTGCTCAAGATGGAAATTTTATCCATTGCTCTGGTACTGGCGTAGGTGGAGGAACGATCTTAGGCCTTTCTAAGTTATTATTAGGGACTACCGACCCAATTGAGATTGCAAAATTAGCCAAAGAAGGAAATGAATCTGGAGTAGATTTAATCCTTGAAGATGTTGTTTCTGGTCCTATTGGCGAATTGCCTTCAGATACTACTGCTGTTAATTTCGGAAAAATATCAAAAATAGATTCTGAAATATCCAAACAAGATATAGCCGCTGGGATAGTAAATCTAGTCGGTCAAACAGCTGCAAGGATCGCTACTTCAGTTGCCACGACCTTTAACGCAAAAGAAATAGTAGTTGTCGGGAGGTCTCCTTCATTTAATGGGTTAAAGAATTCTTTAGAACAGGCTGCATCAATAATGGGCTTTTCACCTCATTTTCCTAAAAATGGTGAATATGCTTCTGCTTTAGGAGCATTGTTAGTTGCAGAAAAAAACCCTTCTGATTAAAACCAGAAGGGTTTGAAAAAAAGTCTGACGATGTCCTACTCTCACATGGTCGCAACCACACTACCATCGGCGCTAAAAGGTTTCACTTCTGAGTTC
>MDSY01097082.1_pt1 | contig 10778 bp, 7 predicted proteins | sample 811131 | NCBI WGS metagenome assembly MDSY01 (sample SAMN05326643, study PRJNA326480) | marine metagenome | isolation source: seawater | place: Atlantic Ocean: South West | collected 2010
AAAAAACTAATTTTTTAGCTATAACAAAAAAAAATGGCCAAGATTATTACCTAGGTTCAAATGGTAATATGATAAAAGTAAAAAATAATAAAATTGATTTACCATTTTTATTTGGAGAAATTAACATTAAAGAGTTTTTAAAATTAAAAAAGATTATTGATGATACAAACTTTAATTATAAAGATATTAAGAATCTATATTATTTTAAATCTACAAGATGGGATATTGAAACAAAAAATAATTTGATCATTAAACTTCCTCTTAAAAAGTTAGATATATCTTTTGAAATTTTATTAAAAATATTAGAGAAAGAGGAGTTAAAAGATTTTAAAATTATTGACCTACGGCAAGATAACCAGGTTATTTTGAATGGATGATATAAAAAAAAATAAATTTTTTTTATTAATTGGACTTAAGCAAATTAGATTTACAGCTTTAAATGAAAATAATAAAATTTTATTAGATAAACAATTTTTAACAAACGACACAACATTACAAGAAAATTTTGATTCATTAGAAAATTTTTTAGATCTAAATATTTTTAGTTTAGAAAATAAATTAAATTATTACATAAACGAAATTAACTTAATAATTAATTATGATGATTTTCTTACAGTGGATATATCAACCATTCATAATTATAATAATAATTTAGTTCAATCGAGTTACGATTCCAATTTTTTAGTAAATATTAAAGACAATGTAATTAGAGATAAGAACGAGTATGACCTTACACATATGTTAATTAATAAATTTATTATTAGTGGAAAGGAATATTTTTCAATACCAGGTAATAACAATAAAAATAATATTCTTTTAGAAATTAGATTTATATTATTGAAGAAAACCATCTTAAGAAAATTTAAATTTCTGTTTTCTAAATATGAAATTTTGATAAAAAAAATCTCCAGTTATAAATATGTAAATGATTTTAAAAATGCCGAAACAGATAATATTTTTAATCTTGCAGATAAATTGAGTAATGGATATAATCAAAAAGAGATTTTTTTTATCAATAAATCCCCAAAAAATATTGGTTTTTTTGAAAAATTTTTTAATTACTTTAATTAAAAAGTGTATTTTCCTGTAATATTAGTTGTTTTTATTTTTTCATGTTTAGGACTTATTTATTGTTCAGATGTCAATATTTAAGCAAAAAACTATTAACAACATTATTACTTTTGACGGAATTGGCTTACATTCTGGTAAAAAAGTAAAGATGAAGGTTCTTCCATCAGGAGTAAATTCAGGAATTCTTTTTAAAAGAGTAGATTTAGATAAAGATAAAAGTTTAATTTTTCCTGATGTTTATAATGTGAGTAGCGCAGTTTTGTGTACTACAATTTCAAATGAATTTGGTGCAAGAGTTTCTACAATAGAACATTTGATGGGTGCTTTATTTGGTTTGGGTATTGATAACGCAGTAATAGAAATTGATAATGAAGAAGTTCCAATATTAGATGGCTCTGGAAAGATGTTTGTTGAAAAAATTTTAGAAGTAGGAATAAATGTAAGTGATAGCCCAATTAAAGTAATAAGAATTAATAAAAAAATTGATTTACAAGATAATGAAAAATCTATTTCAATAGAACCAAGTAAAATTAATTTAGAAATAGATTTTGAAATAAAATATAAGAATTCTTTCATTGGAACTCAAAGAAATAAAATAAAAGTTTATGAAGATAATTTAAATGATATATATAATTCTAGAACATTTTGTCTGTATGAAGACATAGAAAAACTTAGATCCATTGGCCTTGCCAAAGGTGGATCGTTAGAAAATGCAATTGTTGTTAAAAATGATGAAATATTAAATAAAGAAAAGATAAGAAATAATTTAGAATTTGTTAATCATAAGATTCTTGATTGTATGGGTGACCTTTATTTAACTGGTCACAAAATTATTGGAAAAGTCTGCTGTTCTCAAGGTGGACACAAACTCACTAATGATTTACTTAGAAAGCTTTTTTCAGATAAATCAAATTATTCAATATTAGAAATAAATGAAAAAACATTATCTCCTACGCTTATTAATAAACAAAACCTTAGATCTATTGCTTAAATAATCTTATCTTCTATCTTAATAATCTGTTAAAAAAGAATCGTGAGTAATTTAAAAAAATTTTTTATATTTATTATTATAATAAATTTATTTTCTTGTGCGCAAAAAGAAAAAATCTCAGTCCTTGACGAAGATGATATAGAAAGTCAAATGATAGCACTTTACGAAGAAGGATATCAAGAATTCTTAGATGGTGATAGTTTGTATGCTGCAAAAAAGTTTAATGAAGCCGAACTAATTTTTCCTCAATCACAATGGGCACCTAAAGCTGCTTTAATGAGTGCTTATGTATATTATTCTGACGATTACTATCAAGATGCCATATATGAATTAGAAAGATTTTTAAAAGTTTATCCAAATCATAGTAATAGAGATTACGCACATTTTTTATTGGCGATGTGTTATTATGAAAATATTGTTGATGAAAAAAGAGATCTAGGACCATTATTAAAATCAAAAAAAGAATTTGAATTTATTATTGCGGAGTTTTCATCCACAGACTTTGCAGCTGATGCACAATTTAAAATTGATTTAATAAAAGATCGATTAGCAGGAAAAGAAATGTATATTGCTAGACATTATTTAAAAAGTCAAAAATGGATACCAGCAATAAATAGATTTAAGAATGTTGTAGATAATTATGAAACTACTGCCTATGTTGATGAAGCATTACATAGACTGGTAGAAACTTATTATATTATTGGTCTTGAATTTGAGGCTAAAAAATATGCAAGTTTACTAGGTTATAATTATCAATCTAGTGAATGGTACAGAGCTACTTATAAAATATTTAATCAAGATTATGAGATAAAAGAAAATAAGATTAAAAATCTTAAAGAAGAAGACAAAAAATCTGTATTTAAAAAATTTTCTACTAAATTTAGAAAACTATTTAAATAGATGAGCAAAGCAAAAATTACCGAAGGATATATAAAAAAAATAAAAAAATTTAAAAAATTAAATGAAGCATATTACGATAAGAATAAGCCACTTGTTGCTGATGATAAATATGACTCATTGAAATTAGAATTAATAGAATTAGAAAAAAAATATTACTATTTAAAAGATAACTTTTCACCCAGTACTACAGTAGGTTTTAAACCATCAAAAAATTTTAAAAAGATAGCCCATAAAGAGCCCATGTTATCTTTGAGTAATGCATTTGATGAAAAAGATTTAGAAAATTTTGAACAAAAAATTTTAAATTATTTAAATAAAACTAAAGAATTTATAATTGAGTATAGTGCCGAGCCTAAAATTGATGGTATTTCAGCATCGTTAACCTATGTAGATGGAAATTTAATAAAAGGTTTATCTAGAGGAGATGGTAAAATAGGTGAAGATATAACTAAAAATTTAAAAACTATTAAAGATATTCCTCTAAAAATTTTATCAAAAGATTCACCAAAAGAAATAGAAATTAGAGGTGAGGTATTTATACAAAATAGTGATTTTACTAAACTTCAAGATAAGTTTGCAAATCCCAGAAATGCAGCATCAGGCTCACTAAGGCAGAAAGATTCAGAAGAAACAAGAAAAATTCCTCTTAAGTTTATAGCCTACACATATGGCTATGAAAGAGGATTAAAAGTAAAAAATCAAAATGACTTTCTTGAAACTTTATCTGGCTGGGGTTTTAAAACAAATCCTCTTAATAAAGTTGCAAAGGGTATAAAAAATTTATTAAAAAACTATAATGAAATAGAAAAAAAAAGGAGTGAGATAGATTTTGATATAGATGGGATTGTATATAAAATTAACGATTTTGAGTTACAATCAAGATTAGGATATGTTGCTAATGCTCCCAGGTGGGCAGTTGCCCATAAATTTTCCTCTAATAAAGCAACATCGAAAATTTTAGATATAGAGATTCAAGTTGGAAGAACTGGTGCCTTAACTCCTGTAGCTAAAATAAAACCTGTAAATATTGGTGGTGTAGTAGTTTCAAATGCAACACTTCACAACGAAGATGAAATAAATAGAAAAGATATAAGGATAACAGATACAGTTGTAGTTGAGAGAGCTGGTGATGTTATCCCTCATATTCTTTCAGTAGATTTAAAAAAGAGAAAAAAAGATTCTAAAAGTTATAAATTCCCAGAAAATTGTCCATCTTGTGGATCTAAAATAATTAAAGAATTTAACAACATAACTAAAAAAGTTGATGCAATAAGAAGATGTACAAGTGAAGGATATGATTGTGAGAAAGTGGCTATTGAAAAAATTAAACATTTTATATCTAAAGAAGCATTAAATATTGATGGTTTTGGAAAAAAAATTGTAGAAAATTTTTGGGAACTTAAACTTATTAGATTTCCACAAGATATATTCAAATTGGATTATAATAAGATTGTAAATTTAGAGGGTTGGGGCAGTAAATCTGTTAACAATTTAAAATTTTCTATAGAGGAAAAAAAGAATATATCATTGGAAAGGTTTATTTATTCACTAGGAATAAGACATATTGGACTTGAAGGAGCCAAACTTATTTCAAAAAATATCAAATCATCTCAAAATTTCTTAAGTATAAGTAAAGATAAAAATTTAAAAGATTTAGAAAATTTGGATGGGATTGGAGAAACACAAATTAAATCGATTGATAAATTTTTTTCTAATAATACAAATCAAAAGATTATTAATGAACTCCAAAAAATACTCAAAATTGATGATGTAAAAAAGATAAAATCAGGGGGCAAATTAATGAATCTAACATTTATGTTAACTGGTAAACTCACAAATATGAGCAGATCAGAAGCAAAACATTTAATAGAGCAAAATTCTGGCTCAATAATTAGCAATGTTTCAAAAAATCTTGATTACTTAATTATAGGAGAAAAACCCACAAAAAGAAAAATTGATTTAGCAAAAGAGCTTAATGTTAAAATTTTAAGCCAGTCAGAATGGTTAAAAATACTAAATTAAATTAGCTAACCACTGCTTCTCTTTTTTATTTAAAAATGCTGAAATTTTTGAATAAATTTCAAGGTGATATCTAAATAGATAATCTTTTTCTTTTTTTGTTAAAATATTAAAATCAATTAAATCTTTATCAATAGGTGCCATTGTCAAATTCTTAAAAGTTAATTTATTATTAATTTTTTTTACATAAATTAGATTTTCAATTCTTATTCCAAATTTATCTTTTTGATAATAACCTGGTTCATTACTCAAAACCATTCCCTCTTTAATTTTAATTGAGTTAAACTTCGAAATTCCCTGTGGTCCTTCATGAACATTTAAAAAATATCCAACTCCATGACCAGTTCCATGTCCATAATCAAGACCATTTTTTTTTAGGTACTTTCTAGCTGCAATATCAATCTTTTTACCAACATTAGTTTTTTGTAGGTTCGTATTTGCGACAGCAATATGGCCTTTCAATACATAAGTAAAAATTTTTTTAATATTTAAATTGCACTTATCAAAACAGATTGTTCTTGTTACATCTGTTGTTCCATATTTATATTGTCCACCCGAGTCGCATAAAAAAATTTCATTCTTATGAATGTATTTTGTATTATTTACTGTAGCTCGATAATGAACTATTGCACCATTTTTTCCACTTCCCGCAATAGTATTAAAACTAGGAAATAGATAGTTTTTATTTTGTTTTCTAAACTTTTCTAATTTATTTTGAGCATCAACTTCTGTAATCTTCTTTTTATTAACATTTTTAATCCAATAAATAAATTTTGTTAATGCTACACCATCTGCAATATGAGATTCGATCATATTATTAATTTCAGTTTTATTTTTAATTGATTTTAATAAATATATTGGATCATCTTTTTTAATTATTTTTAATTTTTTTGACAAAATCTGCTCGTAATAAAATGAACATGATTTTGAATCTAACGATATATTTTTACCATTTAATTTTTTTAATAAAGTTTTGATATTTTTTGGTTCAACGATCTCCTTAATATCTATTTTTTTTTCTTTGATTAGTTTTTTAAGTTTACTTCTATTAGAAATTATAAACTTTTTGTTATTTTTACTTATAATTAAATTTGAATTTGGAATTGGGCTTGTTGGGTTGTCATTACCCCTTATATTTAATACCCACGCAACATTTTCTGGAGCAGTAATGAATATATAGTCTAGTTTATTTTTCCTTAAATAATTTACTACTTTATTTATTTTTTTTTTATGACTTTCACCTGTAATTTTTTTATCTAAAGAATAAAAAGGTTTTTCTTTTATCTTTTTAAAATTGATTAATTTATCAATTAAATTTTCTTTAATAAATCTTACTTTTTTAATAGAAAATATTCTTTTAATTTGATTACTTGTGAATAATGTTGGATCAAGACCAATATTTAAATTTTTAAAAATTTTACAATTAAAAATCTTATTATAATCTAAAATTTTAAATTTTTTACCACTTTCAATTTTTGCTTGAATTGTATATCTACCATCTACAAATAAATAACTTTTATTTTTTAAAATTATTGCATATCCAGCAGATCCAGTAAAATTCGATATTTTTTGTAATCGATCTTTGTTTGCATATTCTGAAAAAAACTCATCATTCTTTGGTATGATATATCCATCAATATCATATTTGACAAATTGAGATGTAAGCTCATTAATTATATTTTTCATTTGATTCTTTTTTGATATCGAATCCAACCAGGACTTCTTAAGGAGTCTTGATCATCAATTTCAAGATCTTGATTAAATTCAAAGTCCTCTATTTCATTTTTTTCCTCTTTAAAAAATGAGTTCTTTTCCAAATAGTCACTTGGAAGTTCGTCAATAAACCTTGATGCCATACTATCAATCCAGTCTCCTTGATAAAATCTGTTCATAGAAAAAGATATTATGGCTTTTTTTTTGGCTCTTGTAATTCCCACATAAGCCAATCTTCTTTCTTCTTCGAGTCCATTTTGACCTTTTTCCTCAATTGATTTTTGATGAGGAAAAAGACCCTCCTCCCAGCCTGGAAGAAACACAGCATCAAACTCCAATCCTTTAGCTGCGTGCATTGTCATCATATTTACTTTTTGTCCATCCCAATCTTGGTCAATTGCTGTTGCTAGCGAAACATGTTCTAAAAAACCTTCTAAGTTATCAAATTCTTTCATTGCGCTTAATAATTCTTTAATATTTTCAAGTCTATTTTCATTATCCATATCTTTTTTATTTTTTAACATTGCAGAATAACCTGAGTCATCCAATATTGTTTGTAACAATTTAACATGATTAACCTTTTTTATATTGAGATCATTTCGCCATTTTGAGAGTGAGTTTAAAAAAAAGGATAATCCTAGTTTTGTCTTAGGTTTAATTAAATTTATTTCTATCATCTTTTTTGAAGCAATCTCTAAACTTACAGAATTTTTTTTTGCAAATTCATGAATTAACTTTAAGCTACTGTCACCAATGGAACGTTTCGGATTATTTACTATTCTTTCAAATGCAAGATCGTCTTTATCTTGATGAATTATTCTTAAATAAGCAACGCAATCTTTAATTTCTGCTCGCTCATAGAATTTAGTTCCACCTAAGATTCTATACGGCAATCCAATTTTCAAAAATCTCTCTTCAAATTCCCTAGTTTGAAAAATTGCTCTTACAAGTATTGCAACCTCATTTAAGGAATATTTTTTTTTAATTTTTTCTAATTCATCAGAAATACCAATAGCCTCATCTCTACCATTTTTGTAACAATTTAATTTTATTAAATCTCCATCTTCCATAGATGTTTTTAAAGTTTTCCCCACTCTGTTTTGATTGTTAGCAATCAATTTTGAAGCTACAGATAGAATATTTTGAGTTGATCTATAATTTTGTTCCAATCTGATTACTTTTGTATTTTTATAAATTTGATCAAACTCTAAGAAATTTTTAATTTCTGCACCACGCCAGCTATAAATCGATTGATCGTCATCTCCAACGCAACAGAGATTTTTATTTTTTTGAGCCAGTAAATTTAGCCATCTACTCTGTATGTAATTAGTATCTTGATATTCATCAACTAAAATATATTTGAAATTTCTTGAATATATTTCTTTAATATCATCATTTTTTTCTAAAATTTTCACAGTGTGTAAAATTAAATCTCCAAAATCACATGCATTTAAGTCAGTAAGTTTTTGTTGATAAATTTTATAGACAGGCAGTATTGTTTTTTCATAAATATCTTTGTGATTTATAGTCACTTCATTTGGATACAGACCTTTATTTTTCCACTTATCTATGATGGCTAATATATATCTTGGTGCTAGTTGTTTAACATCTATGTTTTCTGCTTTACATATATTCTTAACTAATCTTATTTGATCATCCGCATCTATGATTGTAAAATTTGAATTTAAATTTACTGCTGATGCATGCTTTCTTAATAGCTTTGCACAAATAGAATGGAAAGTGCCCAGCCATGATAACCCAGTAGCACCAGCACCAAGAATTTTACTAACTCTTTTTTGCATTTCTTTTGCAGCTTTATTGGTAAAAGTTACAGCTAAAATTTGGTTAGGGAATGCTTTTTTCTCAGCAATAATGTGTGCAATTCTACTCGTTAAAACCTTGGTTTTACCCGAACCAGCCCCAGCTACAATCAATAATGGGCCATCCAGATGAGTTACAGCACTTTTTTGATGCTCATTTAAATTTTTTAGATATTCTAAGTTTACCATTTGAATTATTTAATTATAAGCTTTTTTACAAATGTTTAATAAAAAATTATTAATAAAAAGACTTAGTAAATTACTATTATCAATAAATGAACGAATAGAAAGTTTTTTTAATTATCTAAAAAATTTTAAAGCTTTAAAAAAAAAAATAGAAAAAAATTATAAAATAATTGGCAAAAAAATCTTTATAATTGCGGGTCCATTAGTCATTATACTGCTATGTTATTTTTTAATACCATTATCATATGATAAAACTCTACTTCAAACCAAATTAACAGATAGAATATTAGAAAAATACAATCTAGAAGTTAAATTAGAAAAACCAATAAAATATCATTTATTTCCCAAACCACATTTTCAGGTTGAAGATGTGACGCTTGTTTATAAAGAAAATAACATAGGAAATTCTGAGAATATAAATATTTATTTATCATTTAAAAATTTTTTTTCTTTAGAGGACTTAAAAATTAAAAACTTACATTTTAAAAAAACTAATTTTAGTATCAAATATCATAATATAAGCTTTTTCAAAAATCTTTTAAGATCAAACAAAAGTGATCGCAGCATAATTTTTTTCAAAAGTAAAATTTTTTATAAAGATCAAAATGATGAAATAATATTTTTTTCAAATATTAACAAACTTGTTTTTTCTTATAACGAAAAGTTTAATCAAGAGTTAAATGCTATATTGGAAATTTTTAATATACCATTAAAATTAAATATTATTGATAACCTTAAAGATAAAAAAATTTTTACTAAGATTAAATCTTTTAAATTGAGATTAAATGTTGAAAACAATTTTAATTATGGAAACAAAAATTCAAATGGTTTATTGAATATAAAAATTATAAACGAATTTGAAAATGTTGATTATAATTTAAATGGTAATTCTTTAAGTTTTAATTCAAATAAATTAAATATTTCAGGAAATATTGATTTCATTCCTTTTTATTTAACATCATTAATAGAATTGGATCAAATTGATATTAAAAAAATTTTAGAAAATAACTCAATTTTATTAAATTTATTAAATTCAGATATATTACACAATCAAAATTTGAGTGCAAAAATTAATATTAATTCAAAAAGTATTAAAGGAATAAATTTTTTGAATGATATAAAACTAAGTATTCACTTTGAAGAAGGTAATATCATAATAAAAGACTCAAGCCTAAATTGGAAAAACTCTATTGATATTAATATGGAAAACATTCAATTAATTAACAATAGTGACAAAATTAGTGTGGTTGGTACGATCAGTGTGAATTTTACTAATTTAGATAATTTTTATAAACAATATCAAGTAAAAAAGGCACATAGAAAAAAAATTAAAAAAGTTAAATTAGATTTTCTTTTAGATTTAAATGAAAAAAAAGTTGAAATAAATAATGTAAAAGTTGATGGTAGTTCAATTAAAAATGTTAATAATTTTTTAAATGAATTTAATAATAAGGAAAAAGATATTTTTAATAAGGTAATTTTTAAAAATTCAATTAAAGAATTTTTTGGAAAGATTTAAGAGGGATAAATCATCTTTTTTGGATCTACAATTTTGTGATAATCATTTTCATTAATTAATCCTGTTTTTAAAGTTTCAGCTTTTAGAGTCGTATTATTTTTCAATGCAGTTTTTGCTATTTTTGCTGCATTATCGTAACCTATATGAGGAGCTAATGCGGTGACCAACATCAAAGAATTATCTAAATGTTCCTGAATTTTTTTCTTATTAGCTTTTATTCCCTTAACACAGTATTGGGCAAAATTTTTTGTGCTATCGGCAATTAAATCTATTGATTGTAAAATATTGTGAGCAATTAAAGGTTTAAAAACGTTTAATTCAAAGTGCCCATGTGAGCCGGCGATAGTAATCCCGTTGTGGTTTCCGATTACTTTAACACAAACCATAGTAACAGCTTCACATTGTGTAGGATTAACTTTACCAGGCATAATTGATGATCCAGGTTCATTTTCTGGTAAAATAAGTTCACCATACCCAGCTCTTGGGCCAGATCCTAAAAATCTAATGTCATTAGATATTTTCATTAAAGCAACCGCACAAGTGTTTAGAGTTCCTGAAA
>MDSY01150274.1_pt1 | contig 10776 bp, 2 predicted proteins | sample 811131 | NCBI WGS metagenome assembly MDSY01 (sample SAMN05326643, study PRJNA326480) | marine metagenome | isolation source: seawater | place: Atlantic Ocean: South West | collected 2010
GAACACTACTACTCCTAGTCCCTAATAATTTGAAATGCTCATGATCTTTTACTGTTTTACCATGTGATAAAGCATCAATTGAATTCTTTAATGCTTCTTGACTTCCATCACTATCAAATGTAATTGTATCTTGACTAACGAGAATTTTTACCAACGAAGAACCATTTACCTTGGCAACAACGTCATCGGCAATTTGTTGTAAGGTCTTTGAGTTAGACGCTGCTTTGGTTAGTAGTACTTTATTAGTTGCCATTCTTCTTAAGGAATTCCGTTAGTAACGTTTTTATTTCAGAGACTTCTGCCTTTAGATTATTTATATCGCTTACAGCATCTTGAAATTTCATGTTCTGACTTTTAGATTGCATGTATCTCTGATATGCAGTCGTGTCTGTGTTAATTACAGATCCCTTAGAGGGATCCTTCAAAAGGTCAGATTGACCCTCTATTCTATAATCCATTTTATGCAGTAGCAATACACCTAAAGTCTTCAAGTTTAGGAACAAACGCAGGTCCCCTAGAACTATTTTGCTTCATAATAATCTTCACGGCAAATCTATCAAATTCTGGTAGATCTTCAACTGTGAATTTATATTCTTTGAATGAATCTGGATCCTCTGCAAGTGGATCTAAAACATTAGAATCATCAATTTCAATATTTTCATAATCATCAGAAAGACCACTTGTCTCTTCATCAAAATCTACAGGGAAAATACTAGCCTCTGCAATTGCTAAAGTAGTAGGTGCAGTTGAAGGTCCAACAGTATCAACTTTGAACTTGAATCCACTACCCAATCCATCACCATCAAAGGTTGGATCAAGTGTAAGAATTTCATCTTTAGCATAACCTTGTCCAGCAGCATTAATAGTAACAGAAGTTACTGATCCATTCAAAACAGTAACATCTACAGTTGCAGAAACACCTGTCTTTGGTAATGTTGATGGTGAATCAGCAGAATATATTACTGGTTGAGCAGTATATGACTGAGTTCCACTATTAGGCTTGTATGTATTACCACCTGATACCAATGAAACAGCAGTAAGTACATTTCCAGCACCACCAGTAGAATCATCAATAGTTACCTTTGGTGTTTCTGTAAAGTTAGATCCTCTACCAGTTATTACAATATGCTTTAGTTCTCCAGCATCAACATGTGGAGTAACTGTAACTCCATTCTGAGGAGTAAGTGTAACTGTGGGAGCAGTAGTATATCCACTACCTCCCTCAATAACTTTGATCGCCTTCAAACTAGAAGTAGAAGTAAACTTAGGATTGAAGTACCTCCAAGGCTGAACACCCATATTCTTATCAGAAGAAACTGGTTTGATCTTATACATCAACTGAACATCTTTATTATCAAACATGTTTGCAGTAATCCTAACATCAAGATTCTGAGCAGGATTTTCAAGAGCTACAACCTTAGTTTGATACTTAGCACTATGGGATCCCATTGCACTTTCTCGTTCATTAGTGTAAAGATATCCTCCACGATTTATTGGATCAGTATGAATATAGAATACATCCGATCCACCATAAACTATAAATGCGAATGGAGTCAATGATGAGTTACTAAGATCTTCTGGAGCAAATCTCTGACCCTTAGTTAGAACAGTAGCAGTACCATTCTTTATATCTTCAGTTGGAAGTTTTAGATATCTTATATCAATATATTGTTCATCTTGATTGACCGCTACAATCTCTGCTTCTATTTGACCAGTTATTGTTGACTCACTTGTAGCAGCAGAACCAAAATCTCTAATACCATTAGCATCAGTCTTATAGATATTGGATATTCTTTGACCAACACCCAAAATTTGTCCATTATTTGATATTGGACCTAGAGTACCTACACCACCTCCAGAAGGAGTCTTATCATGTGGATATAGTCTATAAACTTTATATCCATATCTATCATCATATGCAGATGGTCTATCAATTCTATTTGCTGTTGCATAAAGATTGACTCTTTCAAGATCTAATACTGGAGATACTGCATCATTGCTAGTACTCATTGACACATTATATGTCAGTGACTTATTACCTTTATTTTGATAAACCTCATTTATTTCAGAAAGAATTTGATAATTATCTTGAAGATATATATTCTCTCCAGGAACAACGGAAAATGTATGCTGTGTAAGATCACTAACATTAGTGTAATCAACTGCTGAAGATTTTAGTGCAGTAACTGTGTGATTTACTGCATTACTTGCAAACTGAAGAATACCTATCTGAGGTTGCATAACTTGGAACTGCTTATTCTTAGAAGCCCAAATATAATTACTACCACATCTTCCACTTTCTGTTGCTTGATCATATTCACTATTACTATCTTTAGGTAATTGAATACAATAAGTATCTATTCCAACATTGCTAATTTTATGTACTGAATTCAATTTAGAAACAGCAATACCATTTGCTAAAGGATCTGTAGATCCAACACCTGTAACACCTCTCAATACAACATAATCACCATTGGTCATACCATGATCTCTATGATGTACCATAACAATTCTTGGATTAGCACCAAATAAATTGTCTGCGTAAGTAACTGGTGCAGTTGTACTAGTGTAAATTGACTCACCTACCTGATTTTGACCTCTATAAGAAAGTTTATTAGTTTCTAAAGGCTGACTACCTAACAATTCAGTTTTCAGTTTATCGTTAGTAAACTCTATAGTTGCAGTTGTATTTGTAACAAACTTTGCTCTGTTAAGAGTAAACTTGACATCCTCAAATTGATCAGCAGTCCAAACTGTAGAGTTCTGTGATTTGAATAAAGATCCGAGATATGGCTGAGTAGAAACTCTTTGAGTAGATCCAATTTCATTCTCACCCAACCTAGAAATATACATGTTGTAATCAATACTATTCGATATTACAACAAACGCATATTCTCTATTATTCTCCAAATAAACTGGAGCATCAAATTCAAATGTAGTACCAGAACTTGCATCTTCTGATGTAGAAACACCCATATCAACTGCGGGCTTCTCATCTCTTATCTTAGTAACAGCAAGTGCTCCTGAACCATCACCAGATATAGAAACTGAAGGATCAGATGTATATCCAGATCCAGAATTAGTGATAATAATATCTATTATTTGTTTAGTTACATCATCAATATTTGCTACAGCAGTTGCTTGAACACCACCTACCTGTTGAGGAGCACCTATAGTAACAGTTGCTGTAGTATAATTACTACCACCATTAGTCATTTCAACATTATTAACAGTGAAAGTAGATCTTGAGATCTTTGTTACTGCAGTTGGTTCTGGGAATCTTTGGATAGATAGAACTTCATTTTCTACAAATGCCTTACCATTATGATTATCTAAAACTAAATCATAAACAGTATTTCCAAAATTAGTAGTAGCACTTGTTGATTCTATACTTAGATTATTTTTAACTGTACCAGTAGCACCAGAAGTTACTCCAATAATAGTCTCACCAGCAACAAAGTTCACAGGAGCATCACTAACAACTCTTAGTGTTGTATCTGGATTGATAGTTTTTGTACTGAATGGAATCGCTTTCTTACCAGGAGTTCCCTGCATAGTTTCAGTCAAATAACATGAAACTGGTACAGTCTTACTCTTAGTCTTGAAGAAGACTTCTAGACTGGACATAAACATACCATCAGCAAACTTCTCAATCATGAATGTTTGTGCTACAGGGTCAGACCAATTTTCTGTAAGAACAGTTTCAGTCATACTGGTTCTGACACCATCAATAAATTGTACTGAATCAGAATCACCAACAGATCTTTGAGCAATAGTAGGAACCCTTGTAGATGTAATAGTTCTCTCAGTAGTCTCAAGAAGACCCATTGCAAAGTATTCTTTTTCTGCAAATGTATCAACTTGATCTTCAAGACTGCTATTAGTAGAACTTGAAGTTAATCTTAGAGTTCTTTCTCCAACTCTAAACTGTCTTTGAGCACTACTGGTATCATAAATCAAATCTTCAAATACTCCAGTATAAGTTTGATAGTTATATCCATCATCAGAAGAACTTTGTGATACCCTTCTCCTATCTAATTCAGTACCAGAAATTCCTCTAGTAGCAAGTGTAGATGCAGTTGCAGCATCGAATGTTCCAACTGGAGCATGTCCATTAGGAATAATAAATACACCACTTATATTACCATTACTATCTGTAACTATTGGTTGTCCAAATCCTTTAGGAGAGTTTAGAGCAAACCCAGTATATGTTGAATCTGGGCATACCCATCCATTTACATCAATACCTTCAAAGAATGCATAGATTCTTGTATTGGGTTTCATTGCTGTTACAGAGAAAGCAACTTCCCTTGATCTCATAAATGGTTGGAAAGCAACTCCAATTACACGGTTTCCAAAATTCTGACGAACAGTATCGAAACCAGACATTGTGTTTCTAGTTCCAGTTCTTGTCCTTGTTCTAGTTCTACCTGTAACAGTAGAATTAACAGTTCTATCAACACCAACAATAACATCACCTGAACCATTAGGCATCATGCCGTTTCTAGAGTTATCACGTGTAGTTGTTGAACTAGATGCAAGAGTTTGTGATCCACTCCAAGAAGTCTGCCATTCATTCCAAACAGTACCAAGAACTCCTCTTTCATCCGCCATATTCTCAATGGTATCAAAAAGATTATTATCTCTTACAATAAGATCTGGTCTTGATACAGTATCCTTCCATTCATCAATGTCAGGATTCATCTGTAGATTTCCTTTATATTGGAAAACTAAGAATGGGTTGAGGTTTACTGTTTCTGTAGCATATGGATTCTTAATAACTTCCTCATGAGAGTAATCTAGAGTTACAATAGAACCCGATTTCTTATATCCTTTAGCAAGTCTAGAATCATCATCTGATAATTTCTCAGATAAATGAATTTCATCAGTATGATGTTGAGGTCTCAATTGTTGAGACTGCATATCAATAGAACACTTATACTCTGTTGACCAAGTATCACCTACATTATGACCAGCAAAACTATCAACTACAATACCAGACTTGAATCTGTCAAGTCCACTTTTAGAATCTTTAATGGAAACATTCAATGTATCTTGTTCTAACAAACTAAGAGTAGTGTAATACTCCATAGTTTCAATACGTCTATCAAGTTCACGAATATCCTTCATCGTATAACGTCTATGATTATACGCTCTAACCTTTATATCTTTAGGGTTAAATGTATAAGCAGGAACATCTAAATCAAATAATCTTATAGCATCCTGAATTGGATTTGGATATTGAGGTACTATAGAAGGAACACCCTGAACAACTTCAAAAGAACCTTTCTTAGTCAAATATATACTATCTTTTCTTGGTAGATAGAAATCATATGTAAAATCAATAGACTCTGATGGAGTCGGCATAAAGGTCTCGATTGCTGATGATCCACCATATAAAAGAGCACCTGTTTCATTCTTATCTTCTGCACCACCAATTTGACCCTCAGCACCATCATTAGGTGATAACCTAAAGTCAACACAATCCCTAAGAGCCATTATACCTTCTTTCTCTGAGAAGTATACTGGCACATCTTCATATCTTAAAGTCAAGTTTGATGCATTTATATATGAATCAATTGAGAAGAATTGACCATCATTCTGATGATCAAAATAATCGAAATCTACTAATAACTGTCCAGCTGGTTCTTCTGTTCCAACCTTTCTAATAAGTCTTGCTACATCATAAAAATTATCCCTTTGACCATTATCGAAGAAGAATCTATCCTTTATATCAATATCATTTACAGAAGCAAGAGCATCTGGATCACCAGACATATGGACTCCATTTATTTTAAATCCATCAATTTTCTTTAGGTTGATAATATTATCAGCTCTGAAAGTTGAAACTGGTAACGTAGCATTCTTTAGAATTTTTGATCTTGGTTGAGCATTTCTAATTACTATAGGAGCTTGGATTTTTATGACTGCTCCTGACCATGTAGCAGGAAGACCTGACCATGTAACTTGAGAGTTTACTGATGCACTAGCTAAAGTTCTTGTAAATTCATATGATGATAAGTTCAATACATCACCATTATCCAAACCAGTAGCAGTAGACTTATCCTTTACTACAGCAATATAATTTGAAGAAGAGAATCCAGCAAAATCCTTATTCTCTCCTTGTAAATTGAATGTTAGAGTATTTCCAGCACTAATAGTACTAGCAAAGTTCTTTACGCACTTTAAAGTAAACCCACTCTTAGTTGCATCTTTAGCAACTGTCTTTACAACCTGATCAGGACACCTGAATATTAGAGAACTACGGTTTCCATCATTAATTCTTGCTTCAATCTTAACTATTTGAGCATTAGTCGAATTATCAATTAGGGGACCTTGAACATATATTCTTCCAGTTACTGATGAAGATGATTTATGAACATACTTTACAATATATCTACGTTCCTTACCGCCATTAGAGAGAGTCTTGATTAGATCATCTTCCTTGAGTATTTTAGATGGATCAACTGTAATACTTGAAAGTTCAAAATAATCCTTTCCAGCTACACCAGTAGCAATACCAATATCTTTAAAATTATAGAAGGTTGGATTATCTGTAATTACATCTGCTGTGAAATTATCATTTGCTGCAAAGTCAGCAACAGATTTCACATCCTTCATACTATAGGTATTGATACAATTCTTCCACAATTCAACTCTCAATGTAGCAGCAACACCAGTACTTAGAATTGTTGCTTCAGGTACATACTCAAATGTTTTTGCTTTAGGTGACTTAAAGGACCATTCATTAGGGAATATGTCATTTGATGTTGTACCATCATCAATTGATATTGCTTCAAGACCACCATCAGTAGTAGGAGTACACTTATATGGCAATATACTAGAACCAATAGATCTAGTAAATATTACATCTGTTCCATCAATTTTAAGTTGATGAGTGGTAGTTGGGTTATTACCTACAGTACTATAACCTGTTCCAGCATCTACAACATGTACTCTTCTAACAGTTCCATCTTTTATAATAGTTGCTTTAGAGATTTTACCAGCACTACTGACACTATTGTCAGCATCGGTCATAACATCTTCACCACCAATAAATGTTCCCCTTACATTTGAAAGAAGAATTTCATCATAACCATCTCCAGAGTAAGATGACTCAACAACACCTTCAGCACCACTGGATCTTCCAGTAATACGAGCACCTTCAGTTTTTACACCAGAAGTATATTTACCATGAACTAGATTACTATGTACTTTTATAGAAACAAATGTTGTTGTATCAAAAATACCTACCTTGAATATAGAATCTCTATTCTCACCAGAAGATATTCTTCCAGCAGAATCTGTAAAGGAAGATATATTCTTTAAATACTTTGGAGTAGCAACTCCTACTGGTTTAGTATTTAACTCGTAAATACCTCTAAGAATAGCTCTTCCAGTTCCACTTGCAACACTACCTCCACTGACATCTTCAATAATACAACCAGAATGTAATCTTTCTTGTCCACTATTCAAAGAAACCAACATTAAGTATTGTTCACAAACATTAGAAGTTGCGACACCATTCTGTTTTGTTCCTATAGGTGCAGTTGAATCTAATTTAACTACGGTTCCACCAACTGTAGTTGCTCTAGCAGGTCCACCATTCTGATTCTTGGTTTCTACTTGAGTATAAGTACCAGAATATTCTGTTACCCAATTGAATGTAGCTTGAGCATCTAAGTTTTCTAAGAAAAGTAGATACCTTACTTCAGGAGGACGACCACGATTTGCTTTTGAATTTCCTAGATATGAATCAATAAATCTATTATAAAGTTTTAATTGACTATGAGCTACTGTACTATGAGCTTGTAAAGAATCAACTTCAGGAGAACCAACAACATTCTGTACATTCAAAGAAGAACCTATAGGTATACTAATAGAAGCTCTTTCTCTTGTTAAAGTATCCCTTGCTCTATCAAATGTCTTATACTTAGTTCCTACACTTTCAATCTCATAACCACGTACATATGCCTTACCTGGAGATAATGAAGCAACAACTTTAGAATCTGATTCTTCAGATGTTAATTTATTATATAAAGAATCTGCTCCTAATGGATAAACACCATTATTACTTTTATCATCTTTATGATTCTTTACTTCTAAAGTATAATTTTTGACAATATAATCTCCAGACTCATCATAAGTCCTACGAGCAAGAATTTCTTCTATATCTGACCAAGATTGCTTCTCAACCTTTCTTTCAATTTTTCCATCTCTAATACGAAGCAACTCAATAAAATTATTTTCTACTGCTTCACCAACATTCCTTGATGCTAATGTTAGTGTAATCTTTAATCTATGAGCACCAGGGGCAGCATAGTTACTGAATCCAGATGCATTATCATTTAGTGAATTATCCTCATCAGGAGTTATTAAATCTTCCTGAACAAGAAAACCAACTCTAGCAGTTGGTGTGGATGAATACTTATCGACAACAAGTGTCTGAGCTGCATTTCTTACAAAATGCCCATTGATATAATATATACCTTCCTGAACAAATACTGCTGAACCATACCCAGTTGCATTACTTTGCTCTAAACCGATGTCTGCACCAGCACCATATGCCTTATATACTGTTGGTCTTGTAGACCCTGTAATACCAATAACGGCTGTAGGGGATCCTACAATATCTGTAGAAACTATTTCACCTTCTTGGAACCTTCTATTTGTAGTTGAAGTACCACTACTTTCATACCTAACAAAAAATGTTACTGCATCTGCAGAAGTTTCATCAGTTACATTGAGAACTTTGGCAATAACCCCCGTTGTTTGACCAGTTAGAGTTGCTCCAAGAAACTGAGAAAGTGTAAATCCCTGAGAATAACTAGAGATCTTTATATAACTATATTGATTATTGAATGAAATTTCACCAGGAACCACCATCGATCCCTCTTTCATAAGATACTTACCTACACTTTCAACCTGATTTTGTAAAACAGATTGTAATGTAGTCAGTTCTCGTGATTGAATCGAATATCCAGGTCTAAAAAGAACTCTGTAAAAATCCTTAGATGACTGAAAATCGTCATAATAAGGAGTTACATTTAAATTGGTACTCTGTGGCATCTTCTATTATCCTGATAACGGGGGTATATTAATCAATCAGAACTCAATTACGAGTTTTACATCTTCAATCTGGTCAGCAGCTCTGGTTATAACTCTTCTATTTTCAACATAGATCACATCTCCAGTATACTTACCATACTCAGGCTCACAAAGACCATTTGAAAATGTTCCTTGTTGTTGAATAGTACCTTGACTATTTCTACTAATACCTCTATCAGCATTAGAAGTAGTACCAACAATGTTGTTTACACTACCACCACCAGAAGCTGCAGTATAGAATGGATATGTAGAACCATCAGCATCCCTTAGTTCTGGATCATTTGGTGACTGAGTATACCTTAAAATTGCAAGGTTTCCTGAAGTATTATACTCATAGTAATCAACAACACGTCCTTTCGCAATTGCTGTTAGACTTTGAGTACCCCTCGTTACAGAATAGGATTGAGTAATAACCTCATCCTTAGCATAAATTCCACTTCCAGCTGAAGTGTCAATAATTGCAGCAAATGTTCCACTAGCAGTATCAGAGGATAAATCAGCTCCTGCTCCATTTTGAGGATCCTTTATAACTCCAATTCTTCTGAAGTCTTGATCAACATAGAAGTCAGTTGTCTTATCAGCAGCAGTTGACCTATTACCATAGATCAATCTGGTGTTAAGCATGACTCTCTTTGCACCAAGTTCTTTCTCTACATCCTTACCATGTCCATTTTGAGGTGGAATGACAATTTCAATAGAAGGTGCTGTGTAACCAGAAGCAGGAAGAGTAGCAGAAGGAGTACCAGCTCTCAAGTTAGTAACATTAGCGTAATATGTAGCACCTGCACTGAGATCAACAGTTGCGTATGTATAATTACGTCCTCTAGTGGTAATTTCAGCACCACTTACTGTACCACTAGCACTAGTGGTTAGTTTTAGAACTGCAAATCCGTTAGTAGCATCATCTCCATCACCCTTGACTCTGAAATAAAGATCCTGAGAAACAGGAAGACCTGATCCAGCAGTCTTTAGAAGAGCTACATCAAGTGCTCCTTTTACAACTGTAGAAGCATAACTAGTAGCTTTTACAGGAATAAAGTCTGTAGAAGTGAAATACAAAACATCATTAGTCTCTAACTTGTAAAGATATTGATAAATGTATCCATCAGTAGAAGTAAAATCAACAATATTGTCTGAGTTTGCAGCCGCTGCAGTAGGAGCAGTAGTTCCTGTACTTCCTCCTGTTGGGTTTGTTGGTGATACACCATTATTCAAAACCTTGAATACCTCATAGGTAGTAGGGTTCATTACATAAAACTGTGAATCTAGTAGTTGTGAAGTACCCTGAGCAGTCTGATTTGACTGATTGTAATCTGGACGGAACATCGTATACTTAGTTCCTTGAACCCAGTTGTAACGTCTGACAACCTTTCTTACATTTGAATACCCGATTTTCTTCAGAGAAAGGATATCATCGTGAATCTCATTATAAAAATCTCCATTATCATAAGGAACAGGAACATTTCCCTCACTCAGAGTGGGAGATGCGGTAGTTCCATAGTTGCTGTTCGCTGCATATTGGTCATACCACGAAGTATGCCTTCCAATAAAGAAATAAATGTTATTGGAATTGCTATTCGTGGCAGAAGCGTCAAATGCTTTAAGGAACTTATCTGCATTATGGATTCTAAACTGCTCAGTAATTAGGCTACTAGACATCGCTAAAAA
>MDSY01000449.1_pt1 | contig 10775 bp, 8 predicted proteins | sample 811131 | NCBI WGS metagenome assembly MDSY01 (sample SAMN05326643, study PRJNA326480) | marine metagenome | isolation source: seawater | place: Atlantic Ocean: South West | collected 2010
ATTTCGACGTCATCCCGAAGGCTGTGGACGAGTACCTGACCTTCCTGGAGAAGTATCCGCACGAGGAGCCCGCCCGGCAGATCGAGAACCCGGTCTGGCACATCCACAATGGCAATCCGCCGGAAGTGGACATGCCGGTCAGCTTCGCGCTGCTGCTGAACCTCGTGGCCGTGGCGAACCCGGAAGACAAGTCACAGCTCTGGGGCTTCATCACCCGCTATGCGCAGGATGCGTCCCCGGAGACCCATCCGCTGCTGGACGAACTCGCCGGGTATGCGATGCGCTACTACACGGACTTCATCCTGCCGGAGAAGACCTATCGCGCCCCGACCGAGCAGGAACGCACGGCGATGGCGGACCTGTCGGCCCACCTCAAGGCCTTTGCGGATGAGCCCACTTCGGAAAACCTGCAGACGCTGACCTTCACGATCGGCAAGGACCACCATTTCGAGAATTTGCGGGAATGGTTCAAGGCGCTCTACGAAGTGCTGCTCGGGCAGGCGCAAGGGCCGCGCTTCGGCAGCTTCGCGGCGCTTTATGGCAAGGACAACACGGCCCGCCTGATCGACGAGTCGCTGGCGCGCGGCTGAGGATTGCTGCGCCGTAAGATGCTCTCAACATTTGCCTGATCTAGTCTCCCCTCAACAGGGGAGACGAGACATGCGCATTATCCGGGCCGTCCTGCTGGCGGCCGTCTTCACCGTCGCGCCGGGCTGTGTTGCCTCGAAAGTCGTGACTGCGCCAATCGGCTTTGCCGTCGATGCCGTGGGCGTGGCGGGAAAAGGCGTCGTCTGGGTTGGCGGTTCGGCCGTGCGGGTGACCGGCGATGTGCTGGACGGGCCGGACGAGTATGTCCGTCTCGACGTGACCTACAGGAACGGCAAGCACGTCCGCAAAACGATCAAGAAGAAGAACCTTGAGCGTCAGCTGAAGAAGCTGGGCAAGAAGGGCAAGATCTTCGACGTCGAGGTGTCGCCGGCAGACTGATCCTATTCCTCAGCCGGCGGCGGCGCCTCCACCCGGCCCATGAACATCACGGTTCCGGTCGGCTTGTGACGCAGCGCGATCAGGAAGGGGTGGTCGGCGCGGAACTCGACCGGCTCTTCATCCGGAATGAAGATCGCGGTCCGCTCCATCATGATCGCGGTGGCCGCAGCGGCTTCGGTGCCTTTCTCGTCGATGTCGAGGAAGGTCTTCTGCAGCACTTTGCTGATCACGAGGTCACCGGGGCCGGCGCCTTCGATCAGGCCGGAGAAATCCGCTGCGCTCGTGAAGGCATCGCCCAGGCCGAGCGCGATCAGCGGATCGTTCAATTCGTAACTGGCTTCGATGCGCACCTTCGGCAAGACGACATGCACGCGGCGCTCAGAGGCGCTGTCCATGTCGGTGAGGAGCGTCGTGAAGCTCTCCGCAGTCATGGCGGCGGCGACATCCGCCAGGCCATCCTGCGCGTCCGGGAGGATCACGGTGAGGGCGTAGTCATCCCCGGCATAGTCGAGGTCCAGCGCGGCATAGCCATCGCGGGACAGGTAGCGGGCCTTCTTCAGCGTCTGGCTCATCAGCTTCGCCGTGATCTCGCCGGACGGCGCGAAGAACGTGCCGTCCTGCGTGGCCTCAGCCTTGAACGGGCTTTGCCAGTCGGCCTTGAACCAGACGGCATTGGTCAGGATCAGTTCGGTCAGGCCGGGGCGGATGGCGCCCGGCGGGATCAGGTCGTGGATCTTGTCATTGGTGTGGTCTTCGACCCAGCTGTTGATGAGCTTTGCGGCAGCGGCCGGTTGGGTGAAGTCCACCAGCGCGACCTTGGCTTTCATGATGCCTTCAACGGCGTCGCGGTAGGGGGCCTGAAAGGTCGACCCTTCGCGCAGCCAGGCGGCATTTGCGACGGTCAGTTTGGTCGTCTCCGTGTCCGCCGTGACCGCAGTGTTCAGCGTGTGCTGTGTCACGGCAAAACCGTCCGCCGGAACGCCATCAAAGCCGAACACACCGGCCATCTGCGTTGCGGTGTCCCCCGCCGCGCCGGGATAGAGCAGGGCGAACGCCTCGCTGATCGACGCAGGCGAGACAAAGATATTGCCGGGCTTGCTTTCAAGCGTCTCGTAGAGCGACCAGGCGAAAAGATTGTTGCCCTGAGAGAGCGGCGCGGTGGCTTCCAGCGTAGGGGTGGCGACGGGCATGGGCGACGGCTCCTCAACGGGCGTGGTGCCGGCATCCGGCGCAGCAGGGGCTTCCGGCTCCGGCGCGGCAGCGGGCTGCTGGCAGGCGCCAAGGATGGCAAAGGCGGTGAGCGCGGGAACAATCGAACGGCGCATGAGAATCCTCCATAGGGTCTTTTGCGGACCCTATCACCCTTGCAGGGAATCCATGACTATTCTGCGGCGATCAGCGTGGTTTTTGTTGTGGGCAGCTTGCCTTCCGGCCAGCCTTTCCAGAGCTCCGCTTCCTTCACCTTTGCGGCTTGCAGCGCGTCGTCCTTCACATGGCCGAAGCCGCGGATGTCGTCCGGCACGCGGGCGATGGCAATGGCCAGTTCGAGGTTCTTCTCCGTCAGCTCAGACGTGATGCGCTCCAGCCCGGCAAGATAATCGTCGCGCAGCTTGCGCTCGTGCTGGCGCTCCTCGGTGTAGCCAAACAGATCGAGCTTCGTTCCGCGCAAGCCCTTGAACTTTGCAAGCAGTTTGAAGCCCAGCAGCATCCATGGGCCGAAATGCTTCTTCTCCAGGTGGCCGTCGGCATCTTTCTTCGCGATCATCGGCGCGGCGAGCCAGAAGCGCAGCTTGCCGCCCTTGAACTGGCTGGCGAGCTGTTTGGCGAATTTCCCGTCCGTGTAGAGACGGGCGACCTCATACTCGTCCTTGTAAGCCATCACCTTGTAGGCATAGAACGCCGCCGCCCGGGTCAGCTTCCCGTCCGTGCTGATGGGCTTCTCCGCGGCGCGGACCTTTGCGACGATGTCGCGGTAGCGGTCTGCATAGGCGGCGTTCTGGTAGCCGGTCAGGCGCGCAGCGCGGTCTTCGATCAGTTCTTCAAGCGTCTGCTCCGGCACATCGCCGCGCGGGTCTTGCTGGCGGATCAGGCGGTCAGGGTCTGCTGCGGCGATCCGGCCGATATTGAAGGCGGCCATGTTGTCGTCCACCTTGGTGCCATTCAGGCGGATGGCGCGGTAGAGCGCGCGGAGGGAAACCGGCAGGCGGCCTCTCTGCCAGGCAAAGCCTGCCATGATCATGTTTGTGTAGATCGCGTCGTGCAGATACCCCATGGCAAGGGCCTCGGCATCGAACGTGTCGAATTCCGTTGCCTGACGCTTCACGCGGGCGGAGAGGAGATCGCTCTCGAACCGCTTGGACCGGTTGCGGATAAACTCGCTGGTCGGCGTGACGTCGCTGTTGGCATAGGCCGCGGTGCGGTCTGCATCCATCAGGTTCAGCGCATCGCCGCCAGCAGCGACGACCAGGTCGCAGGCAATCACGACATCGGCGCTGGCAGGCGGCACGCGGCCGGTGGAGATCTGGTCGGGTTCACGCGCAAAACGAATGTGCGACAGGACCGGGCCGCCCTTCTGGGCAAGGCCGGTCATGTCCAGGCTGGAGGCGGCGTGACCGTCCACATGCGCGGCCATGGCGAGGACCGCCGCGACCGTCGTGACACCTGTCCCGCCGACGCCGGTGAACAGCACGTTGTAAGGCTGGGCGAGGCTCGGCGTTTCAGGCAGCGGCAGGCCGTCGGCGCTGAAGGCCGGGCGTTCCTGATCTTCCCAGGCCGCTTCGCCATCGGTGATGGTCACAAAGCTGGGGCAGAAGCCCTTCAGGCAGGAAAGGTCGGTGTTGCAGGTGGACTGATTGATCCGGCGCTTGCGGCCAAGATCGGTCTCGACAGGTTCCACCGACAGGCAATTCGATTTCACCGAACAGTCGCCGCAGCCTTCGCAGACTTCGGTGTTGATGATGACGCGCGTCCGGTCCGGTGCGCGCAGGCCGCGCTTGGAGCGGCGGCGTTTCTCGGTGGCGCAGATCTGGTCATAGATGATGACGGACACGCCGGGCGTGTCGCGAAGCGCCAGCTGGACGTCTTCCATATCGTCGCGGTCATAGATCTTCACGCCGCCGGGCAGGCCTTTGACGTTTGCGTAGCGGGTCGTGTCTTCGGTGACGATCACAATGGTGCGCACGCCCTCCGCGCGCACCTGCTGAGCGATCTGAGCGGGTGTCTGGCCGGACTCCACATGCTGGCCGCCGGTCATGGCGACGGCGTCATTGTAGAGGATCTTGTAGGTCATGGTCGCGCCGGACGTGACGGCGGCGCGGATGGCAAGGCTGCCCGAGTGGGAATAGGTGCCGTCGCCCAGATTGACGAAGACGTGCGGCTCGTCAGTCGCCCAGTGCTGGCCGATCCACGGGATCCCTTCGCCGCCCATCTGGCTGGTCATGTCGGTGTGACGGTCCGGCATGAAGTTCGCCATATAGTGACAACCGATACCGGCCAGCGCGCGGGAGCCTTCCGGCACAACCGTCGACGTGTTGTGCGGACAGCCCGAGCAGAAATGCGGTGTGCGGACGGTCGGCGTTGCGTTGGACCGTGCCGCTTCACCGGCGCGCCCGACGCGGTCGAAATATGCCGTGGCGCGCGACGTGTCCCAGCCTTCCGGGATTGTCTGCATCAAGGCAGCCGCCATTTCCGGAATCGTGATGGAGGCGATGTCCGACAGAAGGCGTTTGCCATCCCGGTCGAACTTGCCTTCGATATAGGGGCGCTGGCTGTCCGGCAGGCGATAGAGAACGGAGCGGAGCTGCTCCTCGATCAGCGGGCGCTTGTGCTCGATGACCAGCACGCGTTCCAGCCCTGTACAGAAGTCGCGGATGGCCTGCGGTTCCAGTGGCCAGGGCATCGCAACCTTGAAGATGGCGAGCCCGAGCCGGCCGGCTTCCTGCGGATCGATGCCGAGCGCGGCGAGCGCCTCGGACACGTCGCGGGCGGCCTGGCCGGTCACGACGATGCCGATGCGCGGCTTGGGCGAGGGCAGGATCACATGGTCCAGCTGGTTGGCGCGGACATAGGCTTGCGCGGCAGGCAGTTTCACCTGGCGCAGGCGCTGTTCTTTCAGCAATGGCGCATCGCCCCGGCGCATGTGCACGCCCTCTTCGGGCAGGGCGAAATCCGGCTGGACGATGTTGAAGCGATCGAGGCCGACATTGACCACGGAGCCGGAATCCATCGTATCGGCCAGCGCGACCATGCCGGTCCAGGCGCCAGAGAAACGGCTCATCTCCCAGGCATGGATGCCGTAGTCGAGCACGTCCTGGATAGATGCCGGGTTCAGGACCGGGATCTCGGCGTCCATCATCGCGAATTCGGATTGGGAGGGGAGGGTGGAGGATTTGCAATTGTGGTCGTCACCGACAATGGCGAGCACGCCGCCAAGGGCGGACGAGCCAGCGGCATTGGCATGCTTGAACACATCGCCTGTGCGGTCGACGCCCGGTGCCTTGCCATACCAGATACCGAACAGGCCATCATATTTCGCGCCCGGGAACAGGCCGAGCTGCTGGCTGCCCCAGACGGCGGTGGCGCCGAGGTCTTCGTTGAGGCCTTCCCAGAATTTGATGTCGTGCGCGTCCAGCCATTTCTGCGCGGCACGCAGCTGCTGGTCGTAGCCGCCAAGGGGCGACCCACGATATCCGGAGATAAATCCGGCCGTGTTCACGTTATTGCGCAGATCAAGGCGTTTTCGATCAAGAGGCAGGCGGACCAGTGCCTGAATACCGGTCATATACGCCTTGCCCTCGACAAGATCGTATTTGTCGTTCAGCGTAACTTCACGATGATGCATGGGTAATCTGTCCGCTCCAAGGAACAGGAAGATTATTCGACAAATTTCACGAAAAAGCTTGCCTTTCTTGCGCCAATTTTGCTATATTGGGGCAAAACATGCCCCTATTTGCAAGGAATTTAGTAATTTGGCCCAAGAAATAGACTCAGTTGATGCCAAGATTCTTGACATCATACAGCGGGACGCCGGGCTCTCCGTTGCGGAAATCGCGGATCGCGTGGGACTTTCTTCCTCTCCGTGCTGGCGTCGGATCAAACGCATGGAAGAAGCCGGGTTCATCCGGGGGCGGGTGACGATTCTCGACAATTTTGCACTCGGACTGAATTTCGAAGTGATCGCCAGCGTGAAGCTCGCCCTGCCGAACCGCGAGAATTTGCAGGCGTTCGAGGATATGGTTCTGGCCTGGCCTGAAGTGACGGAAGTCATGACGGTGACCGGGCAGGTGGACTACATGATCCACGTCGTCACCACCGACATGCATGCCTATGACAATTTCCTGCGTGACAAGCTGCTCGGCTCCGCGCTCGTTTCCGATGTGCAGTCCCGTATCGTGATCCGCGTGGCAAAACGCACGACCGCTCTGCCGCTCGACCTGGTCGAGAATGTGAAATAGGGCACTGTCCCGGTTGGGGCTGTGCTCAGCTCCTGTAAGGGCGGACATAGCGACCTTCGAAAAAGCGCTTCGCCCAGTGGAACAGGCGCGTCGATGGCAGGGTGAAGCTGCGCCTTTCATTGCGGAAGACCAGCATACCCTTGTCGAGTGAATCGATAATGCAGACGAGTTCCGGGCGGAACTGTTCCAAGGCCGGGCGGCCGGCGAGTTCAGCCAGCAGATTGTTTGCGGCGGCTTCCGCCTGCAGGTCCGCAATGTGGGCCTGCTTCGGCAGCCAGTCCGGCCCCGGATAACTTCCGGCATCTCCGGCGACATAGACGCGTTCGCTGTCAGCCACCTTGCCGCCGCCGTCTGCCTGGAAGAAGCCGCCGGGCGACAGCGGTAGGCCGCTTGTGCTGGCCCAGTCCGGTCCGGTCAGGCCCGGCATGAACAGGATCAGGTCTGCCGGAATGGTCCCGCCTTCGGTTTCGACGCTGGTTTCGGTAAAGGCTTTCATCTTGTGCCCGAGATGCGGGGCAATGTTCCGCCGCTTCATCTCCGCCAGCAAGCTGTCCACGGCCTGTTCGCCAAGGCGTGCGCCGGGGCGGGGGGAAGGGCAAAAGAAGGCCACGTCCACCTGATCTCGCCGGCCCTGCTGGCGCAGCCAGGTGTCGATGCCGAACAGCATTTCGAACATGGGCCCGCCGCGCATGGCGCCGGGTTCCTGTGGGTTGGATGCAAAGCCCAGCGCAATCCGGCCCGTTTTCAGGGCGTGCAGGCGGTCGCGAATGGTCTTGGCCGCGTCGACACCATCGCAGATGGTCAGGGCATGTTCGATACCCGGCAGTTTTTTCAGGAAGCGTCCACCGGTCGCAATGATCAGGCCATCATTGGGGATCTCGCCCGTGTCGGTCAGAACGGTGCGCCCGCCATCGGCGAGCCCGGTCACGCGGCCGGCATGATAGGTGATGTCATGGCGCTGGAAGAACCTGTTCAGCGGATGGATCAGGGCGTCCGGCTCGCGCAGCCCGGTTGGCACCCAGATCAGGCTGGGCAGGTAATGGAATTCCGGGCGGGGCGCGACGAGTGTTATGCGGACAGTCCGGTCCGCCTTGCGCAGCGTGCGTGCGGCGGTCAGGGCGGCAAAGCCTGCGCCGAGAATGACGATGTGACGGGATAGGGCCGACATGGGGCAACCTCCACAGATGCGAGAAGTGTAACAAAGTTACGTTACAGTTGGCTCGCAAAGCGCCCGTTAACAGTGAGGCAATTGGTCCCTGATCGAAAGCGGGCTCAGGAAAGGTCCAGGTGGAGGAACTGATTGAATGGGCTGCCGACATAGTCGGCAAAGGCGTCTCCGCTTTTGAATCCATGCTTGCGGTAGAGGGCGAGGGCCGGATCGAAGGCTTCGCCTGAGCCGGTTTCCAGGCTGACCCGCCGGTAGCCGCGCTGGCGTGCGAGGTCCAGAAGCGCCTCCAGCATGGCAGTCGCCGCGCCGCGGCGCAGGCTGTCTTTCCGTGTACGCATTGATTTCAGCTCGCCATGGTCGGCGGCCAGCTCTTTCATCGCACCAATGGCCAGCAGGGTGTCACCGTCCCAGACCGACAGGAAGGTCACATCCGGACGCTGCAGGCCGCTGAGATCCAGCGCGAAGCTGTGTCCGGGCGGCGATGTCTCGGCCATGCCCTGCAGGTGCTGGCGCAAGAGTTCCCGGACTTGCGGGTCGTCGAAATCACCGGGCTGGATAATCATTGAGGCTCCGAAAACAAACGAGCCCGGAAACGTTCCCGGGCTCGCAAAACTAGATCATGTGTCGCCGTGAGGCGAGGGGCATCAGGCGCGCTCGAGGCACATGGCGATGCCTTCACCGCCACCGATGCAGAGCGACGCCACGCCTTTCTTGGCGCCGCGGTCTTCCATGGCGGCCAGCAGCGTGACGATCACGCGGGCACCGGAGGCGCCGATCGGGTGACCCATGGCGCAGGCGCCGCCATTCACGTTCAGCTTGTCATGGCTGATGCCGAGTTCCTTCATGGCGATCATCGGAACGACCGCGAAGGCTTCGTTGACTTCCCAGAGTTCGACTTCGTCGACACCCCAGCCAGCTTTGGCGAGGGCCTTCTGCATGGCGGGCACCGGTGCCGTGGTGAAGTATTCCGGCTCATGGGCGTGGCTGGAAGACGACACGATCGTGGCGATCGGTTTCAGGCCGCGCTTTTCGGCTTCCGACTTCTTCATCAGGACGAGAGCAGCCGCGCCATCGGAAATGGCCGATGCGTTGGCGGCGGTGACCGTGCCGTCCTTGGAGAAGGCGGGGCGCAGTTGCGGAATCTTGTCCGGCTTGGCTTCGCGCGGCAGCTGGTCAATATCGACCACGGTCTCGCCCTTGCGGGACTTGATGGTGACCGGAGCGATCTCGCGCTTGAACTTGCCGCTCGTGGTGGCGTCCTGCGCACGCTTCAGCGTTTCGATCGCATAGGCGTCCTGCTGCTCGCGGGTAAACTGGTATTCACCGGCGATCTTGTCAGCGAAGAGACCCATCGGGCCTTTGGAATAGGCATCGGACAGGCCATCGAGGGCCATATGGTCTTCTGCCGCCATGGTGCCGTACTTGTGGCCCTTGCGGGCGTTGATCAGGTGCGGGGCGTTGGTCATGGATTCCATGCCGCCGGCGATGACGATTTCGGCGTCGCCGGAGAGGATGGCGTTGCGGCCCATGATGGTGGCCTGCATGCCGGAGCCGCACATCTTGTTGATGGTGACGGCTTCTAGGCCCTTGTCCTGACCGGCATTGAATCCAGCCTGGCGGGCAGGGGCCTGGCCCTGGCCGGCGGGCAGGCAGTTGCCCATGATGATCTCGTTGGCTTCGCCTGGCGCGAGGCCGGCTTCCTTGACGGCGGCGGCGACTGCAATGCCCCCCAGTTCATTGGCGCTGAGACCGGCGAGGTCTCCCAAAAGCCCACCCATCGGGGTGCGGGCCATGCCAACGATTACGACCGGATCCTGGTCAGCCATGTGCGTCTCCTTGCTGCATCTGCGTGCTGTCTACTTCGGAAGGCACAAAGCGCCTGACAAGGGGGGACGTCAAGCCCAACAAAAGGTCAGAAGAGGTGCGGCAAACTGCGGCCAGGCCAAGGGAGTGCCGAAAAGCAACTCTGGAGGCTGGAAAAATCGCCAATTCAGCGGGTCAGGTGAGAGCGCCGGGATTCGCCGGAGTCCGGGATCAGACTTCCAGGGCAAGTCCGGCTTCAGACCCGTGTTGCCAGACGACCCGGGCAGGCCCTTCAAGGCCAACCGCGCGGGCATAGAGGTAAACCATTGGCGGCAGGTTCTCATTGGTGGGGAAGCGCAACCGGGCGCCATTGGCTGAATAATCCAGCACGATGCCTTTGCGGCGGTAGCCGGAATCATAGGCGACCGCGGCCTCACGGTACACTTTGGCCCGTTCAGCGCGGGGCAAGTTCTGATGCGTCGCGCGGGAGGCAATAGGTGTGGCGGATTGCTGGAGCGTGCGTTGGATCCGTCCCAGATCGGGACTGTCGGGCTTTTTTGTCCCAAAGAGGCGCGGTTTCATGGCCATGGCGTAGTTTGTGCGCTCCAATCGCTAACGAACTCCACCCAAGTCGCAAAAGATGGACCCAAACCCTTAATATCCAGTTGAGTAAATAAGCAAGAGGCGGCGCTAACTGTAGCGCCGCCTCCAGATTACGCGGATTTCAATGCTGGGTTACCAGATGTGGATACGTTCTTCCGGCGGCAGGTAAAGCGCATCTCCGGGCTGGATATCAAACGCCTCGTACCATTTATCCAGATTGCGGACGACGCCATTGACCCGGTAAACGGGCGGCGAGTGTGGGTCTGACAGCATCTGCTGCCGGATCGCCTCATCCCGGTATTTCGCTCTCCAGACCTGAGCCCAGGCCATGAAGAAGCGCTGGTCGCCGGTGAGGCCGTCAATGACCGGGGCCTCCTTGCCGTCCAGAGACATCTGGTAGGCCCGGTAGGCGAGGGACAGGCCGCCCAGGTCGCCAATGTTCTCGCCAAGTGTCAGGCGGCCGTTCACACAGGTTTCCCCATCGTCCAGCGGGCAGTAGGCCGAATACTGTTTGGCCAGCGCATCGCCCAGCTGGCGGAAGGCCGCGAGGTCTTCTTCCGTCCACCAGTTCGTCAGCACGCCTTCGCCATCATATTTCGCGCCCTGGTCGTCGAACCCATGCCCCATCTCGTGCCCGATGACGCCGCCGATGGCGCCATAGTTCACAGCCGGGTCAGCCGAGATATTGAAGAAGGGCGGCTGCAGGATGGCGGCCGGGAAAACGATCTCGTTGAAGGACGGGTTGTAGTAGGCATTGATCG
>MDSY01047355.1_pt1 | contig 10775 bp, 7 predicted proteins | sample 811131 | NCBI WGS metagenome assembly MDSY01 (sample SAMN05326643, study PRJNA326480) | marine metagenome | isolation source: seawater | place: Atlantic Ocean: South West | collected 2010
ATCGACATGAGCATCGCCATCGTCGCCGGATCCGCTGTGGGCGGCGGCGGCGGCGCCGCCGCGCCCATGCCAAGCATAGCCGCGAAGGGGTTATACGGCGGGGCCGGCGCAGGAGCTGGCGCTGGAGGCATCATCCACGGCATGTGAAACGACGGAGCTGCATTCGATGTTTTCGCTTTCGAGGATGCCGACTGTGAGCCGTCGGGAAGACCTGGCGCGAGAAGTCGAGCCTGAACAAACGCGACGCGCGACGCGAACGTTTCCCAAGGCTCGGCGCCCAACACGGCGGGCGCGCCGTTCGCGTCGACATACGCAATTTGAAGCGCGCTCGGGTCGTACCTCCCGCCCGCGGGGCGAGATGCGCCGACGACATCAGAGAGAGCGACGTGTAGCGCGTCGAACGAGTCCAACGTAGATAGATCAATCTTTCGTCGAGCGGATGTGCCTCGTCCCGAACCCGCGGGCGCGGGGACGAGCTCGACGTCGCACTCCACGAACCTCGCGGCGCCGGCTGTTTTGGGAACCGGAGGGACGGCTGCGGCGTCGGGCGGCGAGGCTGGTGCGATGCCAGCGAGCGAGTCGATGGAAATAGATGCTTTCAAAGCCGTTGGTCGATGCATTGCACCTGCTTGGCTGGGACCGGGAAATCCGGAAAACGCCGTGGCGCCGGGAAATCCGCCAAACGCGCCAAACGCGCTCGCCACGCCTTGACTCATCGCCCTCAACACCGCTTCTTTGTGTCTCAACTCATCCAGCGCGGTCGCTGCGACGTTCAGGAGGGGTGCGGCGAGGAGTGGATTCGAGGCTCCTGCGAATGGAGCGAGGTGCGACGGAAATCCGACGGGCATTTGTCCGTGTGCGTTGCCCACGTCCTCGGCGAGCCATCGCGGTTGCTTGGCGCCCGGCGCGCCCTCCGTGTCCCTTTCGCCGCCGCGTTGCTTGCTTCGCCCGCCCGCGGACCACCGCATGTGTTTCTGGCAGTGCTTGTGCCCCGGCATGGCCATCTCGGAACACCGCCAGTTTTTTCCGTCGTTTCGCGAACAGCGCATGCGTCCTTCGAGAATCTCCACCGGCGGCGCGCCGTTTCGCCGGGTCGTCCCCGGGCTGGTTTTCTCTTTTTTCCCCGCAGGCGGTCGTTTCGGAATCGCCGCCCTCGCAGTTTTGGTCGCCTCCGCGGTGTCCTCGGTTTTGTCCGCGCCATTGTGCAGCGCGTCAATCGCAACTTCCGTCGTTTTTGCGCTCCCATCGCTGTCCATACGCGCGCGCTTCGTCACCGGCTTGCCGTCGTCCGCGCGTTCGTTTTCGCCGCTCGTCGTCTGCCCGTGCTCGCCGCTCGAACTTTGTCCGTGCCTCTCCAGCGGTCCGCCGGGAGACGTCTTCCACTTCTCGTCCGAGACCTTCTCAGTCCCGACATTATGTTGGGGGTCTATCGTCGTTGTCATTGTGTCTAAGGGGCGGGTCAACTCGCTCGGTCTCCCGGCGGTCTATGAACGGGGACGGATGGGACGCGAAGGTCAGTAAAGCATAATGGAGAAAAACCGAAAAAACGCTTAGCGCGTGGATAAAAACCGGGACGAATAATATCGCAAGATGTGCGTCAGCATGTCCACGTTAGTCGTGCAGACGTGTCCTCGGGACAAACGCCTTGGTGTGTACGTGGAACGCGCTCGCGTCGCGTGAAAGCGCGAGATTACACACACGAACGACCGTCACAGGGCGAGCCATTCGAGACTAGATGTCATGCGGACCGGCTGACGCGTTGTCCGACCACGTGACCACTCGGGAAAAACGCGCTGTCACGCGTCCATTCCAAAAGCCGTAAATTTCTCTTCAAACGACTTCTCGGGACCGCGTTCGTAGACCTTAACCGCGACACCACACGCGCGGTACTCGGTAAAGGAATACACTAAACACACGTAGCTACACCTCGACTCAATACCAAACGCGAACGTCCAAAGGTACCGCAGCTCGGGACGCTGTAAGCCCATGCTCAACGCAGAAAAAAGCAGACTCGTTGACGTACCGCTCGCTCTCCGCGTGATGTTTGGCAAAAGCGTACGTTCTTCGAGGACGTCAGTACGCGAGTTACGACGGCCCCCGTGACGGAGCCGCCGCGCTTGACTCGCGTTAGATATCTTCTCGGTAGCACGTCGCGGGAAACTCGCGTGCGCTGTGAAGTGCGTGCGGGAGGCGCAGGAAGCCGGCCAAGACGTTGGAGGGGGAAACTTTCTCAGACACGTGGCAAACTGGCCACACAAGCGCTGACGCGACTAACGAGAGCGCGCGAAAATTTGGATTTTTGATAGACCGTCGTTCTTGGGTTTACAACGCGTTTTTGGCTGTGACACACTGAGATCGGCGCCAAAATCGCAGATCTTTCAAGCGTGCAGAATCGCCAGAATTTTCTTCTGCAGTGCAGGAGAGTCTTGCGTTGTGTGTCGCTCTCCTCCCTCTCTGGCCAAACAACCCCTCACATCTCTCACGCCACGCGCTCCCCAACCTTCGAGAAGTCCACCTTGAAGTCGTCCGCCAGGACTTCGAATTTGATTCCCGTGGCGCTGACGGCGTCGATGAGCTGTTGCCCGCCCGCGACGGCAGGGGTGAGGACGCCGCCCACAAAGGGCAACGAGTCGCGCTTCGTGCTGAGCAAAAGTGCGGTTTCCACGGAGAGGCGCGCGGTTTCGTCGTACCCGTCGCCCGCTGAGATACGCGCGCGCAGGTTCGAGCCGTCCTCCGCGGTTGCGTTGACGTAGTAGTCCGCGAACAGCTTACCCCTGGTCTCGTCGTCCAGCCCCTGGCCCAGCTCGTAAAGCTTCCCCTCCGCTTTCAGCTTCTCTTCCTCCTTTTTTGACGACGTGTTCGCGGCTTGCGCCGCCTTCGCGGACGCTTCATCGGGGAACAAAAGGTGCTCGGAGTAGTTGAACTTCAAGCCGTACGGGTCTTCGCCCATGTCCATGAGGAGCCAGTTGGAACGACGGATCAAACGCGTGTCGTAAAACGCGTAGGTGAACGGGCCGGACCAGCCGTCGAAATCAGCGTGGTGTTCGATTTTGTTGAGCGTCTTGTCGGAATCCTCCACGCGCTTCCCGTCGCCCACCACGCCGCCCAGCGCGAACGGGTCGCCCATGATTTTAGCAACCTTGGACATGGCTTTGGTCATCGCCGCTCTTGTGGCTAGGGTGCCGCCTGATGGGACGCCGCCGTTGCCGTGCATGAACATGTGCATCTTTGTGATATCGGCGTCGGATTTCTTCCTCAACTCAGTTGCGGAGTAAAACGCCGCTAAGTCGGGAAGCCCACCCGCGCCGGCCGCGTTTGGGCAGATTATCACACCCTGCTTCTTGGCGTAGTCGTGCTGTTGAATCAGCTTGTGCGTGAACGGGACTTCGCCGTTGACGTCGACGTAGTCGCAGTCGAAATCGATGCACGCCTGTACCAGCAAATGCGCGTTGGTGTTCATGAACGGCCCGGCGACGTTCAGGACGCACCTGGCTTTGAGACACAAAACGCGAATCGCGCGCGCGTCCGCGATGTCGGCTTGGATGATTTCAGGCCTGTACGTCGTGTCGGGGAACTTCTCCGCGATTTCGTTTACCCGCGCGTGGAGCTTTGAGGGTGTTCGTCCGGCCAAAGCGAAGGTGATGTCAGTCCCCAAGCCCTTGACGTGCTCGTAGATGTACTCCAACACGAGCTTGCCTGTGTACCCGCTCGCGCCGTACACAACGAAGGCGTGCGGGCGGTCTTCTCGGGCCACGGTTTTGCCAAACTTTTCGTGGAAAAACTCACGCAGCTCGTGCTCCTTTAACGAGTCCCAGTACTTGTCGAACAGCTGGGGCTTGCCCTCGAAGAAGTGTTCCGTGATGCCCTTCTCCACGTTCTCTTTGGAAAGAAGCGTTTCAACGAAGTCGTGCGGGCGCTGCGCGGCGTCCGCCGAGGCGTGCGCGACTTTCAGAGTCATCGGATTAAACGAGGCTGAGTTGAGATCTGCCGAGATTGACGAACATGAGGTGACGAGTGTTGAGGAACTCGCTGTAGGGTGACGAGACGCGGGCGGACGGAGGGAAGCGGCGCAGAACGCGGATCACACTTACGCAACACGCGTGCGGTTCGGACGCGCGCGTGGAAGTGACGGGCGCCGCCAGGTTTTCGAGCTTCCTCGGGCGTGCCGATGGAAAAAACGCCTCCACGAACTTTCGGTCTCCCGAGGAGGATTTCTCTCCTCGCCTGACCGATCGATTTCTAGTCGATCTTCGCACACGCGGGCGGCCAAAAATGGAGTTTACCGATTGCCAAACTGGTGGTAAACGGCAAACAACGACGGAGGGACGCGGTCTGCGCCACAACGAGCGGGGCGTGTGACACCGCAGAGGCGTCTTCGATTGCGAGGCGTACCCGCGACACGTTCAGAGGGCGTAACGAGTGCCTGTGTGGCTCGTCACGTGGCGTGACCCGTTTGGTTTGACGGAGTTCCATTTGCGGCATAGTGTTAATTGCCGCGACGCATTTCCCCGCCCGGGCTGAGCGGTCGTCCCGAGACGCACCACCTCAGAGGACATGGGGAGAGGCGCGGCGGCGGCTGCCGTCTATCGGAAACGCGATGAGTCGCACACCGTGGCTGAACCCGCGATGCGGCGGTCGCTGAAGCGGGTACGTCCGTAATCCGGTCTCCCATCGAACCCATTTATCGTGTCTCATTAGGGCGATTCGCGTTTTAGTTTTCCCTTCAGATCGATCAAACGACTGACCTTTTCCCGTCCCTCCCGAACCACAGCCCAAGTTCCGTCCCCAGCCTCCCCCCGAGACTGAGTACGCCAACTACCCCTCCAACATCATGTTCGATCGGCGGGTGATTCGAGGGAACACGTACGCGTCGTCCTCGCTGCCCGCTGCACCGGTGGAGCGCCCGCAGCCGAAGCAACGCGCGCCGCGGCGGCGACCCCCCGGCACGCCCGAGCCCGTGGAAGGCAGGCGGCACATGGACATCCAGACCGAGGCATACCTCGAAGAGCTGGCGGATACGGTCCCAGAGGCGGAGGTTATGACGCAGACGGATGCGTTTATGGATCGGCCGCCCACGCCGCTTTTCATTCCCATGAAAATCGGCGTGGACGTCGAAACGCAGATTGAAAACGGCGACTTGTTTGACTTTGACTTTGAGGTTGAGCCCATTTTAGAGGTGCTGGTGGGCAAGACCCTGGAGCAAGGGCTGATGGAGGTGATGGAGGAAGAGGAGCTGGCGGCGATGCGCGCGCACCAGGAACACTTTGAGCAAATTCGCAACGCCGAGCTCGTCGCGACGCAGCGCATGGAAGCGGCGGAGCGGCGCAAAGCCGAGGAACGCGAGCGGCGCATTGCACAAGAAAAGCAGCGCATCGAACGCGAAAGGGCTACGCGTGAGAAAGTCGCAGCGCAGACGTTCGCCAGGGGGTACACCTCAGGGCTCCTGGGGAACGTGTTCGACAAGCTGTACGACTCGGGATTCTTTTACGACCCGGTGCAACGGGAAATCGAAACCGACTTCATCCCGTGGTTCGAGGACAAGGTCGTGGCGGAGTGCAGCAGCGCGGCGGCGTCACGAAAGTGCGTGGACGAGATTATCAAAAAGGCGTTCATGGATGCGGCTGCGGCCCAGGCGGCGGGCGCGGAGAACCTGCAACGCGAGCTGGACGAGGAGAAGGAGCGGATCGCGGCGGCGGCGGAGGCGGCGGCGAAGGCGACGGCGGAGGAACAAATCGAAATCGCGCAGACTGTGCTGGACATCTTCATGAAGGTTCCCGAAACCGAAGTTGCCGAGGGCGAGGCCGCACCCGAACCTGTGGTTTCGGGGGAGCAGTTCGAGCAAGCCAAGCACACGCTCCGGGAAGTCGCGGCGACGATGGAAAAAGAGGAAGCGGAGGCGCTTGAGGACGACGAGGCAAAAAACGCCTACGCCCTTCGAGTGTTGACGCTTCTCCTCGAGCCGCCGGTTGCGGAGGGCGAGGAGCCTGCGGAGCCTGGTCTGACCCAAGAGCAGGTGGACGAAGCCAAAAAGGCGTTGGCACCAGAGCCGGAGCCGGAAGGCGAAGCGGAGTGCGAAGCGCCCGCCGAGGGAGAGGCCGAAGCGGCGGAAGCGGTGCCCGCGGAGGGCGAAGCGCCCGCCGAGGGAGAGGCCGAAGCGGCGGAAGCGGCGCCCGCGGAGGGCGAAGGAGAAGCAGCCCCCGCGGAGCCCGAGCCTGAAGCCGAGTCCGAGGCACCGTTCGAGCCCCCGTCGGATGCGCTCCTGAAATACCTGATTGAAGCTGGAACGGTGACCGACGAGAAGATTGTTGCGGCGCTCGTGTCTGAAACTCCCGAGCCGCCCGCCGACGCCGTTTTGAACCAACTTTTGGAGAATGAAATCGTCGCCGACGACCAGGTCGCCAAGGCACTCGTCGCGACACAGCTCGAGGATGAGGCAGCTGCGGAGGGAGCGGAAGGGGAAGCTGAAGAGCCACCCGCGTAGAATCGTAGAACACCGACACGTTTAATATGAACACGCTCGTGTCGTAAACAAATGATTTTTTTTCGCTACTGTGGCCGGTTTTGCCTGCTAGTGATTACTATACCTCGCTCCTCCCTGTCCTATCTTCCTCCTCAAAACTCCTCCCTGCGATCAGCCAGGGTGCTCGTGAACCTCTGTGTTAGGATGTGGAACACCCTGCTGAGCCACACGCACCCCAGCACTACGAACAGCAGGTTTATGCCCCGCACCTCACCGCCATGAGCAGGATCTCTACGTTTGAATCCGTTCGCCGTGCGTTCGGGGAACCCCTCTGGAAGCTCCTCTTCGAACTTCACGGACTTCCAAGGACTCGCACCTTGGCCCGCACCCCGTATCGTTTCGCCTAATATGCTTTTGGGTAACGATTCCGTTCGCCCGAGCGTAGCGTCGTCCCTCGAAGGCGTCGAAACCTCACCCTCGTCGGAATCATCGTTTTCCCCAACCCCACCTGGGCCTCTGCCGCTCACCCCAACCTCATCACTGCTCGCGCCTCGTGACATCCCGGCAACACGACCTGCCCCGCGCCGGCTGCGATTTGACTCGCCAGCGGTCGTCTCGACCGAAGGGTCAAGGCGTCAGCCGCGGCTTGGAGTGGCGAACAGATTCAGTTACTTGACGTGACACATACTCGTTTCCGAAGGCGATAGGATGGCCAAATGCATCGATTTCAGCATGTTTAACTCACCATTGACTGGTTATTGCCGCCATATAAATTCGACATTTTTTTATTTTGCCTTCGCACTTTTGCGAAAAACGAACACCGACCGCCTTCCATTCGCAGCCTGCGGCACCGTCGCAACGCGCCTTTTCTCTAGCCCCGGCACGTTCATGCAGACTTGCGGTCTCGCGACCGCGCGCTCCGCTGACGTCAGAATGGCGTGCAGGCACGCCTTCGGCGGCGGCGCAGCGCGCTCGCTTTCGTCTCCCGTCGCAAGGAAAACGCGGTGGCAACAACGAGGACAGTCATCTGGCGTCCGTCCCTCACGCGCTGGGGGCGTACAGATCGTCGCCGCGGCTGCCGCGGCAAAATCATGTCGCCGCGACCTGCTCGTCGTAGGCCCAGGCGTCCTCGGAAGTCTCGTCTGCCAGAGGTGGCTTAACGTACGTGCCGAGACGTTTCCCTGTCCTAGGTTTTTCCCAGGCCGCGCATTTGACTTTCGCCGTTTTCAGAGTTCAGGCTGAAGTTTTCAGGCTCAGCCTCTCGGCCTTTGTCGCCTTCGCTGACCCCCTCCTCGCACATCTTCACAACCCCCTCCGCAAAACCTCCCCACCGTAGCTCTTCCCCGCGGCGATCGTGAAAGGCCAGACCAACACCGCCGATGCGCACGAGCGCCTCGAGTCTTTGGGCGTCACCCCGCGTTTAAAAACAAACGCGTCGCCCACCGAGACGTTCCCGTTCGTCGTGTTCAGCGCGCCCCCCAGTGGAAGCGAGGACTACCTCGCGGAAGTCACCGCGGCGCTTAAACTGTGGGACGGGAGTGGGAGCTTCGTGTTCACCAGCTCAACCGCGGTGTACGCGTGCGCGGATGGCGAGCAGTGCGACGAGTCCACCGCGACGTTCGCGGTTGGCGAAAACCCGCGGGCGGACCGGTTGTTACAAGCGGAAGCCGCGGTGTTGGCGGCAGGGGGGTGCGTGGTGCGTTTATCCGGGCTGTACCACGCCACCAGAGGCGCGCACATGTACTTCCTGAAAGCGGAAGAGCTCAAATCAGGCGCGGACGGGTTGGTGAACTTGGTGCACTACGAAGACGCCGCGAGCGCCGTCGCGGCGGCGCTCGTCGCGCAGTTCGAGGGCCGCACAGAGGGAGGCGAGGTGTTCCTCGCCACGGACGGCGTGCCTACTTCACGGGAGGACATGGTCAGCGTATGCCTGGAGAGCCCGATGGGGTATTACGACGGGGACATGCCGACGTTCGCGGCGGATGATGCGTCGGTCGGGAAGAAGATGGACAACCCGAAGACGCGCGAACGGCTCGGGTGGGAACCCAAATACACAAGTTTCGCCGAGTTTGTCAACCAGGGGTCGTCCGACTCGTTCTCGAACAAAAAGGCTAGATTTCGGTGAGTGGGGTGGAGGTGTAGAGGGCGAGGGCGGCGATGTTCTTTGTAATTCAGCTTTTTTAACCTATTGTGACTATTTACCCATACGGGTCCATTTTGGAAAAGCTTTCGGGGGAAGCGAAAAGGAGCAAATAGTTCTCGGAACGCGTAATCTGGGGCGTCGTTCCGTCCCCATTGGTCGCCGCGGGCACGGTCGGAGAAGATCGCGCGAGAGCGTTGACGGTCGTTTATCTGGCGTTTAACTGCCAAGGCAAACCCGCGAACGCGTCTGGCGTTCAACGAGACGGTCCACGGGCCCCGGGGACGGAGATAATCTAATCGGGCTTTCCGGTGGGGGAAATGGCTGCTGTGGCGAGATTGTGTCTCGTCACGGCGCCGCCGCGTGCGGTGGGCGGCGTGAACAGAAAGAAGGGGCGTGCAGGGCGTGGAATGTCCCGCAATGCCATCGCAGATAGACTGGGCGAGCCCGAACCGCAAGTCTCAGCCCCCGACGACGTTCCACCCACTGACGGTGAACCCGCGGTCGTGGCGGGTGAGACGTGTCCCGTGAATCGCGTCGCGATTTGGCAAACGTTGTGTAAAGAAGCAAGGGCGGACGCGGAGACGGAACCCGCGCTGGCGAGTTACCTCTTCTCCACTATCCTGGCGCACAGGTCCTTGGAAGACGCGCTGGCGTTCGTGTTGGCGAACAAACTGCGTTCGAACGTGTTGCTCGATTCGCAGCTCCTTGAGTTGTTCAGCGCGCAGTACCGCAAAGATTCAACGCTGGTGAGGCAGGCGCAGGCGGATTTACAAGCCGTGATCGATCGCGATCCCGCGTGCGACAAGTACCTTCAGATTCTTCTGTTCTTCAAGGGGTTCCAAGCCGTGCAGGCGCACAGAGTGGCGCACGCGCTGTGGAAAGAAAACCGAGGCCCGTTGGCGTTGCTGCTGCAGAGCCGGATATCGGAAGTGTTCCACGTCGACATCCACCCCGGTGCCGTGATCAGGGAAGGGGTGATGCTGGACCACGCCACGGGGGTGGTTATCGGTGAGACCGCAGTGGTGGGGAACAACGTTTCGATTCTTCACGGCGTCACGTTAGGAGGGACGGGAACCAGGGACGGGGACCGCCATCCCAAAATAGGCGACGGCGTCGTGATCGGCGCTGGGGTCACGATTTTAGGACCCATCACAGTCGGCGCAAACTCCAAAATAGGCGCCGGGTCGGTGGTTTTGCATGAAATCCCGCCAAATCGCGTCGCCGTGGGCATCCCAGCGCGACTCGTGGGGAAACCCGTCGCCTCCGCGGAACCCTCGCTGGACATGGACCAAGTTTCGGGGCTGTCGGATTACTTCTACAGCATATAGTTGGTTTCAAAGGAGGTTCAAGGAGATTCGCCGGCCAAAATTGTCCGTGTCCTTCAAAACGTGTTGTGTGTCCCATGGAGCGAGGCTCGATTGGGATGTAGCTGTGCGCGAGTGTATTAGTAGCGGGTTGTAAGCCACTGCGTGTATCAACGAAAATCGTCTCGACATCATGTGTGTCACGCTAAAAACGCGCCAAATCCATTTGTCATATCGTTTTTTCCCGGGAGAAACAGTTGGCCTCCGGCACTCCCGACCGCGCACGCGTTATATTGGCGCGTGTTACCATCAAGCGTGACCAAGATGTGTACCATGATGCCGCTGATGACGATGCGCACGATGCCTCGTGCGTGCGACCTTTCCGTGACGCGACGTTGCGCGAGTGGGTTGATGACGAGGCATCCAAGAAAAAACGTATCTCGTCGTGACGTTTCTTCACACGCGTCGACCGGTCTGTATGATGATGAGACGTTCGCGGCGGCTACGTTGGGTAAGTTCCCGAACCAAAACGAGATGGCAGACACGGAAGAGGCGCGCGTGTTATGGGAGAACGGCTACGTCGCGCTGGACGTGCGTGCGGATTCGGAGATAGATTTTGAGGGGAAGATTCCTAACCTGCCTCGTCCAGGAGTGTCGCAAGGGGACAGAGTTCGACTGGTTCCTCTCGTGAAAGCGAGCCGGAGTTACGACTCAACGGCGGGGAAGAAAGTGTACCGGCAAGAGCCGGTGGATGTAAACGCGTTCATAAACGCAGTCACAACGGCGTGTGCGGGTGATGGCGGAAACGGCGCAAAACTTTTGGTGATGGACGGCGACGGCGGCGCGCGAGCGGTGAAAGCCGCGGAGG
>MDSY01069365.1_pt1 | contig 10774 bp, 9 predicted proteins | sample 811131 | NCBI WGS metagenome assembly MDSY01 (sample SAMN05326643, study PRJNA326480) | marine metagenome | isolation source: seawater | place: Atlantic Ocean: South West | collected 2010
CCTTTATAAATATGTTTCATAACTAACTCTATTGAAATTGAAATTGAAATTGAAATTGAAAAAACAATACTATATGAAAATGAAGCAGCCTAGAAATAATCAATCCATATCACTATTAACTATTAATTTTTCATCCTGCAGAGAGCTAGATAAGCCGTAAAGCTCCCATACTGGAACGTTGAGTATTTCCGATATTTCCAAGAGTGTTTTAGTTCCGTCACACCAACTGATAAAGTCCATCATTAATTGCACTTTGTCTGCGGACCCCTTGATTGATAAATCAGGATAGAGCCCACGTTTTCCTAATTGGGGCTCACAAAGAACTGTCATGCTTGGGATTCTATTATTCTCCAGAACCTCTATTGAACGCCTCAACACATTATAGCCACCTTGTAATCCCTCAGAGGTCACAACATTTCCAAGGACATCCAAAGAGGTGTGGTATTCGGGATAACTTCCGTATTTACTTCTACATATAGATGCAATAGGAAGATCAATACCAGGTGAACAATATTGTCTTTCATCACTTCCTCGATCACTCCAGCTATAATGGCAGTAATGCGGATCAGTCCATTTTAAAACATGTCGAGCAACGCAATCACTGGGGGTGTCTCCTCGTCTTGAGGGAACATAAGAATAAGCTCGATCATCACCCACACAACTAATATTAAATCCTGCAACTACATTTTTTTTCATCTGGACATAATTTTCACTTAGATAGACGATTGAACCAATCGTTTCAGGTACAAGAATAATTCTATACGAATATCTATGCGTTTTAAGACTCAACAACCACTTGCTTAAGTAAGCAAGCACAGTTGGTCCTGAAAGTTCGTTATTAGCCATAGAAGGATGACATATATAAGAGGACAAAAATATTTCCTTGTCACTTTGTCCCTTAATTAATAGCTCTCCATAGTTCAGCACGCCCTTAAACAACCTACTTTCTATTACTACATGATACTCACCATCTTCAAGCAGTTGGCGATCCTCATGACTAATACAAAACCCCCAGCATTTTTGATAATATGAAGTCACATAGGGTATTGCCGTTGGTTGATCCGGCAAAGAATGGAGATGTTCCTGAAGCTCTCCCAATGAGATTTTTTTGTTCACTGGCGCACTATAACCCACTAGATGTAGGTTGTTATTCTTAAAATGGCATATCTTTTTACCGCAAGGTTTAACAATATAAGCATCATTTATATACCACTCATCTGGCACAGTCCAATCAAAAACTTTAGTCCCACTACTTACCTCAAAAATGTTAAGCGGAGGAACAATCTCTTGTATCTTTAGCAGAGTGGCTCGGGCGCCCTCGCCTGTAATACTTCGATTAAGAGGCCATAATTCTTGCGCTAATTTGTAAATACTACTTCCTATATTTTCCACTATTCTTCCTTAATAAGTGCTAGACTATTTTTTCTAAGCAATTCAGCACTGCAATTGTAAAAATTTTGACTTGAAGTCGTATATGCAGCAAATCGGCCAAAAGGAACGATAGAAATCATTTGCCTAGATAAAAGCAGATTTTTTAGTTGGGAAAGATCCATTTCATAATTAACATTTTGATCTCCCACAAAATATCTAGTATCCAAAAAAGTATTAGTGTTCCCCTGAGTAATTACTCCCGAGAAATTTTTGAAGTATCTGTAATCTACCTTCATAGCTTGCTCAACATAGTGTAAGAATGTTTGTTCAAAAGGACACGCCATGTTCATTAATTTGGCATTCAACGAATGTAATAATCCAAAACCAGATAATTCGCCAAAACAATCTGTTATATCAGACTCGCAAAATAAATTTGCATATTTACCCAATGCACAAAAGCTAAAAATAGGCTGTCTTGACCTTTTAACTTGATCCATTTTCCGGAAGGTTTCACTGAAACTTCCTAAAGATGATTTAGTTCTATCAACATCAAAAGGCTGATTTTTGGTGAAACTATAAGTGAACGAAGGAATCACCAACGTTCCATCTTTACCTAAATACTTTATCACTGCCTCAAAAAAAGATTTAACTCTATTTTTCGAAGAAACTTGTAATTGCGCAGCAACTATTGAGTCTCCATGGATAAATAATATGTCTCCAGGATGAATTTCAGAGCTCTCAAGCGCAGAAGGAATATCCAAAATGGTCACAACTATTTGGCTGCCAGATAGTTAACTACATCCTGCACACTCTTCAATTCTGTCAATTCCTCGATATCAAATCGTATTTCATATCTTTCTTCTACGGCCAATAAGAAGTTGAAATTACCCAATGAATCCCATTCATCTAAATCACCAATTCCCAATTTAGAACAATCCCTTGGGATGGCAGAGTTAGGGAATACTGTTACCAGAATACCCCTAAGAACCTCATTTTCATTGATCATCATACACTCCAATATAATCTAACTTAATATCGTCTAATGCTGATAAATATAATTCATCAGTCTTTCCTATTATGTACTCAAAAAAAGAACTATCGTCTCCACTAATTTTCATAAAATTATGGTCCCTAAAAAATTTCTGACAAACTGTATTTTTAGCTGAACACTTAAATTCACCTAATATTTTCTTATACCCATTATGCGCTGCGACCTTAATAATTTGACCCATGATCCAATCTTCGAGGTGCCGTCCCAAAACTCGACAACTGATTAACAAACTATCAATAAAAATTACTTCTTCATTAATCTCTCTGAGAATAACTAACCCAACTGATCCATGGTTTCCATAAGAATCACTCAGATATGTAAGAAAGCAAAAATCAGTATTTTTCTCAATTATCGAACGAATTTCGCTTTCCGTATAGCGTATTGTTCTCAAATTAAACTGATTAGTTTTACTACACATCTGTGCCGCTCTGGAAATATTTGAATCATTAATATTTTTCGCAACCGCCTTTAAGTGGATTGATTTTAGATATTGACTTTCATCAATAACAATATTGCTATCTCGAACAAAACTAGCTCTCATACCATATTGCTTACCTTTATTTAAATCATCTCTCGTTATTAAAGGCTTAGAGAAATCATGCAATGTTCTCAAACAGGCAGGCCAATCATATAAACTTTTGGGGACATTCACAGTATGCATTTCGGGGACTAAACTCGACGCCTTGTCTCGCTCTAATGGATTGTCATCCCAGAAAACAAAACTGTCTGGAGATAGGCTCAACTCTTGAGCCAACTCTCTGATATTATTACCTTTTTCTTTCCAATTAATTTTCCAAGCAGTTATATCTTCTCGTGATAAAACCATGTCCGAGTGATCATCGAAAACTTCCCATACATCCGCCTCATTATTCTTACTCACCAAACATAGAATTGCTCCTTGCTCAGCTATTTTTTTTATCTCTATCTGAAAGTCAGTAAAAATTTGACCCAAACCATCTTGTCCGATGATGAGACCACCAACACCATCTTCGCCTACAATTCCACCCCAAATAGTGTTATCGCAATCTAAAAGTAAGACTTTTGCGGGAGGCAGTTCATACCGGAATAATATATCTCTAATAGCATTCGCAGAAATTTCGAGCCCCTTATTTGAAATTCTACAATGAGCAAAATACCAATTTCTAGGGTCAATAATCTTTTCTAAGCCATACAGTCCGAACTGGCGATCTAAATCTATCATATGGAGATGGCTATAATTCGCCGCCATTTCCTCAATTGCATTGCATAATGCAAACTGTAGATATCGTTTTATCGTCGATTTTTTACTATTGATAATAGTATTTGAATCATCGAGCGAAGTTACCCCAACAATGGTAAGTGATGAACTTCGACTTAATCTATGTTGCAGCAACTGCAAAAAACCTTGGAAAATATTAAAGCCTTCATCTCTAGTTAATGCTCTACTTCCAACAAAGTCATCTATAAATAAAATTAAAGCCAATTCGAAGTGGTCTTTGTCTTGACTCAAACTGTTACTCCAATCGCCATAGTCACCAAATGACAATTGCCTGATCCCTGAGAGTACATTCCATACTTTATTCTGAGGTACAACAAAAGAGCTTGAACATATATAAAGTGACTTCATTAGATCTTCTATTTCCTAGTTGTTGCTATGATTCATTTGACGGATATAAGGTAACAAAACTTTAGCGTTCTTATCACCAGCAAGTACTCTTCCTGATATGGATTGATTTTGATCTGTTTGAAGAACAGGCAGCCGTGCAGTTATCATTTGAATGGATGGATTAGAATTTGCTAATTCTTGACAAATTTCTTCGCCAGCCAACTTTGCTTGTATATAACCTTCAAATCCTTTTTTGTTCTCATCTATAAATACCGTAGACGGATAGAAGAAAGATAAATCATCTATTGTTGAAACTATTTTTTCAGCAAGCATCCTAAAACTCTCGCAATAAAATTTTAGGTACTCCTTTTTTTTAATTTGATAGTCCGCTTGCTTCTCAAAGGAAATCTTTGGGGAAGCAAAATAATAGACCTGATTGATAGCTAGTTCTTCAAAATTAATATTTATATGTTCCATATCACCAATATTTAAATAAAGACACTCACAAAAACCATCAGAAACGTTTATCTCTTGTTTCACAGCGATAGCATCAGCATCACCATGATAATACGTTATTAAAGATCTGCCTCCTCCCGCAGAGATTAACTTAGCTGCGCATTCCCCTAATCCTCTTGAGCCCCCAATAATGAGAGCATTGACATTTTTGAACTCATTAATGCTAACCATATTCTGGCATACCAAATAGTCAATACTAGCAACCGGTTTTGGACGAAAGAAACATTCTAGAAGAGCATTAAAACTATAAGCGGCCACCTCGAGATGAATCAGATCTATTCTTTCATCCATCTTTACCACTTTGTACCTAGTACATTTGTTTTTATCGCAGAGTGATAGAAAAAATGAAGCAAACAAAGAATGCTTTCCAGGGCACTCCATCCCCACTAATTGAGACAATGCAGCACTCTCAGCCACGAATATATCACCATAAATTCTCGATAAATTAGGAAATGGGACATTCTTATAATCTTTTGCTTGATAGCATTTAAAATCACACTGGTCACCAAGAGAGAATGATTGGAAGCATACATCATTAGCTTCAAGACGCGAGACTAAAGGTCTTTTTTTAATTAAATTTGGTGTCGCGTCACCAAAAGCTAAGACGATAGAAACACAAACGACATTATTTTGTGTCAAACTAATTTTTTGTGATCCAACATCTAGACGGCATTTCGTCACACAGTCTAAAAGTAGAGGATTACTAAATCTAACCTTTACTGATAATAACCGATTGGCATGTTTAATAGTAAGTTGTTCAAGAGCCCATAAGACCGCATGCATACCATGCACTATGCATACACCATGCAAAGTCCTACGAGCAGCAATAGGATCTATATGTATGGGGTTTAGATCACCAGAAAATTTGCCAAAATCCATCTGATCAGACAGGCAAAATTTTCTAATCGCAATGACGTCTAATCTGTTCATTAGGCTTGACAAAAATCAATCATATTTGGCATGGCTGAGATGAGTGCATTCATAATTCAGAAAGAAGGTGGACTTTGATATCTTCATTTAATAACTTTTTAGTCCTAAGAGTGTTTAATATTTCATCGGCATAATGTTCAACGCATATAACTAGATCAGTCACGGGCATGACAGCTAAGCGATTTGGATTCTCTATTACTGATAACCCAGAAAACCATTTTTGCCCCCACTTAGATTCGTCTCCATCAAAGAATCGAGCACTTTTTGCTAGCTTCGCTAGAAAACATATCTCTGCACCCCCACCATAAAAACCAATAGTCTTTTGATCAACATTAGCCATATGCTGTAGCTTAGAAATCCTTCTATTCAAATTATTTTCCAAAGTTTTTTCATAGCTAATCAAATTATTTTTTTCTCTAAGAACATCGTTATCCTTCCTTCTTGATATGTCTTCAATATGATCCTCGCACTTATAACCCCAAAGAAAAATCTCATTGCCTGCGGCACTTAGAGTAGCTTCACAGTCATTTAAACCTATATTTTGAAGAAATCTAACGGCATTTTCTGGTGTAAAGTAATTGATATGTTCATGAGTTAGTCCTTCAATTTTACCTTCCTCAAAATGTATCAGTGAATTTGGAACTGAATGAAAAAATAAACCCTTCGGATTAAGAGATTCAATTGCATTTTTTAGGAAATGGTCTAACTCAATAATATGTTCCAAGCATCCACTAGAGTATATACAGTCAACTTTTTCTATAAGATATTTTTTATCAAAATAGTCATTTATAATTTTCAAATTAAACATTTCTTGCGACTCAGCGCCTTGTGGCCCAATTTCAAAGCCAATCACGCTAGCACCCAGATCTCTTACTATTGATAATAAGTGGCCCATTCCAGACCCTATTTCAACAAATTTTTTGTTAATAAAATCATTGTTTGCAGCTTTTTTGAGAACACTAGCTATTTCATTCATTCTATTACTTGATAGAGAACTTGTTCCAAGTGGAGAACTTAACATACTTGCATTTGCATATGCTTCTCCTATCGCAGCTTCAATTTCTGGAGTTAAATAAAGTCTAGGTAAAATATGCTGCTCATCAATATATAAAGAGAATGGCAATTCCCTCAAGGACATATCAAGATTATCTTGCTGAGAGTTTTTGCTTACATTAGACCCTGCCTTAGATCCGACAGAAAAAGGTAATGTAAGATTAAAATATAGGTCACTCATGTTGCTCACTCCATGTATTTATAAATCAAATCACATCTGTTGATTAAGTAAATTATTATTGATGCTAGGAAAAATAATCACAATTTGTAAACCTTTGGAAAAGACCATTTAGTTAACACAATAATTTTCAAACCTTTTTATAGTAAAATACTCGATCGATAGCAGCCAAATATTTCTGTTTTAACGATCCTTAAATGCAAGGTTATTTGAAAAGCCAGGACCAACCATCAATCCAATCAGCTCTATTAAACGCGTAGCGATCACAAAATATTTCTCGATTTTTTTGCACCTCCCAAGAAAACCACCAATCATCAATCGTTGATATTATGGTATTCACATGCTGGGCAGCTTCAATAGGGTTAAAAAACAATATTTTAGAAGCTACAAGTAAGTCTATGTATTCCTGAGCATCCGAACTAATTTCATTATATTTATTATCCCAGAACACCACAGTTGGAAAGTTCATTGAAAGTGTCTGCAAAAATACTGTCGAATTAGAGGTGCAAATACAGAGCTTGCTTGCCCCAATTACTTTGAGCATTTCTCCTCCTGATTCATCTAATTCCTTACCAAATCCAGCATTGCTAATCATTTCTTTAACATTCCACCCTCTGGCTGCCTGTGTCGGATCAGGGCGGATGCGCAGATTTTTACGAATCGTAGGTTCCAAACGGTTAAAAAACTGTAACTGGTCATCAATGTAAGACAAAAATTGTCCTGCGACTGGAACTGAATAATGACAATAAAAATATCTCGGTAAAGACGTCAACAAATGAAGGACTTGACCTCGAGGATCAGGTGCTAAGTCTGATCTATACGCTAATTGCATACTTGGAAGTTTTATAATGTGGTCTTCCCCTTGTTTATCCCAACCCCAAGAAACAAACTTATCAGCAATTTTTAACTGGTGATCTACTGTTTGATTATGTTCAGCAATAGAGAAAGTGCCACCATGCTGTCCTATAAACAAAGGCACTTGTGCTGAGCACATATCGGCAGCCCAAATTTTGAACACATCATCAGCCTGATATAAATTCGCTGTAAATATAGATTTAGGTTTTTCAGGGAGCTTTACCATAATTTTTTCTCTTAGCTCTGAAAAGTTCTCTAAATAAACTTTGGGCATCATAGCAGGCAACAACTTCTCGAAAACAGCTTCAAATCCCAAGCTTTCCTGGCCGAACGTAAGTGAAGTTCTCATTTTTTTATTAACTTCACAATCAGGTAATGTAATAACTGGAAGTGAGAGGTAAGGTAACTGACGTAATTTTAGATATAGTTTAAGAGTTGCTCTTAAGGAAGAATAGGCACCAATAACAACTGAACCTCGATATTTTGGACCTATAAGCTCGGAATACTTGGAGCTAATCCATTTAGCTAAATCCCTATATTTCTGCCGAAAAGAAACATCCTTGTTAGTATTTTTATTAGATCGCTTTAAGTATCTCTCAACCTGCGACGCCATAATTTTTTGATGAATGATACATTCTGAAAATATGACTTCATTCCATTCTTCAGACGTTAAATCATCCCAAAATTCAGGAAAATCAGAAGGGCACCACTCATATATATCATATGAATATAAATCATACGATGATGCTTTATTGCGTTCTTGACTGGATCTAATGCATTCATACCGATCAAAAACAGCATCTATAAAGAATCGTAACCAAGGGCCAATGATAATTCGCCAATACCTGATGTCTTTATCAAGAGAATGAATTCTATTTAACATAGGAACTAAAATAGCGAGTTTATTTTCATATATTTGATTCAGATAAAGAAAGTCTGAATTGTATTTCTCACGGTCATCCCAGTGGTATATCGCGATATTATATTGTTCTCTTACTTTAAGTATATTTTCGCAATTATTAAGGCACCATACTCCCAATAAACCTATTTGAGTATGGGGTTCGCCTTCTAACATAGAAAAATCTAACGATGTTTTAACCACTTTCATACAACAGTACCTAGGGAAAATCTTTCTTAAAGCTATAGATTAAGTTCAATGATTAACTTAGTTTATAAACCTTGAAATGGTTCATACGCTAAATTGCAAAGTCATTGCATATTAGAAACACAAGATTAGTTACATATATACTATAGTCTACCAAATACTAATCTTGCGACATGAGCATCATCAATCTTATATTTGGCGAAACCAATTCCTTCAACATGATAATTCACCTCATATCCCAAACGAGAAAACTTCGTAATTAGATTCTTTGAATCTACATACCGTCTATAGTGGGTGCCCGTATATTTACTTAGTTTTTCATCTTCTTTTGTTCTAAATTCTATAAAGACCTTCCCGCGCCGGTTTTCCATTAACTTATCTATCAACTGAACCAAATGGTCTTCGTCTTGTTTATTTATAGAATGTAAAAAAAACCTTGAATATATGAAGATTGGAGCGTCATCACAGATTTCTGATAATTTATTCTCAATTTTATTTATAAGCTCTATGTCATCAATAAGCGAATGAATAAAATCTATATTTTTTGAGCCTTGCTGTTTTGCTTCAGCGACACAACTAATTATCCCAGCTTCGCTACCATCGACTGCCAGAACATGATGAACACATTTTCCGAGGAACATCGCATCTCGACCATTTCCGGACCCTAACTCGATTACCACTGACTCTGGGACAATTTCGTTAGCAAAGAACACAGCAAATTGAGATGGAATCATAGGTGCCAATTTTGAAGCGTAATATGCGTCCCAGTATTTACCGCGGGTGTCATTATTCTCTATAGTTTTGATATTATGTTCCTTTTAATTGTATATTGTTAATTGAAATATAAACTTGATCTATTAGGTTTATTTTTTCTTTTTTACCCACCAACCAACCTCTCCCTTCTCCCGCGCTCGAAAAAAGTGATCGTCAGGAATAGACGGCATTGATTTGAGATCAAAAAGTTTCCAGTAAGCCTCATCCACACCATTACGATTCGTTAGCCGTACAACTTCAAAGACTGAAATTGGAAAATATACAAGGGCAGCAAGCACAATAAGAAATACTCGAAAATCAATTATATCTGTGATTAGAAATAGTTGAGTAAAAGCCAAAAAAGGTATTACAAAAATCAGATGGCCCTCATGAAAAACCAAGACTGTAAATTTTCGCAAGCATTCATAGACAATATGAGGCTCTTTATATTCAATCCATTTGGGTTCATCCGGCAAAACATTTAGACCTTCTACTTTCCTTTTTTGTTGTTCCATGACTATCACAAACCAAGCAATAGAATGCCTAGCATGATTTAAGCCAGAGGCCACCAATGCTAGAATAGCGAACGGGTAGATAGCGCTTCCAAGTTGAGAAATGGCACCGAGGGCCAGCCCTGCGATAATTGCAACATGCGAGATTACATGCATCATAAAATCTATGTATTGGCCACCGACCCCTGTTTTTTTATTCAATCTCGCAACTGCACCATCCACATAATCCAGTTGATAAAATAGCATATATCCAAACGATCCAATAAATATCAATATGGGTGTGTCAGTTGCTATTAATATACCACCAATTATTGCTACAAACCCTGATATCCAGGAAACACCATTGCCGCTGATATTCAAACGAATAAACAACCATGCTAGATAAGGCGCTCCCGGGGACATTATGTTGTCCAACCAAGTCTCGTAAGAATAATATCTATCTCTAACTGAGATCTCTTTGATTTCTTTTAATGAGGGTTTTGTCATTACTTTATGCCTGTTATTAATTCTAGAATTAATTTCTAATAAAAAAGGTGCGGTTTTCGTTTACGTCTTCGCAGACGCGATAATATCGTTGACTTTTAACTCAATGGCTTTGCGAGTAGATCCATAGATGGGCGTTTTGATGTAATAATTCATACTGCTCTTGTGCTCCCTCAGATAATCCTTGTTAGAAGTCATCCGTAGAACTTCAAGCCTGGTTTCGAAGAGCTTATAGTTATTTTCATTACCTTGGAAGACGATCTCAGATTTAAAATCACGATGGTATTTATTATTCCCGCAAAAATTCATATAAAGCACTTTTTTGCGCATAGCATAAGCTTCGATCAAGCAAGTAGTAGAAAACCCAGCCACTATAACTTCA
>MDSY01067189.1_pt1 | contig 10772 bp, 11 predicted proteins | sample 811131 | NCBI WGS metagenome assembly MDSY01 (sample SAMN05326643, study PRJNA326480) | marine metagenome | isolation source: seawater | place: Atlantic Ocean: South West | collected 2010
AGGCAGTAGGATTTTAAAAAGCCAGAACCACTTCATGTGCCAACTATGTTGACAGATTCCGTCCCTGCCATACTTCTTTGTATGACCAATGAGTGTTAGGCTTTTCTTTTCTTAATTGCTGAACCTGTTGCCATAATGCTTCTGTATTAAGACGTTTCGTCTCTTCTCGATTTTTCAACAATCCTTGATGGCTACCTCTAGATATTTTATTCATTAGAGCTCTCTATCAGTGTTATTTGGAATATTAGCTTATCAATTTCTTTGTTTCTTTCCTTCAAATGCATAATTTTAAATGGATGATCACGAAAAAATTCAATAAGTCTCTTGTTTTCTTTTTTCCTATAAAGAAGAGTTTTCTTTTTTCCAGCAGCTACCATGAAAGAATTATTGCAATCAGCGGGTCTACAGTTGGTCTTATCACCTCCACACAATGCTTTTTTTGCTCTGTAGAAACAAAGACCATCGTCAGTTTGCTCAACTAACCCCTGTGATGGGAGAGATTTTAAAAATTTCTCTCGATCTTTTTTTGCCATACCTATAAATTCTTTACGATATTCTTGAATTACATCTGCACCTCCACCGATAATTGGAATCTGTGAGCCAATAAATTCTTCCATTAGCTCCTCCGAAAGCAAAAATTTTTCTGCCTGTAGTTCAGCATATAGATTCGGATCGCCGTATAGTTTTGTCATCTCGATATCGTAGTGCTTGAGCTGATCCTGTAAAGCGCGAAGCCCTAAGCCTTGCCTAATCATTATCCGGGAAAACTTCTTTCGCAGCTGGTGAGATGCTAAGTTCCAAATTTCTCCTTTGGACTTTATATCATGTCGGGCCATAAAAGCCTTTAGACTGTGCCCAATACATCCTTTCGCCATTTTTGAATTTGATTTTTTGCCTGGGAAAAGCCAAGGGTTACCATTGTCAGAATATCGTTTGTGCGCTTTTTCAAGTGCTTCTAGCGCATTCTTAACTATTGGTACTGTTTGCCACTTATATTCAGTTGGCTTAGCTTCTAGCTTTGTTGTTTTGCTTATGACAAAAGAGATATTGAATAACCGTCCATCAGTTTCTAATATTTCGCTACACCAGTTTTTTTCAACACCATACTGGATATTTAAAATTTCATGGAGACGCATACCTGTTAGCAGTGCTATGATAATGTAGCAAGCGGCACATAATTGAGCCTCAAGTGAAGATCTTTTATGATATTCAATTCGTCCATCCCAAAATCCATGGCTCTGATAAATTTTTCCTCTTACGTATTGCCAATTTTTAAGCCTAATTTCTTTCTTTATGTATTTTTTATCAACTTCATAAATATCATCTAAGCAATCAGCAATTGCTAGATCGGATATCGCGCACTCAATAATCTCCTTAGCTACCTCATCAGGCATTTCTAAAGTACGTGATTCTTTCCTATCAAACACCTTTTCTGCCGCTGCCCGAGACCATTTGGTGCGACCTCCATATTCCTCGAATATGTTCACCTTTAGCCCATCTTTCATCTTCGGCTCTTGTTCAAAAAGCCAATCAACTCCTTCCACTCTAGTCGCCAGTAATCTGTTAGTAATAGGCTCTCCTTCCTTGTTCTTTATTCTTGTGGTAGCAGTTTGAAGCAAAAAATCTTCTGCATCATAACTATTGATTTCACATAATTTTTTTATTCCAGCATGTTTCATGTAACCGATCAGCCATTTAATTCCTCTGTCCATTGATTTTCTGTAGGTTGTTAGTTTAGGCCTTGAACTAACGGGATTAGTTAACATCGTATAGTAAAAATCTTTTACTTGTTCAAGATAGACTGTATTCTTATCATCTGTTAAATACGTACCATCACTTAACAATATTGTAAAATTGACCGTTACCTCACTGAGGTTATATTCAGGAAATTCGGTTTGAAAACTCCATTTGTTGTCCTCGTAGAATGAGGAATGAGATATCTTTAGTCGACTTTTATCTACCTTGCTTAAGTTTTTAATATCACCAAATCCGACTAGAGATTTATTATTTTTAAAAGATACAATCTGATGCGTTGTTGGCTTTATTAACTCGATGTTTATACTATCTTTCATTTTTCATCCTCATACCGCTTTGGATCCCAAACGGGGATTGGCGAAGTTCTTGCTTCTTCCTTTAAATCTCTGACTAAAGTTTCAGGATATTTTTTCAAGATATACTCATCCCAAAAGTATATCTTGTCAGAAACCGATTTTTCGTACTCTTGTGTAGATATTTCACCAATGGTCAATAAATAGTCATGGAAGTTGATATAACAAAAGTGTTTCTTTATATCTCTAGGTGTTATCACCAAATTCTGACATCCGAGGCAAACGTCCGTTGAAGCAGAGCAGAAATCTCCTTTATGCTGCCCAGTAACTGGGGAGTTAGCTGGGTCTTTGCAATGATTAAGAAGTCCGTCGAATATTCCATTAGCTTCGTCTTTAGCAATAACTCCCAACCGATTGCCAATTAGAGCTTTCTTAGCAACATCGTCACTATCCGTAAGTCCGATAAACATGGCTTCACTATGTATAGCTCTCCGAACTCGAAATAATGGGTCATTCAAGCGTCTTAAATATTCCGAGGTTGTTGATGTTTTAGTGTGCCCAAGAAGTGTTTGAAGGTACCGTAGATCCTCGGTTCTCAAGTATTCATTCCAAGCAATAGTTGGCCTTATGTTTTTTGCATAAACTTTTATCTTTTCACCACTTTCTGAAGAAAATACTGGGTATTTTTCAAAAATTTTTCTTACACCCGCTTCAAAATAACCAGCAGTAAAAGGCTTGGGGATTTTTTGATTATTGCCATCACTTATCCATAATTCGTCCATCCCCTTAGGTCGAATTTTGGCTGTAATCTTTATAACTCTCTCTATGATAGAAATAGCCCAAGTATCATTCATTGCTTTTCCTTCCGAAATTGTTCTCCCCTTTTTATTCGCTCTATATTTAGTCCAATTTATATATTTAAGTTCTGGATCGATGGGGTCTTTTACTATACAATTTATATCCAGTCTCTGTATAGTAGATGGGTTAAGTCCCGTTCTAATAATCAGCATGAAATAGTATGGAGCTAAATCATATGATGAAATCCAACGCCAAACATTCAGCTGCTCCATAGCTTTTTTTGCGCTCGACCAATACTCTTTCATTGCAATCCTAAATTCAGGGAATTTATCGTTTAATTCTTGATCTGTATAGTTATGCGCTCCCATTTTATTTTCCCAATACCATACTACATATTCCCATTTTTGCCATGGAGACCTATATTTAACTGGGCTTGACTGGCCAATATACTTTGGTTGATAGTTGGGTCCAGCACCAATATACTCATAAAACTCTCTAATATTTTTATATTTTGGATGAGGATAATCACGGATAAAGGAGTACCAAAAAACGTGTCCTTTAGGTATTTTTGCTATAGCTGAATAAGTACTTAATTTCTGACACTTCATTGCATTTTCAAAAAACCAAACTCTATGCTCATGTGTCGCCCATGTCACATACTTACCTGTGGGAACATGTAATGTTGCAACACCTTCAAGCGGCTCTTCTAGCCCAAGGTACTTAAAATCGTGTTCTGTCTCAAATCGTTGCCTAGAGTCTCGCAAACTCTGTATAATAGACTTTAATATCTTCTTAAATTCAATGTCGTCATAACCAACATCTACTTTTTGTAAACTGGTAGATTTCGGAAAAGCATTTCTAGGTGGGCGAATGTCTTTATTAATCTTGGGATGGTTGCCCATATAATCAAAAATAACTCTTAAACTTCTATATACACTAGCTGCAGTGGGATAAGACATCTGAGGATGTCGCTTAAGCCACTCAATATATCGAGAAAAAGTATCAGTTTCGATAGCCTCTGGTTCGTATATACTATGTTGTTCTAAAAATTCGAAAAAACTATTACATTTCTCATAGTAAGCCACTTTCGTTGAGTTTCCACTTTTGTGTCTAAGCTTGTAAATAGCCCAGACGAAAACCTCCATTATTTTACGGTTTGACCGCGCATATTTTTTCTTTGAAAAGTCAAACACCTTCTTCTTGTTCGTATTTTTACAGGTTGCAGTAAAGGATAAATCTCGTTGTATACGTCTTTCCATAGCGTGTAGGGCTTGTATGGATATATATTTTTCGCTAGTCATCAATTCCTTCCAAATGCTTGTCTATTTTTTTATTCCAATCTGAATACGTAGAAGCGTAGGAAACCTTGGTGGCAGTATCTAAATAAAATTCGTGGGTAGTTTGTACATCCTCATGCCCCATTAGTTTTGCAAGCCCCTGAAGGTCTCTATTCAGAAGGTAATGGTAAGTTCCATAAGTGTGACGAAGGCTGTGCGGGTGAGCTTTGATACAAGAGTATTCGCCTGCCTTGCGGAAAAGCTTTTGCACCCAGTTAGGAGTAAGCGCCGAGCCTTTTGTAGAGATAAACAAGTTTGTTGAGATCGCCTCAGGATAAATCATCCTTAATTTCTCGCAAATGCTCTCTCGATCAATATCGACGTACTCCCATAGTTTTAGCAAAAGCTCGTTTGGGATCAGTATGACTCTCGCCTTACCGCCTTTTCCTACACATCTCGCAGGTGTTAGTTTCAAACGACCTTGCACCTCAGGGAGGTCAGATAGTGGAAATGCACATACTTCAGATACCCTCATCCCCGTTTGCAGCATAAGAGCACCGATTAGAACATTACGATTCTTGACTTGTGAATTATTTCGTCCCGAGATGACACTTAGTGCGCTTATAAATTTAAGCGCGTCCTCCATGATTAAAAATTTTACTGGTTCTTGAATTGCTCGTGATAGGTGCCTTTGACTTTTATAGATTCCTTTTGCGCTATCAGATACTAGGCGCGCATCACCTGGTTCTAGATAAGAGCAATACCCTTTGCCAGAGCACCAGATTAAAAACCGATATATACCTGCAGTACGAGCATTTACTGTGTTCCAACTAAGCCCATCCCCATTGGATTTCTTATACATGCATAAAGCTTCAACATAATTATCAAAGGAGTCTATATCTATGTCATCAAATTCCATTCCAGTCGAAAATAGCCAAGTTAGAAATTCCTTAAGATGCTCTGCTTCTGTTCGTAAACTTTTGGGTGAAAGTCTTTTCGACTTTGCTCTCATATACTGATTTGCAGCTTTTATCGGCGTCGCTTCACTACTGAAAAATTGAGGTACAACTCCCAGCCTTTTGACATTTTCAACTTTGGCTTCGCTGAAATCTACTTCGACACATCTGACATTAAACCCCATGCAAATCCTCCTGAAAGGTACTTTCAAAAATATACTATATAGGCGTAATCATGATAAGTCATTGATTTTTATAGAATATTTTTTTGGTCCTCTCTATATGGAATTTCCCCCGAAAAAGCGGCAGAGAGACCACATATATCTATGATATTCAGCGGTCCTTCTAACATGGCATGGTGCAGCTGGGCTCCAACGGCGGGCGCATGGCGATGACGTGGCGCCATATCGACATGCGCCGCCTGTTGGCCTTTCTGCCCGGCGTGGCGCTGGGTGCGCTGGTCGCTGCCTGGGTGTTGATCCGCTTGCCTGAAGGGGTACTGGAGCTTTCCATCGCGCTGTTCGTGCTGTTCACCTGCTGGGGGCCGGCACTGCCTAAGCGAGCTTTGAGCCGCACGGGCACCTTGATCGCCGGAGCCATCACGACTTTCCTTTCGAGTCTGATCGGTGCCAGCGGCCCACTGGTCGCGAGCTTCATCAAGCAAGGCGGCGGCGAGCGTCACGCCAAGGTGGCGACCTTCGCGGCCTGCATGGTCGCGCAGCACCTCACCAAAGCCTTCATCTTCGGCATGGCAGGGTTTCTCTTCCAGGAGTGGTTGCCCCTGATCGTGCTGATGATCGGCGCGGGCCTGATCGGTACCCGCCTCGGACTGCGCTTTCTGGATCGCGTCTCCAACCGGCATTTCGATGGCCTGTTCAAATGGGCGCTGTCATTGCTGGCGCTCAGGCTTGCCTGGCTGGGTAGCGCTTCTCTGATCAGTCATTGATCCGCCGTCAGGCGCGCCCTGATCCGCTTCTCACGCACGGCTCATCTGGCGGTCGCGCTGATGATCACAGCATGTGTCCCTGTCCTCTCGACAGGGATGCCTTGGGTGTCACACTGAGCTGGCTCTTTGCCTACCTCGTCCATCATGACACGTCAGCATTACCTACCATCAAAAGCGCCCCGCTCAGGCATCAGGCTGAGCGGGGCGCTGCTTGTCATGCGTCAACTACAGGTCAGAGACATCAGAACGGATATTGGCGGGGCTCGACCTGCAGGCTGACCCACTGGTCGGTGGTGAATTCCTCAAGCACCCAGTCGCCATTGAAGCGCCCAAGGCCGGAGTTCTTCTCGCCACCGAAGGGCGCGCGCGGGTCATCGTTCACTGGCATGTCATTGACGTGCACCATGCCAGCCTCGACCTGGCGCGCGAAGCGCTCGCCACGTGCGATATCCGCGGTGAAGACGGACGCCGAAAGGCCATATTCGGTGCCATTGGCAAGCTCCAGCGCGTGAGCTTCATCACGGGCCTTCTGGATGCCGACCAGCGGACCGAAGATCTCGTTGCGGGCCAGACTCATGTCATTGGTGACCTCGGTGAACACATGCGGCGGCACCAGCTGACCCTGCGTCTCGCCCTCAAGCATCACCTGGGCGCCCTCGCCCTTGGCCGTCTCGATCATCTCGAGTAGACCATCACGCTGCTTGGCATTGATGATCGGCCCGATGACGGTATCGTCCTGTGCGGGATCGCCGACCTTGAGTGCACGGGCACGCGCCACGAAGCGATCGACAAAGGCGTCATGGACCGACTCATCGACGATGATGCGGTTGATGGCCATGCAGATCTGCCCCTGATGGAGGAACTTGCCGACCAGAGCGGCGTCCACCGCCTGCTCGATATCCGCATCATCCAGCACCACGAAGGGACTGTTACCACCCAGTTCCAGGGCAACGTGCTTGAGATGATCACCACCGACGGCGCGCTCGCCGATGCCCTTGCCCACCTGGGTGGAACCGGTGAAGGAGATCAGCCGCGGCACCTCGTGATCCACGAAGGCATCGCCGATCTCGCTGCCGGAACCGACCACCACGCTCAAGACGCCGGCAGGCAGGCCCGCCTCCTCGAACAATCTGGCCAGCAGCAGGCCACCGGTCAGCGGCGTGTCACTCGCCGGCTTGATGACGACGCTGTTGCCAAGCGCCAATGCCGGTGCCAGGGAACGCTGGGTCAGATGCAGCGGGAAATTCCACAGGCTGATGATGCCGATGACACCCAGCGGCTTGCGAAAGACACGGCTCTCCTTGCCCGGCACCTGAGCCTCCATCGCCATTCCGGCCACGCGGTTGGCCATCGCGGCAGATTCCAGCGTGATCGCGCGAGCCGCGGCCAGTTCCGCCTGCGCCTTGATGCGAGTACTGCCGGACTCACGAATCAACCAGCCGAGCAGCTCCTCGCGTCGCTCGTCCATCAGCTCCACCGCCTTGTGCATCACGCCCGCGCGCTCGCTTGCCGGCGTCTGGGCCCAGTCAGGCTGGGCATCGCGCGCCTTGCGATAGCTGGCGTCGAGATCCTCGGCGTTGGCCATGGAAATCGAGAGCAGCGAGCTCTGATCGAAGGGGTCCAACACCTCAAGCGTCTTGCCGGCTCGTCCGGCACGCCATTCACCGGCGAGAGGTAGCTGCTCCAGGTTCTGGTAATCGCGAGGCATGAGTCTCTCCGTGCTATGGGGTTATAGGAGACATGGCGATAGTGTGGCAAAACCCAACCACCGCAACTCAGCTATGCCAGAATGGCACCGCCAACTGAGAGCATCCCCCCTACCGAAACCGAATGAGAGTCAAAGGATGAGCCCTGAAGACCTGCAGAAACTGACGACCCGCCAGATGCCCTATGGCAAGTATGCCGGACGCCTGATTGCCGACCTGCCCGGGGATTATCTGGGCTGGTTTGCGCGCAAGGGATTCCCGCAGGGCGAGATCGGTCGCCTGCTCGCGCTGATGCACGAGATTGATCACAACGGGTTGAATGCGCTGCTGGAGCCGTTGAGAAAACGCTAAAGCCAAAGAGAATTATGCTGTCGATTAAGTTGATTTAAATATACCTGCGAGCAACCAAAATATATGATGGTCTTTGCATGCTCCTAACTTCATGCCCACCATTTCTGAGGCAATCATGACACGCACACTAATAACAACTGTACTCATGCTTACCATTACAGGTTGCTCTACTACGCCAATTTCATCATTAGATGCCGACCCCGTCCCTCCTGAACGAATCTATGCACACAATCAACCTTTACAGGAGGAGCATGGGACATTGACTCTGACCCGTGATAGTGGGCTGTTAGGCAGCGCTTGCGGGATCATTGTAAAAATCAATGGAGTTCTAACCGCCAAGCTTGACCCTGCAGAAACTGTCTCGCTGGATCTTACTCCGGGTACATATATCGTCAGCGCTTCAGCGGATCAAGGGCTTTGTGAGACTGGAGTAAAAGAAGTGAAAGACACCATTACTCCCAATACAACAATACGCTATAGAATGGGGTATGACCCAAGCGGAACACTGGGGCTTTTCCCGACAATGTATTGACCAAAATCACGACAGGCGGCCGCTGGCCTCCAGTTGATCGAACATGTCGTGCAGCGTCGCCTCGAGGGGCCGGTAGATCAGACCCAGCTGCTCGCGACTGCGGGTATTGTCGAAGACGAAGGGATGGCCCACGTTGCGCGCGACGACCTTGCGGGTCACGGCCTTGTTGGCCAGCGGACCCGCCAGCCACACCAGCCATTTGGGCAGCTGGCGAGTGGGAATCGCGTACTGCGGGCCGGCGTGACGGCGCAAGGCCCGCCCCAGCTCAATGAAGCTTGAGGAATGCCCGGCGACCAGATGACGCCCATTGGCCGTGGGCAGAAATCCCGCCGCCAGATGCGCCTCGGCCACATCCCGCACATCCACCACGCCCATGCCGTAATCCGGCGCGCCTATCCTGAGCGTGCCATCACATAGCTGCGTCATCAGGCTGAAGGATTCGCCGCGCGTGTCATCGCTGATCGCGGGGCCGAGCACCAGCGAGGGGTTGATCACCACCAGCCGCCAGCGCGACTGCCGCTCGGCAATCTGCCAGGCGGCCTGTTCCGCCAGCGTCTTGGAATGGGAATAGGCCTGATGCTCAAGCGACGCCGTGGTGTTCCAGACACTCTCGTCGAAACAGCCGCGCGGGGTGTCTTGCGCATCGGCATTGTCGCTGTAGATGGCGGCACAGCTGCTGGTCAGCACCACCCGTTCGACACTGGCCTGACGATTGGCCTCTTCCAGCACATTGCGCGTGCCCTCCACTGCCGGACGCACCAGATCGCGCTCAGGGTCCTGGACACTGACCACGAAGGGCGAAGCGGTATGAAAGACCACCCCACAGCCTGCCATCGCCTGAGCGTAGGAACCCGGTTTGAGCAGATCGCTGGCGAAGACATGTAGCTCCCCCGGCAAGCGATCGGCCAGCGCCATGAGCGCCGCCAGACGTTCGCTATTGCCGGGATCGCGCACGGCGGCATGCACCGTCAGGCCTTCTTCCAACAAGCGACGAATCAGCTGCCCCGCCACATAGCCGGTCGCGCCGGTCACCAGTACCGGGCGCGATCGCTCCAGCCCTGCCAACAAGGCTTGCGTAGACGCATTGAGCGGCATGGACGACTCCCGGAATGCAGTAATTGGCGATCTGACGGCACAGTGTGCGCGGCAATGGCGTCAGGCAGACAGCTTGACGAACCAGGTCCACAGGCCGCCCAGAATCAGCGACTCGGCGGCGAAGCGGAATAGATGGCGCATCTCGATGCCATCCAGCATCAGCCCCATCAGACGGGCCGTCATGATGCCAGCGATACCTGCCACCGCGAGCGTCACCAGCACCGGCAACACACCCAGGCCGATCGGCGGATACATCAGCAGATACCCCACCGCGATGACCCAGCCCCAACGAATGCGCCGCGAGATCGCCGCGCCGGTCTCCTTCGGTACGGTCTGCGGCGTGTCGTTCGGCCCCTTGAAGCGGTTGACCAGCTCCGGCACTGCCGCCAGCAGTACCCCTGCAGTCAGCACGAAGCCGCCCAGAATCTGCAATACCATCATCATCGTGCCATCTTCCCTTGTCCGGTAATCAATGGCGCACATGCTACCAATACTGCCGGGCAAATGCCTGACCGGAATGCATCCCCGGGATCGTCTCGTGAATCTTCCCATCTGCGGCACGCTGATCTATCATCGCACCATCGTCATTTCGACAAGTCTCGACATATGGACGGATCAAATGAATGACTCCGACAGCCTGCCCGACCCGCAGGCCACGCTGGACACCTTCGCGGCGCTGTCCCAGGCCACGCGTCTGGACACGTTTCGCCTGCTGGTCCGCCACGAGCCACAAGGGCTGCCCGCCGGCGAGATCGCCCGTCGTCTCGAGGTGCCGCACAACACGCTCTCGACCCATCTGGGCGTACTGAGCCGCGCGGGGCTGATCCACTCCCAGCGCGAAGGCCGTTCGCTAATCTACCGCGCCAACCTCGAGCACATGCTCGCCACCGTGCAGTTTCTGGTACGCGACTGCTGCGCGGGCTCCTCGGTGGTCTGCGACCCACTGCTGGCCTCGCTCACCGTGCCCGACTGCAGCGCCTCTTCTACCCCCTGTGCTTCTCAGGAGCCTGGCAACGATGACTGATTCCGTCCGTTCTTCCGGCAAGATCACGATGTATCACAA